>Ga0206125_10005357_pt1 | contig 10881 bp, 13 predicted proteins | sample Helgoland_Spring_4_FD_148598 | JGI IMG/M metagenome (GOLD analysis project Ga0206125, IMG submission 148598) | Pelagic subsurface seawater microbial communities from Kabeltonne, Helgoland, North Sea - Helgoland_Spring_Bloom_20160331_1 | ecosystem: Environmental > Aquatic > Marine > Epipelagic ...
AGGAATTACTAACGCCACTAAATACGCCATTTTAAACGCTAATTACATGAAAGCGCGTTTAGAGGAACACTACCCTATTTTATATGTAGGTGAGAAAGGAAGAGCAGCGCACGAAATGATTCTTGACTGTAGATCTTTCAAAGAAAAAGGAATCGAAGTTTCAGATATCGCTAAGCGTTTAATGGATTATGGTTACCATGCACCAACAGTTTCTTTCCCTGTGGCAGGTACGTTAATGATCGAACCTACTGAATCAGAAGATGTAGCAGAATTAGATCGCTTTTGTGATGCAATGATAGCAATTCGTCATGAAATCGAAGCTGCTTCGATTGATGAACCTAACAATGTTTTGAAAAACGCGCCACATACTTTAAATATGTTAACCGCTGATACTTGGGTTTTACCATACACAAGAGAAAAAGCAGCTTACCCACTAGACTATATAGCTGATAATAAATTCTGGCCAAGTGTTCGTCGTGTTGATGAAACCTACGGTGATAGAAATCTAGTTTGCAGTTGCGCTCCAATTGAAGCATATATGTAATAGCAGAACTAAATAAATTTAAAAATGCCTCGACTAGCTCGAGGCATTTTTTTTTTGGATACAAAACCTATCGCTAACCAACAAAATCTACAAACTACACGATCACCTTTTGACACAAAATTAGCAACAGTGAAATAGCTATGTTGTTGAAATATACTTTTTAAACTATTTATTGATAAATTCTCAGTTTTTTAGCCAAAAACATACTATTTCATAATTATATGCACGCATAGTAAATATCATGGCTAGAATTATTTTTTTATCTTTAAATTAGCATAAATTTTTGGAAAACAATTCGATGAAAATAAAAATAACTGGAATAGGAAGCTACATTCCTGAAAAGAAAGTAAGCAATACCGACTTTGGAAATCATGTTTTTTTAAATGAAGATGGAAGCCCATTTGGACGCCCAAATGATATTATAATTAATAAATTCAAAGGAATCACTGGCATTGAGCACAGACGTTATGCTGAAACAAATCAAACTTCATCTGATTTGGCCTACTTAGCTTCAGTAAAAGCGATCGAAAATGCGGGCATTGATCCCGAAACAATCGATTATATTATTTTTGCTCACAACTTTGGAGACGTGAAAGCAGGTACTAGCCAGTCTGACATGTTACCGAGTTTAGCTACAAGAGTTAAGAATAAATTACAAATAAAAAACCCAAAATGTGTTGCTTATGATATCCTTTTTGGATGCCCAGGCTGGATAGAGGGTGTTTTGCAAGCCAACGCATTTATCAAATCGGGCATGGCAAAACGCTGTTTGGTAATAGGATCAGAAACTTTGTCTCGAGTTGTAGATGACCACGATAGAGATTCAATGATCTATTCTGACGGAGCAGGGGCTGCTATAGTTGAAGGATCTGATTCTGAAACAGGAATGCTATCGTATGAAAGCGGTACTTATGCAATCGACGAAGCCAACTATTTGTTTTTTGGAAAATCATACAATACTGATTTAGACCCAGATACTCGTTACATCAAAATGCATGGTCGTAAAATCTACGAATTTGCATTAACTACAGTACCAGCAGCTATGAAAAGTTGTTTGGATAAAAGTGGAATAGCGATTGATGATGTGAAAAAGATTCTTATCCACCAAGCCAATGAAAAAATGGACGAGGCAATTATTCAACGTTTTTACAAACTATATGATCGTCCAGTTCCGCAAGACATTATGCCAATGAGTATCCATGAACTAGGTAATAGCAGTGTTGCTACTGTTCCTACTTTGTTCGATTTACTAATTAGAGGCGAAATAAAAGATCAAAAAATAACTAAAGGCGACATACTGCTTTTCGCTTCTGTTGGAGCTGGAATGAATGTAAACGCCTTTGTTTACCGATACTAAATACAGACATTTAAATTATTCAAGTCCGCTATTCCACAATAGCGGACTTGTTGTTTTAAATCTATAGCATCAGTATTCACGTTCAAATTTGAACAATGAGAAACAGCATAAAATTCTACCTGAGAAGCAATATATCTTTGTACATTTGCACTTTATAAACCAAAAAAAACGAATGCTAATTTCGTTCCTCGCAAAGACTATGTACGAAAAAACGTTTCCCAATAAAAGATTCAAACATACCCTAGCATTTTTGAAAGCACAGGTTTCAACTAGTGAAACGATATTTGATTTAGGCGTCCCTAATCCTTTTTCAAAAATCATGATAGAAAATGGCTATACCGTAAAAAATACTAGTGGAGAGGATTTGGACAATGACCAAACTGCATTAAAAACCGAAGCCTATACTGTTTTCACTGCTTTTGAAATTTTTGAACACTTACTTAATCCGTATACCGTTTTAGAAAACGTCAATTGTGATAAATTATTAATTTCTATTCCGTTACGCCTGTGGTTTTCTTCAGCTTACCGCAGTAAAACAGACCATTGGGACAGGCATTACCACGAATTCGAAGATTGGCAATTGGATTGGCTACTAGAAAAAACAGGATGGAAAATTATAGCTCGCGAAAAATTTACACATCCGGTTAAAAAAATTGGTTTCCGACCTTTATTACGTTATTTCACGCCACGATATTATATGGTTTATGCTGAAAAGGCTAGAAACTAAAACAAGCACTACTCTACTTTAGTGCGAGCAGTTATTTTGGATAACAACGGCAATCGTCATACTTTAAAAATAATTAAATGAACTACTATATTGTAATACCGGCGCACAATGAAGCAGCTTTAATTGGCTTAACATTACAGTCTCTGGTAACACAAACATTACTACCGAAAAAAATAGTAATTGTAAATGATAATTCGACAGATTTTGGCTTTTTCCAAAGATCATCCGTTTATCACTATAGTAGAAAAAAAATCCAGTGCCATACATTTGCCTGGAAGTAAAGTGATACAAGCTTTTAATGCAGGATTAGAAACAGTAGATGACGATTACGACATCTTGATGAAAGCCGATGCCGATTTAATTTTTCCTCCAAACTATTTTGAAGTACTAACCCGTCATTTTCAATCAGACCCCAAAATAGGAATGGTAGGCGGTTTTTGTTACATAGAAAAAAATGGCGATTGGATTTTGGAAAATCTGACTGATAAAGACCACATTCGAGGTGCGTTAAAAGCGTATCGAAAAGCAACTTTCAAAGAAATTGGCGGTCTAAAAGCGCAAATGGGCTGGGATACCGTTGATGAATTGCTATGCAAATTTTACAATTGGAAAATAGTTACGGATGCATCTTTACACGTAAAACATTTAAAGCCAACAGGAGCAAATTATAACAAAACAGCACGGTACAAACAGGGAGAGGCCTTTTACACCCTTGGTTATGGCTTAGTAATTACATCCATTGCATCGGCCAAGTTGGCTTTTATGAAGAAAAAGCCCTTGTTATTTTTTGATTACATTCAAGGTTTCTTGAAGGCAAAATCAGCTAAAACACCACTAATGGTAACCGCTGAACAAGCAAAATTTATTAGAAACTATCGTTTAAAAAAAATGAAAGAAAAGCTTTTTTAGATATTGGACCGTTTTACTAATTACAATTCACTAATTACTATTTACTAATTTTGTAATTTAGCCCATATTCACACTACTATGATGCTCATTCGATATATAACGCAACTAGGACGCTATTTTTTAATGCTTAAGGAAATTTTTAGCAAACAAACCAAATGGTCGGTAATGCGTAACCTTATTTTCAAAGAAATAGACGACCTCATCATTGATTCTCTGGGAATCGTAGCTTTTATTTCTTTCTTCGTAGGAGGTGTTGTAGCGATACAAACAGCACTTAACCTGACGAATCCTTTGATTCCGAAATACCTTATTGGCTTTGCAACGAGACAATCAGTAATTCTGGAATTTGCTCCTACCTTTATCTCTGTTATTATGGCGGGAAAAATGGGATCGTTTATTACTTCTAGTATTGGTACCATGCGCGTAACCGAACAAATTGATGCTTTAGAAGTAATGGGTGTGAATTCAGTTAACTACCTTGTTTTTCCTAAAATAATTGCACTATTACTCTACCCTTTTGTTATTGGCATTAGTATGTTTTTAGGTATACTTGGAGGATGGATGGCAGGTGTTTATGGCGGCTTCACTTCAAGTGTTGAGTTTATCGATGGTGCTCAAAGAGATTTTATCCCTTTCCATATTGCTTATGCTTTTATCAAAACATTTATTTTCGCCATGCTTCTAGCGACTATACCTTCTTTCCATGGCTATTACATGAAAGGTGGTGCACTTGAGGTAGGGAAAGCAAGTACGGTAGCCTTTGTTTGGACGTCAGTTTGTATCATACTTTTTAATTACATTTTAACGCAGTTATTACTAGGATCATGATAGAAATAAAAAACATCGAAAAATCGTTTGGAGAAAGTAAAATTCTTAAAGGAATTTCAACTGTTTTTGAAACTGGAAAAACCAATCTGATCATTGGCCAAAGTGGATCAGGAAAAACAGTTTTATTAAAAAGCTTGTTAGGCATACACCGTCCAGAAGTAGGAACAATTGAATTTGACGGACGCGTATATGGCAGTCTTGATGATGAAGAAACAAGAGAGCTTAGAACCGAAATTGGTATGGTATTTCAAGGCAGCGCATTGTTTGACTCTATGACCGTAGCCGAAAACGTTGCTTTTCCGTTAAAGATGTTTACTAAAGATAATAAGGCAAAAATTAAAGAACGTGTCGACTTTGTACTCAACAGAGTGGCCTTAAACGATGCTCATAACAAACTACCATCAGAAATATCGGGCGGAATGCAAAAAAGGGTGGCCATTGCTAGAGCAATTGTAAACAAACCTAAATATCTTTTTTGTGATGAGCCCAACTCAGGTTTGGACCCTAACACAGCTACTTTAATTGATAACCTTATTCAAGAAATCACTCAAGAGTACGATATCACTACTGTAATTAATACCCACGATATGAACTCGGTAATGGAAATAGGCGACAACATTCTATTCCTAAAAAATGGAGTAAAAGCATGGCAAGGAAATAAAGAAGAAATATTTATAACAGATAATGAAGCGGTAGTTGACTTTGTATACTCCTCAAACTTATTTAGAAAAGTAAGAGAAGCCTATTTGAAAGGATAACTGTAAAGCTACTTTACAGCATTTAAAAGTAGTAGTAAAAATAATAACTGATAAAAAAAGTGTATTCGCTATTTCACATTGTTAGCTATTCATACATTTCTGGTTTGACAACATATTGAGTCACAGACTCGCCATTTTGATCAGAATAGTAATAATTGATAGTCACTTTGTTCTCTCTGAACAATTTCATTCCGGGATTTGTCTTGGCATTTTGAAGCACCCCCGGAAACAAGTATTTTTTCACCGTATCAAGTTTAACTTCGGATTTATTGATACCTATTAATATATAATTGTACTGAATGGTTTTGTCTGGTAAAGCTACAACGTTTTTTAGTGTTGTATATTGATCAATTGTCATTGGACAGGTTTTATTGAACTCATCAGCAAATTCAGCAAGCTTCGTGTCTATTGATGGTTTGAATAATTGTTGGCCAACAAAATACATCACCACAAATCCTAGAACGAATCCACCAACTGTTTTTAGGTTCAATTTTCTTTTTGATTTCAATTCTTGTGGGGCAGTAGCAACTTTTATCTCCTCTTGACTTGCTAATAACGGCAATTGATACCCGCAACTGGCACAATATTTTGATTCCCTACTGTTTTCAGCTTGACAATTAGTACAAGTTATTTCCATAATTATAATTATTTTAATTTTGAATACTAGAAAGCTAAAAGATGTCCATCCTTCCTTAGTAAGAGGATTAACTGTTTGATAAAAAACCGATAAAACAAAACATCTAACACCTCAAATTTGCCGTTAATGACTTTTTATTTTTTTACATACTTTATTATTCGCTCCAACTTTTCAACGTCTTTTTTATAAGTTTCTATTTCTCCAATATGCTGCATTGTAAAACCTAATAAAGTTTCATTTGGTTCAGAAATTCTGTTTTGCTTTTTGGATTTAATGTTATTATAAATGTAAAAAGGAGTTCTTAAAAATCCCGAAGGAAATCCCCACCAACCTAGCAATGCAGTTGAAAATATTGATTCTTGATTTTTTTTATCCAAACAATCAGGACACGCAATTATTTGTTCTTTTCTAAAAGTAGAAAATAGGATAAAACTTTTTACTGTATGCATTACAGTTCCATTTAATTTCGCAGTTCTATTGCCACAAATTGGACAAGGCAAACTTCTTATTCTATGGGCTATTTCTGTAATTTCGTCTAAACTATATTCTTTGTTTTGTGCTTTTGCGCCATCTAAAATATTAGGATTTAAATTTCTTTTAATGATTTCTTTTTCAATAATTTCCAAAACACCAGGTCTTAAACCTCTTGCATTTTCAGTTGCTATATATATGATTTCAGAATCAGTCTTTTTTGAATAATAATCTGCTATATCTTTTAAATCAAATCCACTACCCATCATTATATTTTCTAAATATTAATCTATTTGCTTGTATAAAATCGCATTACATTCTTGACTCCTTGCCTACTCTGCAGCTTCACAGCTACGAAGTTCCTTCCTGATTATTTTTATTAAAGGTAGAATTTATTCCCAAACCTAAATTTGAATTTATCACAAAATTCAAAATTCACCTATTTCTATGTGATACGTTTATTTTTTGAAATTCAAATAATTATAATTTATCTATTTTGCTTTTCTGCAATATTGGATATCAATTAAACAGTATTAATAAATAGAAATATAATAAAATCAAAAAAGCATTAGACAATATGATATTTTGAAAACCATTTTCAGATAAAGTGTTATTGAATTTTAGCATTAGTAAACTAATAACCGATGTTGCAAATAAACCAATTGCAATATAAAAACAAGCACCATTTAACCCTGAAAACAGCTCTTCTGAATAGTCTTTATTTACTGTTTTAACCTTACTAATATTTCGAAAAACATAACTTTCACTGATAATAACCTCGTTTTCTTCTATATAAGTTTTTGCTGTACCAAATTCGTAGCCTTTATGCGTGCGATATCTAAATCCAATCAATTCTTTAGAACTACTAGTGCTAAATTTCCCTCTTCTGCTTACTACAAGTTGTTTATATTCCTTGATGCGATCGCTAATTTGTTTTTGTGGTAATATAAATTGGTCTGCCACGAATAAAATAAATACAAGTGGAATTAATATCAATAATTTGAACGTTATTCTTGAATATTTTTCTTTCACAGTTTATTTTTGAACTAACACATTTTCTCTAACATTTCTGCTGTAGTTTCACATTGATTGTAACCCTTTGTTTCGCCCCTTAACTAGTTTACAAGGTTTGGACCTGATTGTTTTTTTATTAAAGATTGAATTTCTTGCAAATGCACAGGCGAACTCACCAAAAATTTCTACATCTTGCCAATCCATTTTTAGCAATAGCTATTGAGCATATTCAATATCAACTATTTCATCATTAACCATTAACAAATTAGCTTTGTCTTGCTCAGGAAAAACAAAAACTAATTTTCTCTTTTTTTCGTCTCCTTTACCTATGTGAGAATCAATCTTTCCAAAAAGGTTTACTGGACTAACAACCATTGCCCATTCTGCTTTATGTTTAGTTTTTGTTCGTTCATTTAATAAATTAAAGTTGTCAAAATTTAAGTCTTGCTTTTGATCTAATTTGTTTGAGAATGTCAGATAAACAAATACAAATTTGTTTCCTCTTGTAGCATTAAAGGAACCATTTCCCGTTGCTATAGTTTTTCCCTCTACGACTTTATCAATTGTATAGGTAATACTCTCTGTATAATTTCGCGTTTGAGACACGACATTATAACTCGTGTTGCAAGAGGTTGCTACAATTCCGACTAATAATAAAAGTAATTTTTTTTTCATCTAATTTTATTTAATAATTATTGCTGCTGTTTCGAATCTATATTAGACGTATGCCTTCCGAAAGTCATTTATTTTCCGCTGATTGAAAACGGCTTGTAAAACGTAAACGTGAAATTATTAGAAAATTCAAAATTTCGCAAAATGGCCATCAGCTAATGTTTTTTAATATTTCAAAATTTTATTAATTACATATGGAACATAAACTTCAACCTCACTTAAATCACTATATACCCAAGGAGGCATAAGACTTAAGGCTTCAAATATTTTACAATCAAGTAATTTTATTGATAGCTGACTATGGTCTATTTTTTTAATTTTTGAGTCAGGATTTGTACTTATAATAAAAGGATAAATAGGGGTAGAATCTGGCATATGATCATTAATTTTTACAATTGAAAAAGAATTACTATTATCTGGTTCGATTTTAAAAGTGGCTTTATATTTGTAATTCATATACGTATCCCAATAGTCAAGAGGAACTTCTACTAATTCAACAAAAACATCACTTGCAAAATAAAATCCACCAATAGGTTGTGTCCCCTCTTTTTTTACTCTATTTGGATATTTTAAAATGTAATATTCTTCACTATTTTCATTTTTTAAAATTGCATTATCACTGTGAAAATTAGCAGAATTATTTACAATATATTTTAAATTTCTATAGTCATATTGGACTAGTATTTTTTTTCCCCTATCGTCCTTAATTGTCCAAATGTTTATTGGTTTATCCAAACTAAATTCTCCTTCAATAAAAACACTTCCTTTTTTGGTAAAGTAGGTCCACTTTCCATCTTTTTTCCCGTTTATAAAGTTAGCAATTAATTTTGGCTGGCTATTTAGATAATATAATTCTGTCCTGCCATTAAGTTTACCGTCAGTATAGTTTACTTTTCTTATTAGAGTTCCATTTTTACTATATGTTATCCATTCTCCATTTTTTTCTCCATTCTTAAAGCTACCTATTTCAATTATTTGATTATTGCATATTCTTTCAAAACTACCTTCTAAATACGGCTCAATATTTTCGACTTTATCTGAACATTTACAATAGTTTAAATTTTCAATTTTTTGACTAATGCTAAAATTTATTGATAGAATAGTAAAGATTATAGTTAACTTAATTTTCATATTGTTATTTTTTCGATTTTTGGCTGTACAACCTATAACGTTATGCCACTTCGAGATGGCTGGCAGTTCGTAACCGCTCAATTTTCGGCTTAACGAAAACTTGATGCGAAACGATTATTCCACTAAACTCCAGCTAGCTCAAAATGGCGGTTGTGAGCTGTGTTTTTTATTTCGGCAGATTTCCTTGTAAGTTTTTAATGTCTACAACTTCTGAATCAGGATTCTTATATTGTATATCTTTCCTTTGACTTTTTAAATAAAATTCTTTTGTGGAGTGATTTATTTTGATATTATCAGGAATTCCAATTTCGGTCCTCTTTTTTAAATATTCAGCTTTTTGAAACGGTCCAAATAAACTATCATTTTCAACTTTCAAAATCCAGAATTGATTAAAATTGCTTTCAAATACCTTTTTCATCATTTCATTATACTTTAAGTTTTCATTAAAATTGAATATACTGTCTTGAGGTTTTTGAATAACAATTATATATTCCTTTGAATGTCCATAAAAAAGTATATGTCCACTTATTGAAATTACATCATACCCATTTTCTGATTTTTGCTTATTAATTAAGTTAATTTCTTCATTTGGATTATAATCTAATTCGTAATTCTTTCCAATTGATTTATCCTTGCACGAAACAATTAAGATTGATAAGAAAGCTATAATTATAATTCTTTTCATATTTTAATTTCCATCTTATTTTCTGCGGATTTTCGGTAACATAGCTCACAACCACTTGATATCATCAAATATATACAACTTTTACGATATTGAATAAAGGTATAGCAAGTTTTTTCTGAGGTTTTGTAATTGGACTCCTTGTGAATTTACCCTAGTTCCCTTTGCCCCTGACTGCAGCGGAAATCCCGCAGGCAGCATAACTTTTTTTTGTGGGAGTAGTAAAGCGACCGAAGGAAGCTCTTGCTATGACCTAACAAAAAAAGGTGTGCAAAATGTGGATGATAGCGAAAGGCAGGAATAGGCCCTAAAAAAATTAATGAGACGGGAGCAACTCTACCTCAGCATTTGGATTGAAAAGGTACAAGCGACCAGAACTGATTTCTAGACATTCATAGCGCTTGGTACGAACGGCTATTTTTTTGAATATTTTTCCGTTCTTGATTCTAAATACGCTGCCATAGGGAATTTCGAATACATAGTTTTTATCGTTTTGCTGGTCAAATTGCTTTAAGGCGAGTGACAAAGTAGTATCGGTATCGCTACTGGCGCTAGGGTTCCTAAAATGCCTAGCCAATAAAGGCAGTAGTTGATTGGGGAAAATTTCGGGACGAATGTATGGCACCATCAATTGCTGAAAAGTGTGTTTCCACTCGTGACCATGAGGTTTGATGTTCCGACCGTACTTTTCGAAAGCGACTAAATGCGCTATCTCGTGTACGAGTGTGATGAGGAATCGGTATTTATTGAGACTCCCATTTACGGTTATTTCGTGTTTCCCGCTATGCCCTTTTCTATAATCGCCATGACGCGTGGACCGTTCATTAACGATCTTTAGATGCACGCCGTGAGTCACAATCAGCTCAAAAGCTGGCTTGACTGCATGATCAGGAAGGAATTTAGCTAGGGTATCGATCAATGGATTGAGTTATGGGTTTGTTGAGGATACTTGCAACACTTTTCCGTTGAAATAGGTATTGCCTGTAAGGGTGAAATCAAAAATATATTGCGCCATGCCTTCAGCCGAAATAGGTGCTTGGTAACCTGGAAAAGCTTCTTCGAGCATTTCGGTTTGCACAGATCCTAATGCCAAAACATTGAAAGCAATGCCTTGCTCTTTGTACTCTTCGGCAAGTAATTCCGACAAAGTG
>Ga0206125_10005359_pt1 | contig 10877 bp, 6 predicted proteins | sample Helgoland_Spring_4_FD_148598 | JGI IMG/M metagenome (GOLD analysis project Ga0206125, IMG submission 148598) | Pelagic subsurface seawater microbial communities from Kabeltonne, Helgoland, North Sea - Helgoland_Spring_Bloom_20160331_1 | ecosystem: Environmental > Aquatic > Marine > Epipelagic ...
GTATAAGTGAAGAAAACCTCTAACTTTTTGTTGTATGTATAATGCTGCAAGTTTGTCTTCAAACTTTCTCCATAGCAGCATATCTTCATACCACTTTAAATAAACTTCCTTTGTAACTTCTTTCATCTCTAATGTTCTTTTGCTAAAGTTTTATTGTGTTATCAATTAGTACCCATAACGCAAAAAAGTTCCTCATCCAAGTTTGCGAACCGCAAAAATAAGACATTCCAACTGAGAACTAAAATTTAAAAGCTAATTTTTAGGTTTTTTACAAGAAGTTTTTATCAAACATTAATGGTAATAAGTTTTTTAAAGAGGAAGACTTGTAGATGTCGCCTGATTCTCCCATAAAGTAGATTTCGATTGGGCTATCTTGCTTTATTTCATATTCTGCAATTGACTGTCTGCAGGCACCACAGGGAGGAATTGGTAACGCAGTTTTATTAGTATCGGATGCCGCTGTAATTGCCATTTGAACTATTTTAGCATCAGGATACATTGATCCGGCATAAAAAATAGCTACTCTTTCGGCACAAAGCCCTGATGGATATGCTGCATTTTCTTGATTCGAGCCTAAAACAATTTGCCCATTATCCAATAAAATAGCTACTCCAACTTTAAATTTTGAGTAAGGTGCGTATGCTTTTTTTCGGCTTTCAACGGCATTTTTCATCAGTTCTTGTGTGTCAAGCGGCAATTCACTTATCGAATTAAAAACAGCAAATTCAGTAGTAATAGTAATATTTTTCATAGTAAAGTAAGGAAAAAAAATCCAAATTTCAACTAGTGAAATTTGGATGATAATTTTTGAATGTAAGTTGAATTAATAAGTTTCGTATTTGTCACCAAAATTAAAGGTTAGAGAAAAACGAAGTGTGTTTTCTAATGGATTTGGTATTTTTGAAGCCGAAAACAAATAAGATACGTCAATGTTAACAGATGTATACTTAAAACCTGCTCCCAATGAAAAGAATCTTCTTGCTCCTTTGTCAGGGCTTTCATGAAAATATCCTAAACGCATGGCAAATGAATCTTGGTACATGTATTCAGCTCCTACAGCATAGGTAACTTCCTTAATTTCTTCTTTAATGCCTTGCGGCGCATCACCAAAAGATTTAAATATTCCCGAAACCCAACCGATAGATTTGTACTCTTGCGTAGCTAGATCAAAGTCTGTGGCGTCAATTCTGCCGTCGTTATTTACATCAGTTCCGGTATATGTTGTACCATTATAACCTACTTGAGGTGTAGGAACTAATAGTTTGCTAAATTCTACATTAAGTGCTACTTTATTATAATCGTCCAGAATGAAATCAAAACCAGTTCCTAATTTTAAATTTGCAGGTATGAAATTGGTGTTTATTTGATCGTTGTCATAGCTTATTTTAGGTCCCAGGTTTTGGATGTTAAAACCAGCTCTCCACCTACCGTTAAATTCATTGTATGCAATTTCTTCTGATTGGTAAAAACCAGCAATGTCTATGGCAAAGGTGTTAGCTGCTGTCGCATCACCTGTATCGGTCGCTACTTTTAGATTTGATCTAATGTATCTTCCTGCGACTGCCATAGAGAATTTTTCACTAAGCTTCAGCGAGTATGACCCATCTAGTGCAAATTCATTGGGCGAAACGGTTCTTACATTTTCGTTGGGATCGCTAGTTTGGCGCAATTCGATATCTCCAAAACCAAAATAGCGTAAACTTCCTGCAAAGGCTGCTCGGTCACTAATTTTATTAAAGTAGGTTGCTTGTCCCAAGGATATGTCATTTACTAATCCCGTTAGATAGGGGGTATAACTAACTGAAAATCCTTGCTGGTCATTTGAAAAAGCATATTTTGCAGGGTTCCACTGTTGTGAAAAAGCATCGGTTGAAGTTGCTACACCTACATCAGCCATTCCTGCCGCTCTAGCATCTGCCGCCACTAGTAAAAAAGGTAGCGCTGTCGTGATAACTCTATCCTGCGAATTCACGCTTTGAAAAAAGTGAATACAAACAATTAGTAATAGTATTTTTTTCATTTTAAATTTTAAAAATCATTAAACAAATATAGTATTTTCTCAAAGTATTACAAGTTTTTCAAACTTTTCTGCTTTCTTATTGGTAAGGGTCGATTTTACAGTCAGTTTATAGATGTAAACACCTTTTCCTATTTTGCTTCCAAAATCGTCCTTGCCATCCCAAACGATCTCTCTTGATAGAAATCCGTCTGTTGTTATTGTTTGGTTTTTCGTCCATACTACTTTGCCAGTTACCGTTAGTACTTGAATCTGTACCTCGAGAGGTTCAAATGGTCTATTGTGCGTAAACCAAAATTCGGTATAATTGACAAATGGGTTCGGGTAGTTGAGTACGTTTGTAAGCGTTATCCCTTCATCTGAAACTACTAAAAACTGTATTTCTACAGTTGTAGGATTATTGTAAACATCCCAAGCTTTTACCGTGATTGTATGTAATCCTGGAGCTATATTCCTTAACGGAAACCGTAAACTGCCTTTGGTGAAATCATCACTATTGGTTTGATAGTAATCGTTTAATTTAAACGTATTATTAACTTCTCCATCTAAAGTAGCGGTGATGTCATGACCGATACCGCTTGCTGTGTTTATTCCGTTTTCATCTTCAAACAACACTAGTAAAAAAGGGGAGCTGTTGGTTATGCCTCCAGAAACAAAAGTCTCATCATTCATATATAACTTTACTTTCGGGCTAATATTGTCTTGAGCAGCGTTTTGATTTATACCTCCAATTTTAATAGCTGTGTCATAACCTGTTTGGTTTTCAGTTGTACCTGATTTAGTAGCATAAAAGCTAATCCTTCCATTGTTGACCGGTATCCGAATATCACGTGGCACTACAAAATTAAATTCAAATATTCCATTGGTCACTGAAGCATTTCCTCTAAAGATTGTCTCACCCAAAGTATTGAAAGTAATGGCGGGACTGTTGTTGTCATTATTGAAGGTGGTTCGTGCTATGTTTTTGTCAAATATTGCTGTTGCTATTGCTCCATTGTAATTTGTAAGTAGATTATCATTTTCGTCAATTACTTCTCCAGATAATTTAATACGTGCTAGCGATTTAAAATCTTCTATTGTTTGTGAAACAGGAATGTCATTTACTTTGGTTAGTCTAATTTTTGACTTTGGAATAGCTAACTTTATTGCGGGATCACCTATATAAAACACCACATTGGTCGAGGAGTTTGGATTGCTGTTTTTGGCAATTCGTAAAGATTCTGCAATTGAAGTATATTCGTTAGAGTCATAGGAGAGTAAGCTAGCCGTAAGTCGGTCGTTGAAATTTTCGCCGTTAAATTGCGAAATTTCTCTAATTGTAGTGATCATTGCAATCGCTCCTCCTTTTGGATTCCAATAGGTATATTCTCCAGCTGTAGGTCTAAATGGGTTATCAAAACGTGAAAATTCACAAGTAATGGTGATAAATAGAGGATATTTGTATTGATTGTTTAAATTTTGACTATCCGATTTCTCCCATATTCTCTCAGCAGCAAGTCCGTCCTCACCGCCGTGACCTAGGTAGTTAAAAATCAAAGCCCCTTTTTCGAAGGCATTAAAAATATCGGTTCTTGCTTTTGGGTATCTAAATCCACCAGCAGATGCCTCCTGTGTGTACGAATCTAGGATTATTTTATTTATATTGAAAAATGGTTTTTTAGTTACTATTCTATCCGCTAGACTATTTTGTCGGTCTTGTAAACTAGCGTCGGATGGAATGTCAGAGTCATCAGTTATAATCACCACATTATTTCTCCAGTTGCCTAGTGCTTTGGTATCGTGGTATTGTAATACCTTGTTGACCATCTCATCTGCTTGGAGAGCATCATTAACGAGCATTCGTCCAACGGCAATATCGATTCCTCCAAAAAACGAGATTATATTGCCTTCATTATTATCCATTAAGCCATAAAAATCATCAGAAGCAAAACAAGATTCCCCGATCGAATTACTGTTTAATGCATGATAAATTGGAACAATATTGCTGTTATTAGGAATTCTATTTTTGTAATCGTAAGAAGCGTCACCAAATAGGTTGACGTATTTTAGTTTTTTGTCAGGACTTGAGGCGTTATCGTAGATGTATTTTATGCAGTTTCGAATTGCGGCAATATCTTGTTTACCCGAGGAGAACTCCTGATAAATAGACTCCGTAGTGATTACCTTCACATTTAGTTGGGAGTAGGAGCGATGAAAATTAGCTAATTTTTCAGCCTGCGTGCTCAGTGCATTTGGTGTAATGATCACATAATCAATGTCGGTAAATTGTCCTTGATTATTTTTGAACACCGTTCCTTTAATGTTTTGATTGGGTATTTTGGATTTATTCTCTTTTTTAGGTGTAAAGTAATCAGATGGATCAATTACTATGTATTTTTTAAAGTTTCCGAGTTCGGCCTTGAAAGAGAAAGCGTCTTTTTTATCGTTTACTATAGTGCTAATTGATTCTGGATTAGTAATGTCCCAAATTTCAGTTATTTCTTTGGTATTTGTAATGTTGTATTGTACTATCCCTGTACTGTTTGATGCTAAATCATACTGCATCAAAAATTGTTTCCCATAGCCTTGTAGTTTTCTTTTGGCAATTACATTAATGTAATCTAGATATCCTTTGGATCCGGGAACGCCACCATTATTGAATGTAATTTTAATTTTAGTATTTTCAGCTCCTATTGCAGTGGTATTGTTTGGTAAAAATGCAACATTAAAATTTATTTCTGAATTTGGTACAATTGCCGCAACGGTAGTGCTAGCATTATTTTGTCCGTCGGTACTTACTGTAAATGTGGTAGGGACAAATGCTGCTGCTGCAAATGTTGCGTTAATTTTTAATGGGAATGATGTGTCAATATTTGGGAAGTTAAAGCTAAACTCTTGTTCCGATTTGAAATCGAAAGACTCACCAAACCATTGCCTTCCAAGCCTACTTATGTTGACCAAATCTTGTTCATGAAACTGGTGATCATCAAAGCGGTCAATTTGAATTGTGCTATTACCGGTGGGTTGTATGTTATTTTGGATTCTTTTTGCATTCCCACTCGATATATGAATGTAGTAATATGATTTGGAGTCGTATAAATTTAAATTAGTTCTACTTTCAGCGTTCCAGTTTTCAACTCCCTCGCCATAGAAAATAATATAATCCTCGTTGTCGAGTCTGCCGTCTTCTTCTCCTATGACTTTAATAGAGTTTTCAGGTAAATCATTAGGATAATAAACACTATTTGCTAAGGGTAGCATTCTTCCGCCACCGCCATACAGACTGATTTTTCTTGGGTCGATGGTAGCTGTTTTGATGCCTAGATCATCTAAAAATTTTTTAGAAATCTTGTATACTCCTGATTTTTCGATATAAAAACGATACCAGTCGCCAGTGGCGAGAACAGAATTAGTTAGCGTATTGTTTGTTTTTCCTACTATTGCGTTTTTTGCGTTTGTAACGTTGCCTGCGATTTGGTAACTAAATGATTTAATTCGTCTAATACCGGATTCATCCTTTATAATTGGAGATACCGTCAAAAATGTTTCTGTAGTATTTCTTGACCTGTTGGTTCGAACAAAGGCATTAGGATTATTGGGTAAATTATCTAAGGTTAAATCTCTTAATTCATTGGACGATATAGGTTCGTAAACTATATTGCTTAGCTGAACAGTATAGTCGTCAAAAGTAGTTGTTGGAGTTATTTTGTCGCTATAAAAAACGGCTTTAGCACTAGCGTCATAGATATAAGCTTGTCCAATAAATTGAGGGATATTAATAGTTTTGCTTCCGTATTGTAACGCGGTTTTTGTATTCCACTCCATTATGACATCGCCACTATTTTGTGCAATAGAGCGTATTGAAAGTATGAATAATGCGATTAAAAGCAGTTTTTTCATTTTTTCGTAACTATGAGATGAAACTTAATTTATTAAATTGGGTAAAAATATGCCTTTTACTATAAAAATAAATAATAAATAGTATAAATTTGCGTTTGATTTGTATAATTGTCAGAAGACAATCCCTGAATCTAAATTTATTAAAAAACGGTATTGCAGGTTAATGGTTAATTATTATATTGCGTCACCTAAATTTCACCTTTTAATCAGTATGAAAGTAAATAAAGTTATAGCCTTCCGATTGATGTTATCAATGCTAATGGTCATAGGTTTTGCAAGTTGTAGTAAAAAGTCTAGTTCCAAAAATACGTCAAGAGGTACTGGTTGGAACGTAGATAGTAAAAAAGTACAAGCTGCCAAGAAGCAAGAAGCTGGTCCAGGACTAGTTTTTGTTGAAGGAGGGACTTTTACTATGGGTAAGGTACAAGACGATGTGATGCATGATTGGAACAATACACCTACTCAACAGCACGTTCAGTCGTTTTATATGGATGAAACGGAAGTAACTAACTTCATGTACCTAGAGTATTTGGATTGGTTAAAAAGTGTTTTCCCGCCAGAAGAAGAAAATTACAAACACATTTACGAAGGAGCTTCTCCCGATACTTTGGTATGGAGAAATAGATTAGGGTACAACGAAACAATGACAAATAACTATTTGAGACACCCTGCTTATGCAAGTTATCCGGTAGTTGGTGTAAATTGGATTCAAGCTAACGAATTTAGTAAATGGAGAACGGATCGTGTCAATGAAGCCATTCTTGAAAAGAAAGGATATTTGAAGAAAAATGCTAAAACTAATGACGTTTCAGCTGAAAGTTCTTTTAATACCGATACCTATTTAGCTGCTCCAACTATGACTTATGGAGGAAACGAAGAAATCGTTTTAAAAGGACCTAAAGGAGCAAGGAAATCACCTAAAGCTGGTAAAGACGGTAAAGTTACTGAGCCGAAAAATGTGTATGCGCAACGTTCATCAGGTATTCTTTTACCTGAATATAGATTGCCTACAGAGGCGGAGTGGGAGTATGCTGCTGCTGCTGATGTTGGACAAAGAGAGTATAACATCTACAAGGGTCAGAAGAAATATCCATGGTCTGGAAGTTATACGCGATCAGGCAAGAGACAATCTAAAGGAGATCAGTTAGCCAATTTTAAACAAGGAAATGGTGATTATGGTGGTATTGCAGGTTGGTCTGATGACGGAGCTGACATCACTAATGAAGTTAAGAAATATCCAGCAAATGATTTTGGTTTGTATGATATGGCTGGAAATGTTGCTGAATGGGTTGCCGATGTCTATCGTCCTATTATAGACAATGAAGCAAACGATTTCAATTATTTTAGAGGTAACATGTACTCCAAAAATAAAATCGGGGCCGATGGTAAAGTTGAGATTGTTACTTTGGAGACTATGAAAAGAGATACACTAAGCAATGGTAAAATCATTGTGAGAAGTTTCCCTGGGCAAATAGCTCAAGTGCCGGTTGATGAACAAGAGACGTATTTAAGACAAAATTTCAATAAGAGTAATAACATTAATTACCGTGATGGTGATAAACAGTCTTCAAAGTATTATAATTTTGGAGAATCTGAATCAGATGATGCTGATAAAAAAATTGATAAAATGTATAACTCACCTAAGCACAATGTAACTACAGACAGTTTAGGACTAATGGTTAGAAAGTATGATCGATCAAGTAAGAGAACTACTTTAATTAACGACGAAGTAAGAGTTTACAAAGGAGGATCATGGAGAGATAGAGCGTATTGGCTAGATCCGGCACAAAGAAGGTACTTTCCGCAGGATATGGCAACAGATTATATCGGGTTTAGGTGCGCGATGTCTAAAGTTGGTCCTAAAGCAGAAAAGAAAAAATCAGCAAGAAATTAATTTTTCATAAAATAGTAGTAAAAAGCCCTTTGATTAGGGCTTTTTACTTTTAAATCAGTTTTTAATGGATATCACTTTTATTCACAGTTTGTTTTTGAAATGCAATTCAATTGCTATCGACACTAGAAAAATCGAAAAGAACAGTATGTTCGTAGCTATAAAGGGAGATAACTTTGATGCCAATACTTTTGTTGAAGAGGCATTAAAAAAAGGAGCTTTGTATGCTATAATCGATGATGAAGCCTACTTTATTGATGATAGAACAATTCTGGTGGAGAATAGTTTGATAGCAGTTCAAGAGCTAGCAAAATTTCATCGAGCTTACTTGGATTTACCCATAATAGCACTTACTGGTAGCAATGGAAAAACTACCACAAAGGAGTTGATTCAAGTGGTACTCGCTAAAAAATATAATACTAAAGCTACTGTTGGAAACTTAAACAATCATATAGGTGTTCCATTGACATTATTATCATTTACAAAACAGACTGAAATAGGTATTGTTGAAATGGGGGCAAATCACAAAAGGGAAATTGAATTTTTGTGCGACATAGCTAATCCAGATTATGGCTATATAACTAATTTTGGGAAAGCGCATTTGGAGGGCTTTGGTGGAATAGAAGGAGTAATTCAAGGTAAAAGCGAAATGTACCAGAATTTGAAATTACATAATAAACTTGTTTTTGTTAATGGCGATGATGCCATTCAAGTAAGTAAGTCAAATGAGATGAAAGTGTATTCTTTTGGGATGATTAATAAAAATGTTGACGTAAATATAAGTGCGATAACAGCGAATCCCTTTGTAGAAGTATCATTTAGAAATACAATTGTTTTCTCTAATCTTATAGGGCTCTACAATGCTAATAACTTGAATGCTGCTATTGCTATTGGTACCTATTTTAAAGTAGACGATCAAATGATTAAAGAAGCTTTAGAAGCCTATATTCCGGATAATAATCGATCGCAGATGTTAAAGCAAGGTAGTAACCAAATTATATTAGATGCGTACAATGCTAATCCAAGTAGTATGGCTGTGGCTATCGATAACTTTCTGCAATTAGACCAATCAAATAGAGTAATGGTTTTGGGTGATATGTTCGAGTTGGGATCAGAAAGTTTGCAGGAACACGAAGTTATCGTTTCAAGGTTATCTACTGTAAAGGATTGTACTTGTTATTTAATTGGATTGGATTTTTATTCCAACAAAATCGAAAAAGCTCATTTAAAATTTTTTAAGTCTTTTGATAGTTTCTCGGACTACTTTAAAGAATTGAAGGTTAGTAATAGTACAATTTTAATTAAAGGATCGAGAGGGATGGCGCTAGAGCGTACTTTGCAGTTATTTGATTAAAATAATTTGCTATAATAATAAGAAGTGCATTGATTAATAATTAATGCACTTTTTTTGTTCATTCCTTTAATCAAAAATTATGTAATAATTAATGTGGATAAGAGCTAGGGTTTGCGAAAAGCTGTGCTGCATTTTGACATCTTAGCAAAATGTCAAATAGTTAAAAACAAAAAAAAACTCCCTAATTTCTTAAGGAGTTTTGTGGGCGATGAGGGGTTCGAACCCCCGACCCCCTCGGTGTAAACGAGGTGCTCTGAACCAGCTGAGCTAATCGCCCTATTTTACTAGGTTGCTATCATTTCCTGATTGCGAGTGCAAATATAAGACTCTTTTTTGATTGCGCAAGTCTAAAATTAAAAAAAATTAAATTATTTCTGCAACGACAAAGGTACTACCTCCAATATAGATGAAGTCGCTGTTAGTCGCTGCTCCCAAAGCTTTTTTATAAGCAGTTGTAATTGAGTTGTATACCTGTCCTTGCAAATTATGAGTAGTTGCTTTATCGTATAATTCTTTAGCGTCTAAACCTCTCGGATTATTTGGTTTGCTAAAATAATAAATGGCGTTTTTGGGAAGCAAGGGTAGTATTTGATCTAAATTTTTATCATTTACCACACCAAATACGATATGTAGTCTGTCAAAGTCTTCATTTTCGATTTGTTGCATTACAATTGATAATCCTTCTTTGTTGTGTGCAGTATCGCAAATAACTTTTGGAGCGGTACCAAGTTGTTGCCATCTTCCTTGTAAACCCGTATTTTTGATCACCTTCATCAGTCCTTTTTCGATGGATGCTTGATCGATTCTGAATTCATTTTGGCTGTTAAGAACTGCTATCGTTTGTAGTACTGTTTTTTTATTATGAAGTTGATAATCGCCAATTAAGTCAGATGGAAAGGTTGTTGAAATTAATTCTGAAGCAAAATATATTTCAGCATTACGTTCTTTAGCATTTGCAAAAAATACTGATTTAGTCTCGGAGGTGTACTCGCCTATGACTACAGGTGTTTTAGGTTTAATAATACCAGATTTTTCAAAAGCTATTGCTTCAAGGGTATTTCCTAAAAATTGTGTGTGATCCAATCCTATATTGGTGATTACCGACACTAAAGGTGTTATAATGTTTGTTGCGTCCAATCGTCCACCCATACCAACTTCAATTATAGCAATGTCTACTTGCTCTTTATCGAAATAGGAGAAGGCTAGTCCTACACTCATTTCAAAAAAACTAATGTCGTTAGCTTCAAAAAATGCTTTGTTGGCATTGATGAATTCACAAACAAATTCTTCACTTATTTCGGTACCGTTAATTTTAATACGTTCTCGATAGTCTTGAAGGTGAGGTGATGTGTATAGTCCCACTTTATAACCAGCCTCTTGTAATATGGAAGCCAGCATATGCGAAGTTGATCCTTTGCCATTTGTTCCGGCAACATGGATGCATTTCAAGTTTTGTTGTGGATTATCAATATGGTTTAATAGTGCTATAGTATTAGTTAAGTCTTTTTTGTAGGCCGATGCGCCTTTTAGTTGGTACATTGGTAGCTGACTAAACATCCACTCTGTAGTTTCTTGATAATTCATTTCAATATATTTGAAGTAGAGTGTTTTTTTATTCACCTAATTTAAAATTCACCGTAATGAAGCCTATTTGGGTTTCAGGTGCATTGGAGTCAGGCTGCCACTTGTACTTTCTAGCTGTTGCCAGGGCGGGCTCTATTAGGCACGGATTGGTG
>Ga0206125_10005363_pt1 | contig 10874 bp, 8 predicted proteins | sample Helgoland_Spring_4_FD_148598 | JGI IMG/M metagenome (GOLD analysis project Ga0206125, IMG submission 148598) | Pelagic subsurface seawater microbial communities from Kabeltonne, Helgoland, North Sea - Helgoland_Spring_Bloom_20160331_1 | ecosystem: Environmental > Aquatic > Marine > Epipelagic ...
TTGCGTTGATAGCCCGGCCGCAGAAGGCGCAAGGGGCTATACCCGAGGATCGATATATTCTGCAAGCGGAAAATTAGTCGCAAGTTGCATGCAAGAGGGTCTGATTCGGCTGCATTCGTGATAAACTGCTGGCGGCTGCCCGGGTGGTGAAATTGGTAGACACGCAAGACTTAAAATCTTGTTCCCATTAGGGAGTGCCGGTTCGATTCCGGCCCCGGGCACCATCTAACGTGTTGTTAATAGCGTGTTGTTAATAGCGTGTCGTTAATAATAAGTAGGACCTTTTTGGTTCGCCTAGGTGTCATAAAGGTGCAACCCTCTAAAATTGCATCCATCATCTTCCTGCCTTTTCGTTTCACCAACATTGATCCACTTTGCATAGCGCCTCCTTGCACAGCGCCTCTTTGCATAGCGCCTCTTTAAATAGACCCGCTTTGCATCGGTCTTAATTTAGTGCGGTAAAGGCTCGCGTCTAAGAATCTATCCTTGTTGGATGTTGATCCAACAGCAACGTCCCAAGTTGTAAAAATAAAGATTTCTTAACGAGTATTAATATCGCTTACTCGATTTTAATCTTTCTTATTTTTGTCTTTATTCGACTGCCGTACTGGCTACTCATAATGCGCGCTATCTAAACGAGCCTTAGGAGTAGTCCATGAAAAGTCAATTTGTTGCAACGTTATTCGTTTGTGCGGCCCTTGCGGCATGTGACAGCGGAGATATCAACCTCAACCCGTCGACATCGGATAATTCGACAGACAACTCAGTAACCAACTCGAACAATACAGCCGCTGCACCGGTTGCCGAAGAAAACCCTTGCGCCTCGTACGTTAATTCTGGCGGCCAAACGATTGAAGGGGACTTTGACGGTGTTAACTGTACCTATTCTCCTGCATTTGCAGATGCTGGCAATAACATTACGACCGATATCACGATTCCTGAATTGGCCTCAGGCGGCGTGCATGTTTTTAAAGGCAGCTTGTTTGTTGGTGAGGCCCACTCAAATGCGGCAGAACTCACAGCAGCCGGCGTCGCAGAAGGTGGCGATGGCCCCACATTGACGATCGAGGCGGGTGCAACCTTAGCTTGGCCCGATAACACCAAGTTCGTCATCATCAATCGAGGGTCGCAACTCTTTGCCGTTGGAACGCAAGAAAAGCCGATCACGTTTACCGCGACCAAAGATGCCGTTGAAGGCGCCGCTGGGCCAGAGGATGTGCAGTTGTGGGGCGGCATGGTGATCAATGGTTTCGGGGTCAGCAATAAATGTGAATACACCGGAACACGCGGGGATGATCTGGCTTTGGTCGGGGAGTGCAACATCGCAGCTGAAGGTGCAGAGGGTCTTGACGAATCGTATTACGGTGGCGCAAATGATGATGATAGCTCTGGTAGGTTGGAGTATGTCGTCGTCAAACATACCGGCGCACAAGTTGCTAATGGCGATGAGTTGAACGGCATTTCCTTCGGCGGCGTTGGTCGAAATACGATTATTAAAAACCTGCAGGTCTACTCTACCTACGACGATGGGATAGAGATGTTTGGTGGTGCTGTTAATTTCGAAAATTTCGTCGCGATCTATGTGAGGGACGATTCCATTGACGTCGATGAAGGGTATATCGGGTCTGTAACCAATGCGCTTGTGATCCAGCAGGAAACGGATGGTAACCGTTGCGTAGAGGCAGATGGCATCGGCTCTTATTCCAGCAAGTCTGATGAATTTATACAAGATATGTTTACGCGTGGTTTGAACTCGCGACCAACGATCACAGGTCTGACGTGTATCTTTTCTCCAAGTGAAGGAACCCATGATCCGGGTGCGGGTTTGAGATTGCGAGAGGGTCTGTGGCCGACTATTCAAGGGGCTGTTGTCTTCGGCGGCTATGGCGAGGAAGTCAGTGCAGGTGATCACTGGGCGTTACGAGTTGATGATACGGTCGCCTCGGATGGGTTCGCGCTTGGTAATGCAGCGATTTCAGACTCCGTCTTTGCTGCAGTCACCAAGTCGAGCAAAACCATTGCAGGCCAGGACGTTTCAGACTGGCTGCAAGCCAACAGTAATACCGTATTTGCTGACCTAACGGCCCCGGTTAATCCAACGCAGGCGGCGAATACGGATTTAATTTTATTCAGCAGCAGCAATGGTTTCTATTCGGTGCCAGCCGGTGATGTTGTGGTGAACGATGCGTCGCTGCCTGCTCAAGCGGTGGCGCGCGAGATCCTTGGGGCTATCGCGGAGACCAATGATTGGACAGCTGGCTGGACGTTTGGTTTGGATCAAACTTTCTGGTTCCAACAGTAAGAAAGCGACGTTCCATCTCTGTGCGAGCCGCCGTTTTAGGCTCGTACAGATATTTTATTAGGTTAATTAGATAAGGGATCGATATGTCTGTTTTAAAGGAGCGAGCGATCATAAACTCTCAAAGATGCGTTATCTTAGCAATGACACTTTTTTCTGCAGGTTCTTTGGCCTTAGAGGATAGTGCAGCGACTACGCAATCTAGTGAGCCCATGGAAGAAGTGGTCGTGTTAGGCAGATTTTTAAATGCCGCTCAGCAACTATTGAATGAACGCCGCGAGTCGGATTCGGTGGTTGATGTGCTGGATGGCGAATCAATCAGTAGGTTAGGTGATTCTACTGTTGCCAATGCCATGCGTCGGATGACGGGTGTTTCGTTAGTCTCCGATAAATTCGTCTATGTTCGGGGTCTGGGCGAGCGGTATTCCTCAACAACCTTAAACGGCGCCTATATCCCTTCTCCGGATTTAACGAGAAACGTGATCCCGCTTGATATTTTTCCTTCTGCGGTGGTCTCGGGACTCTCGGTCCAAAAGACTTTTTCTCCGGATATCCGTGCGAACTTTGCAGGCGGGTCCATTGACGTGCGTACGACCGCATTTCCAGATCAGGGCGCTAACTTCAGCATTGAGCTAGGTTCGGGGTTCAACGCAGCGTCTCGCGGCAACCTCATAGCTTATCCTGAGGGGGGTGATGATGATCTCGGTAAGGATGATGGCACTCGAGCGCTACCGATCGGCTTATTGCAGGCAGCAGAACAATATCGGGGTAATTTCAGTGCCGCGACGATACTAAACGGGCTTGCCGCCAGTGGCCAAGCCGATGCATCCTTTGCTGAGGCGCAAGCGATTAATGCCGCCCTTGGCACGCTGCTCAATCGCGATGTCGATATTGAGTCGACGGGCGATAAGCCCGATCAAAATATTCGAATGTCGGGTGGTGCGAACTGGTTGCCTACCGATGATTTAGAACTGGGTTTTCAGCTATCGGGTGGCTACGAATCAAGCTGGCGACAACGTGCCCGAAAAACCTATAATTTTGCTGAGCCTGAGGAACGTTTTTCGACGGAATCTAGAACCACTCAGTCAGTCAGGCTCAATAGTATCTTGAATGTGGGTATGGCCTATGGTCGCGATCATGAAGTCAGTGCAGCCTATTTGTTTATACGCGATACTGACAATGAAGCTGCCGTAGAAGACTTTTTCAACGAAAATCGTACGAAGTCCGATGGTATTGGTTTTAGTCGTTCCAGCGTAGAATTCGAGCAACGCGAGCTGTCTTTGATTCAGCTGGTGGGGGAGCACACACTTGGTGATGATACTCGGTCTGCAATCCCGGTCCTTAATTACTTGCCTTCAGAGCTGGTGGTGACCTGGCAGTACACCGAGTCAGAGGCATCAACGGACATACCGAATGCGGTGAGTTTTAATGCGGATACGGTTACCGATCCAGTATCGGCGACGGTGCTGAGTAGAACGATCCAACGGGATAGCTCTGCCGCCGATTTTCGCTTTACCGAGCTTGAAGACGATGCGTTAAGTTACGGTTACAAAGCGGTTTTGCCAATCGAGTCTGAAAAGCTGATGATTGAGCTGGCTTTCGGTTATCAATTCGATCGCAAAGCGCGGCAATATGCACAGCGAGAATTTGGGCTTGGCTCTGCGAATGTATCGATCGATGGCGGTTTCGGGGAGGTTTTTTCAAATGACAACCTCTTAAATCCCGATAATCAGTTTGAACTGCGTGTTCAAGGGGCAGGGTCTAGGAGCTATCTGGCTGCAACGATGTCCACGAGCTATTTCGGCATGGCCGATATCTGGTTAGACCAAACTTATCGAGTGTCGGCAGGGATTCGGCGAGAGGACTATGCCCAAGTCGCGGTGCCCTGGAATCTCTTCGGTTACTCGGTTCAGCTGCCGATGGTCACCACGGATTCAGCGGCATTGGCGCGAGCGAGTTTTGAGGACAGCAAGCTTTTCCCTTCACTCACCCTAGGATACTTTGGTGCCTGGTGGGCGGACGAATTTCAGGCTCGGGTTGGTTGGAGTCAAACGGTTATTCGTCCGGATCTGCGAGAAGTGTCTGAAACGAGTTACGTCGACCCTCTGACGGACGAATTGACCTTTGGTAATCCTGACGTTGTGCCGAGTGATATCGATAATTTCGATCTTAGATTTGACTTCTTATGGGACAATGGCAATAACTTTACCTTCGGCGTCTTTCATAAAGAAATCGACAATCCCATCGAGTTCTACGAACTGCCAGCCTCGGATACCAATCGGGCGAGAGGGATCATCAATGCTGAATCGTCCACGATGACAGGGCTCGAGCTAGAGGGCCTGATCGGCCTAGGCGGACTAGGCGCGCTGGGTTCCTCGTTCTTCATTCAAGGCAACGCGACCCTTCAGGATTCAGAAACAGTCGCTGGTCGTCGCGCAGATGCGCCAACCAATCAGATAAGGGCCGCCGCGGGGGCCTCAGATGTTCTTGTGAACCTGATGTTGGGATTCGATTCAAGTGATGGGGCTCATACTGCGTCGTTGATCTACAATGTGTTTGGAGAGCGTTTGTATAGAGCGGGCCGTTTGGGTTCGCCAGATGAGTTTGAGCAACCTTTTCATTCTCTGGATCTAACCTACGGATGGTTTCCGACCGAACGCTTGAGCGTCAAGTTCAAGGCGCAGAACCTGTTGGCGGAGACCAGCACCATCACCGCGAGTGACGTGACCGTTTACGAGCGAAAGCCAGGTACCAGCGTTAGCTTCAAAGTCAAATATGATCTTTGAAATGCTGGGGCATTCTGCAGGCGCGAGGGCGCCTGCAGAAACCTTTTAAGCGCATCTAAACTGCAGTTCGCCTAACCCAGTGCCTCTACTGGCATCATAGCGTCCGGATAGGTTCGCCTTGCCCCTGATGGGCAGTCCACAAGTCGGTCTAGGCATGAGCCCAATAAGGATCGCCTTGAGCGAACATTAACGTATCTTCACATTTCGTCCCTGTCGATTGATTCTCAAAGGTCCGTTTATATTCGCGTCAACGGTATTTGAGGCGCCTCCAACCACGATGCGGCCGCCCAAATGTTAAGCTTTGGTTAAGTTTATTAAGATCTCTTGACCGAGCGCCAGCCGTTTAGCGAAGATCAGGCCATGGCGATCAGGGGCTGAGCGCGCGAGACGGTTCACGCCTGGTTAGGGTTTTAAAAATAAAGGAGGGGCAAGATGCTGTTCAAAAATCAATCTGGGGTGCGCACCACGCTACTCGTATCGTTGTTGGGCGCCGGTATCGCATTCGGTGCTCATGCAGAATCGGCTGCGGTCACGAAATCAAATATGGCGGCAAGGCAAGATGTCGCGACAGCGCTTTGCGAAATTGCGGTGAGTACTCCTGAGGCCTTACAGCGAGAAGCCAAGGCGCAAGGAATCTCTAAGCGTAAACTTAAACAGCTTGAATGTAATGATCTGCCGGTATTGGTGCTTGCTAAACAACAGCAGGAAGCCGCGGTTTTTGACGCGCGTAATCTAGTGAACATTGAATAGGCGGTCGTCAGTCTCTAGTGAATAAGCGGTGGCGCGCTTTCAAAGAACCACCGCTTTTTTCGCTTTCTGTTTTGTTCAGGTGTTTTGCCATGCCCAGCGTATCCAACGAATTCGAAGGTCGATGGGATCGATTCGATAAGCAGGCGCTAATTCTGACGCTTCGTCATTAGCTAATGGGCTGCGGTGGCGCCGAACAGTTCTTTATCCGATATTAATCTTTGTAAAGAAACCCGTCTTTAACATTAATATCGCGTTAAACCGGACCAAGATCCCCCCGGCGGCCTTGAACAGCGGTTTGCTTCCCATAAAATGGGCGCATGTCAAAACGATGCGCTTATAGGATAAAACGCTTGGATAGCCTGCTTAGGCGTCCCACGCTTTGCTTTGTGTTTGCGGTTTGTCCTCTGCTGGTCAAGCCCTGGCAGTTAAGCGAGATTCATCCCAACGTCGACTCAGGTTTCGGCGCTGTCCTGACCGATCGACAAAAAGCCGATGTGCTTCGGTTGCCACACGCTGAGTTAGAAGATCACTTTGGTGATGTCGATTTTTTCAAGCGCTATATTCTTAGCCACCCCCGGCGGATCGTTTGATCCAGTTGTCTTTATCTGGGTTCTTGAGGCCTTTAGGTTTGGAATCATCGCCGCCGTTAAGCAACAGAGTATGAAAAGTCTTACAACGCTGATCGGGAAACGCAGGGGATGAGTTGATGTCAAACCAGCTAATTGTTGTTGTTGAAGATGAAGAGGATATTCGTGAGGTCCTTTTGTACAACCTGCGTCGGGAAGGATACGACGCCCTGGGTTTTGAATCAGGACCAGAGGGGCTCGAAGGCATTAGGTCAAAAAATCCTGACCTAGTCATATTAGACCTCATGTTGCCAGGCTTGGATGGTTTAACGATTTGCCAACAGATTCGTCAAGACCCTGCACTCACATCGATTCCTGTGATTATTGTGACCGCAAAGGAAGAAGAAAGTGACTTGGTTATCGGTTTAGCCCTGGGCGCAGACGATTACATCAAAAAACCCTTTAGCTCACGGGAGTTAATGGCAAGAGTTCGTTCGTTATTGCGAAGAACCGGCAGGGCTTCGGTCAGTCAAGAGCAGCAAAGGATTATTGTCGATGACCTGCTCATTGAGGTGGACCGGCATCAAGTCTCGTTAGCCGGGGAGTCCATCGTTTTCACGGCCACTGAGTTCAAATTGTTGTATCAGCTAGCTTCTAATCTGGGCAAAGCACTTTCCAGAGAACAGTTACTTTCGCGAGTCATGCGAGACGGGGTGATTGTTGTTGACCGCAATATTGATGTGCATATTCGCCGGGTTAGGAAAAAATTGGGCGACTATGCGGTTCGAATTCAAACAATTCGAGGCATTGGCTATCGATTCGTGAGTAAAGCGGGCGACTGATAAAATGCGCCTTAGGTTGGCCATTGAGACACGGGATAAGAAACCGCTAAAGTACTTTGCTTCTACGCCGCGTTGACTTGGCCCCGGGGACGGTCCTAATTTGCACTGAGCGGACAACGACCAGCGAACGATTGCTGGAGCAACAGCTTACAAAAAAGGGTGTGAAACACGCCCGTTGGCTCGGGTACTGGGCGGGCGCTCGGGGTCACCTTGACCAGATTGGTTTTCGGCTTATTTGTGTGACTGACGCTAAAAGGTTCATCGCTCGCGTTCAGCATTTGCCAGCCAGTAAACCGCTCGGACCTTAAAACGGGGAGACCCCGCTCATTAGCCCCACGGTTTTGCAGGAAGCGGACTGAGCTGCTTTGTGGATCGCCTCTTTGGGATGAAGGGTCAATCTAAGGGCTGTCGCCGAGGGGCACCATCCGTTCAACGAGCACCCTGTGTGAAAACGACGGCACTTTAGGGCCGATTGCACCGGGGCAGCTATTGCGTGCGGTGCAGGTGTCTGGATAGTTGATTGGACTGACAACGTAGCCTTGCTCAACCGCATGCGAATACTGTGAGAGCACGACGATGACAACATCTTCTTCTGGCCAAACAAAGATATATTGACCATCAAGACCTTGTGCCGACGCGACCTCGATCGCCGCGGGTTCTCCATCGAAGTAGGCAGCATTCAGGATCCACCACTGATAGCCATACCAACCGTTAGCCGTCAGGCTGCTTGTAACGTATTCGGCAGGCAAAATTTGATTGCCGCGCCATTGGCCATCTCTGGCATAAAGCAAACCAAACCGCGCAAAATCAGCAGCCTTCATGTCAATACAGCAGTAGGTCAAAGGGTTGAAACCGGAGGGGTCAAACCATAGGCCAACCGCCTTTAGGTCGATATCGATGGGCGCGAGTATTTTTTGGCTTAGATAGTCGTGAGCAGATAAGCCCGTTGTCCTGCGCAGGATCGTTTCAAACAGCTGTGAGTTTGCATTGGAGTAGGCAAATTGTGACCTGAGTGCCGGCACTAAGGGGCGGTCGATGGCATAAGCGGTTTGATCTGTTTCGAAAAAAACGTTGTCAAAGGCTGAGTAGCCGGACCGCATCTGTAACATCTGATGAAGGGTCACATTGGCCTTTGCCGTGCCTTGCCACTCGGTGATGATGTCGCTGGCTTTTTGGTCGACCGAAGTAATGTGGCCTTCGTCTATAGCAACGCCAATGGCCGCGCTGTAGAAGCTCTTAGCCACAGACCAACTGGTTCCGAGTGCGTCCGCGTCGTAGCCCTGGCTGTACCGTTCGCCGATCAAATAGCCATCTTTGGTTACTAGGACCGCCTGAACAGCCGTATCCGTGAAAATGTGGTCGATCACGCCATTGACAGCGGCCTGGTTGGTGCCGACCTGCTCGGCGAGTGAGGGGGCAAAGTCCCAGGCCGGCTGAAGGACCGCGGGTGCATCATTTTGTGTTTCGGGCAGGCGAGTTTTTATAAAATCGGTGATGGCGGCGGTTTCAGTCCGTTGGGCATTGCTGCCAATTGCACCGGTAATCAGGGCGGAGGCTTCAAAGCCGAAGAGATAGCGTAACAGCAAGAGCCCATCGGTCAGGGGTTCAGCCCGGCCATCACCGTCAACGTCAAGCTGCGCTGCGTGGGTTTCTAAAAACGCGTAAATGTCCAAGCTCGATCGCCTTGTCGCGTTGTCCGCGAGCGCGCCACTGACCAGTGCGTCGTTCGTAAACCCGAACAGATACCGCAGAATAATAAGACCATCGGTTAAAGGCTCGGCCTTTCCACTGGCGTCAATATCCCATGAAAAGCAGTCGAGGCAGGTTGCTGATGCGGCATCTTCGGTTGCTTGGGTTTTTGCCGGGACCGATTTTAGGCGCTGGGGCTGCGTGCCTGGTGGGGCGTTCTCGTAGGGGCTCAGGCTGACGCTTTGGTTCGGTTCACCCAAGGTGTTTGAGTTTAGAAAAAGTTGTAAGAAAATGACGATAAGACATTGAAATAAATGTAATTGTAAACGATTCATACAATAAAAGGCCGATGGAAAGACAATTGGTTTGAGGTTAATTTAGGGCTCGCGTTGGGAATTGTGAGGCGTCCGCGACCCGTTCGCAACCCGATAAGCATACGGGTAACGCGCGTGCGATGAAAATACGCGCGCAGCGGACTGACAGCGGTGCGCGTTTGCCCGCGTCATCCTGACGGTTTTTTTGAGGAATGATGCGCCCGATCTTCGGGTGATCACGCTGGAGGGTTCATTCTCGCTTTGCCGGATGCATCGTGACAAGCTGATTGGCGTAAAGTCTCGTAAGCATCTTTATGAAACAACTGCCGTCAAAATTTGAAAGCCGCGAGGCGTTGACCGAGCTGATCGCGGAGACCTTCGAGTCAGTGCTGATTGAAGGCCATCGTCAGCCGAGTCCAATACATGGACAGGTTTTGAGCGAGGCTGAGCTTGCTGAATGCATTCAGCCCGCGCGTTATGCGCGCACCAGAAACTTCTATGATGGGGCTGTGAGCCGGTTGTCGCCGTTTGTTCGGCAGGGCATTGTGGACCGAAAGACCCTCGCGAGTATCGCCTTAGCGGGCGGCGCCAAGCCCGCCGAGAAATTTATCCAAGAACTCTTATGGGGCGAATTTTGGCAGCATGTCGCCGAGGCGCGTCCGAGCGGTCTCTGGCAGGACGCCGAACCTTACAAAACCGGTTTTTTGGCGAGTGAGTACGCGTCAGAGTTGCCGCAGGATATTGCATCGGGTACAACGCCGAATGCTTGCCTTAATCATTTTATTCGGGACCTGCAGGAAACGGGCTATGTTCACAACCATGCCCGGATGTATTTAGCGGCTTATGTGGTGCACTTCCGACGGATCCGATGGCAGGCGGGTGCGGCGTGGTTTCTAGCCCATTTGCTGGATGGTGATGCAGCGGCCAACAATTATTCGTGGCAGTGGGTTGCGAGCACCTTTGGCAGCAAACCCTATATTTTTAATCTCGAAAACGTCGAGAAATATTGTGGCAACCAAGTGGACTGCCGGCCCGAAACCAATCCCGAGCTGGATGCGAGTTACGACGTGCTCAGCGCGCGGTTGTTCCCGGCGCGCGCTTTATGAGCGCTCAACTTTTCTGGTTACACGAGGAGGTCTTAAGCGAGGCCCTGATTCAGACGCAAGCCGCGGAGGGCTGCAGGTTCCTATTCGTGTTTGATACGGTTTGGCTGGCGCAGCGCCCGATTTCGCTAAAGCGGATTCAATTTATCTACGAGACGCTCGTGGCGTTGCCGGTTGCGATCGAAATTGTTTATGGCGATGCCGCGGACGTGCTGAAGCAGAAGGGTCAGGAACATCCAGGACTCGTTTGTAAGGTCATCGCACCAAAAGATCCTGAACTTGCTGAAAGAATAGACGGTATTGCCAGCGAGGCGGGGGTCGCGGTGTTGGCAAGACCACGCTGGTTCGCGCCGCCAGCGAATAAGGTTGCTCGTTTTTTTAAATTCTACAATGCGGTTCGCAGCGAGGCCCTTGATGCGGCCCGAGTCCATAGGGGTGGCCTATGAAAGCCGTAACCCTGGTTGGGGTCGGTTGTTTATGGCTGTTAACGACGGGTTGCGCGGTAAACAGTGTAACCAGCCGCGG
>Ga0206125_10005369_pt1 | contig 10866 bp, 10 predicted proteins | sample Helgoland_Spring_4_FD_148598 | JGI IMG/M metagenome (GOLD analysis project Ga0206125, IMG submission 148598) | Pelagic subsurface seawater microbial communities from Kabeltonne, Helgoland, North Sea - Helgoland_Spring_Bloom_20160331_1 | ecosystem: Environmental > Aquatic > Marine > Epipelagic ...
AAAAGAAGAGTCCCCTGATGTACTGGGCATTCAAGAAATAAAGTGTGAGACACATTTGTTTCCAAAAGAGCCATTCATAAATGCAGGCTATAAATATATAGAAGTTAACGGCATGAAGGGTTATCACGGAGCAGCAACTGTTTCAAAATTTCCCTTGCGGCGCCTAAACACTAAGTTTTGTCCATTAGATCACGCACGCCATGTAAGTACATTAGTATCAAATGAAAGTTTGAATTTTGAGTTTCATAATTTTTATATTCCGGCAGGAGGGGATATAGCTGACCCAGTAGAAAATGAAAAATTTAGACATAAATTAGATTTTATTGAAAATATGAGATCTTATTTCTCTATGCGATACAAGAAGCCGCTCTGCCCGCAAGTCATTGTTGGAGACTTTAATATAGCACCACACGAAAATGATGTTTGGAGTCATAAGCAGCTTTTAAAAGTTGTAAGTCATACCCCAATTGAAGTTTTAGCTCTTAAAGGCTTACAAAAAGCTCATGATTTTATTGATTGTTCGAGAGCATTATATAATGATGATGATAAGCTGTTTAGCTGGTGGAGCTATAGAGGGAAGAGTCCCCTCGAAAGCAACAGAGGGCGTCGTCTTGATCATATTTGGATAAGCTCAGATTTAAAAAAGGCTATGGAATCCCCTGGCAAACAAGGGCATATAATTCATACACCATGCAGACTCTGGGAACCAAAGCCTAGCGACCATGTTCCTATTACCCAGATTTTAGATTTAAACTAAATTGATACGCTAAAAGCAAAAAGCCCTTGAGCGGCAAAATATGTGGGTGTAATCAAAAAAGTATTCTTTGTTGAACGCTTTATGAATCGGTCTTTAGCAACAAAAATATCTGATAAAACAAAAAGTGTGGCAGCCAATAATATAGCTTTTTTCTCGTACATAAAAATATAAGCAGAGGTAATCATTATAAATATAGCCCAACTATAAAGAATTACAAAAAGCTTAAAACTCTGAGGTATCTTTGGCAGTAAATATAGAAAATTTACACCTGCCAATATAAAAAGTAACGGTAGAAATAAAAATAAAGAGGTAAAGTCAAAAGTATTATTTCTGAAAAATGCTATTGAAAATAACAGATGCGCAATTGCGAAAACAAGCATTCCACAAAAAAACGGTATTTTTAGTTTTCTATTCAGCAATAATACATCTCCTAAGGCACAGAGTATCAATGATATCAAAATCAAATAGCCATAAGTGCTCTCAAGTGCGCCATACTTTAAAGAAATAAATATGAAGCATAAAGAGGCTAATGGTTTGAATATGTATTCGCCCAGTTTAAATCTATAATATTCAGATACTAATAGTCCTGATACGATTGTAATATAAGCTAAATAGATAAAAAACCCCAAATTATTTATTGTCTGTTTGTAAAACAAGACTGTAACCATCTTTCACTGTTAATATAGAAATAAATTCAGAGGCCTCAGATTTAAGTTTCTCTCTAAGCCTATAAATATGCGTTTCTAGTGTGTGAGTAGTAATTCCGTCTTTGTAGCCCCATATAAAATCTAATAACTCAACACGAGAACACGAACTCGCTTCTGACTTTAAAAGATAGATTAATATACTACTTTCTTTTTCAGTTAGTTTAATAGTTTGTAATTCTTTTCTTTCAGCAGACTCAGATGGCTTAAGTAATCCTAAATGTGGAAAAAAATCATAGGGGCCTATTCGATATGTAGTAGTATTTCTTTTAAAAACGCTTATTTCTGTTCTAACTTTTGCTAAAAGAGCTACAAACCGAAATGGCTTCTTAATAATCAAATATTTTAACGTTACTCTACTTATATTACTATTTACCTGATTATCAGTATCACTTAAAATTATAAATGGTGTTAAATTCTTAGCGTTTAGTTGTAATTTATTTTGTATTGGCTCAAAATCGATTAATGATTGCGTGTCAATAAGTACAATATCATAATGATTTATATTTAATTTAGAATTGGGTGTATGTTCAGGTAAAAAAACCTCAAATTCTCCTGTTGCGGAAAAATGCTCTAAAAGCTCGTTTCTGAGATATTTATCTTTTTCAATTAATAGAATTCGCTTTTTAATAGACACTCTAATCCACCGTAATAGTGACAATATAAAGAAACTTCTATCTAATACAAATTATAAAATAATTAGGGTTTAATAAAATGCGAATAAATAACATAGAAATTTGTGTAAAAATTTCTGATGGCACCATTAATTTTAATAACATCAGTTATCCCTGCCAAGTCGGAATAGAAGGAGGTATTCATTTCACAGAAGGGCGTGAGGGCGATAAGAAAACTCCAATTGGAAATTATAAAATACGCTTTGGGTTTTATCGTAAAGATCGAGTCTCCAAGCCAAATTCTAAATTAAACTTTATTCCTATCAATAAAAATGATGGGTGGTCCAATTCTACAATGAGTACGTCTTACAATAGATATATACGGTTGCCGGACAATAAAAGTCATGAGAGGTTATGGCGGGACGACAGGGCCTATGATATAGTTTTAGTTATAGATCACAATGATAGCCCGCCAGTTACGGGTTTAGGAAGCGCCATATTTATACATTTAAGTCAAACTGACAAAAGGAAAACATTAGGATGTGTTGCTATTGAGCCAATAGTTATGTCTAAATTATTACCGTTAATAAAAAACGGCACAAAATTATCTATAACCGCCTAACTAAATTCGCGAGCCAAATAGAGCTGAACCGATCCTGACATGAGTGGCCCCCATTTCAACTGCAACCTCAAAGTCATTGCTCATACCCATTGAAGTAAATTGCAATCCATAATCTTCAGTTAGCTTTCTCAAAAGCCAAAAGTGTGGCGAAGCGGCTTCTTTTTGTGGTGGTATGCACATTAGACCACTTGGTATTATATTGTATTCTTTTTTTAATTCCCTAAGAAATAACGGAAGCTGTCTTGGTAACACTCCTGATTTTTGTGGTTCTTCACCGGTATTAACTTGAACTAATAATGATGGTAAACTTCCATGTTTATCAGCGGCCTTTACTAAAGCTTTCGCTAAACTCATTCTATCTAGTGTCTCAATAACATCAAATAATCTTATTGCCTCAAGAGCTTTATTGCTTTGAAGTGGGCCTATAAGTCGTAATTCAATGTCCTTTCGGACATATTGGAAAGTTTCACCCCATCTTATCTGGCTTTCCTGGACACGGTTTTCTCCGAAAACTTTTTGGCCTGCTGATAACATTTCCTTAATTTTAAAATCTGGCTGTTTTTTTGATGCTGCTATTAACACTTGGTCGTCATTCATATCCGCGCGCTTGGCAGCGGCGGTCATACGTTCTATAATTAACTTTCTTTTTTGTGAAATAGATAGCGGGACACTCATGAAGCTTAATTACCCTGAATGGAGTTATAATGAAAGTAATATCGTTTCAAAAGTAGCTTCGCAATTATATAATGAGCGCGCCTACTCTACTCGATTATCCCCGTTAATACTATTAACAGATCCAATGAGGATGAAGGATATAAATGGCTCTTTAAAAAGGTTACCTCAGGGCTCAACACTCATTTATAGGCATTTTGGCAAAGCAGGAAATCAAAAAAAAGCTGAAGAGTTAAGGGCGCTAACTCTCAAGCAAAGATTACAATTTTTAATTGGAAACGACCCACACCTAGCGCTCGCAGTAAACGCTGATGGAGTTCATTTTTCACGTGATCCAAAATTAATTGCACCTTATTATTGGCGGGATAAAAAACCAGACTGGCTTATATCTATGGCAGGCATAAAATCAGGTTGCTATGAAAGGGACCTTACCATACTTGATGGATTGCTCGTCTCATCCGTATTTCCAAGCAATAGCCCTACTGCTGGAGCCCCGATAGGTATTGAAGGTATTAAGAAAAAAACAAAAGGCTTTTGTTGTCCTATTTTTGCTATGGGTGGTATTAATTCAAAAAATGCACATAAATTAATTGGAACGGGATTCTCCGGAATAGCGGGTGTAGGCTTTGGTCTCTAAAACTCATATTTTATATGAATGAATGGTTTTGTTAGTTTATTAATGTGTAATTCATTAAGGTTTGTTTGCTTTCGCTTAATATACTGAAGTCCAGCACTTAAAATATAATCATTAAATTCATAAGAAAGCCCAGCTAAAGAATAACTTGTTTTTCTATATATATTCCTTTCAAGTGATTTCCCATATGACATTGAAACCCCTAATCTTCCTGGTTTCCATATAGCTCCCCCATCCCAAGCTATGTAGTCCCCATATTTAAGCGCATTGTTACTTTTTAAGTATGAAGAGCTAAGAGTAAATTTATTATAAATGACTTTATAGCCAAAATTCCAGGCATTAAGGTTATTAAAATCGCCAGCTACATTGATGTTTTTTGCATGTGCATAGCTCATTGCTATCTCAAACATTAAACCGTTATTATAAATTTTATCTATTGCCACTCCTAGTTCTATCGCGTCTTTCAGGTTAACTCTGTCCTTTGTTTCAACTTCTTCTATTCTTTTTTTTACGCAATACTCAATACCACATGCATTAAAGTTTGGTGCGTATGAAATACCATACTCTAAGCCGAAGCCTATTTTATCGCCAAATAGCCTAGGGCTTGTATATATTATTTTTTTTGCTTTTCCTGTTATATTGTTTTTAGTTCTTACTGAGTTTAATCCTGTATAATCTATTGCTGAACCTGATGCGCCTAGGCTATATATGTCAGGTTTACCCATTGAAAATAGGTATGCTGCGCCAACATCAGATCCAATAAAAAAATCCCCGTATTGTGATCTTAAGTAAAAAGATGCTGCCTCTAAAGAAGTTTGTATTTGGTTGTTTAAATTATCTCTGTTGTAATTAAATTGTGCTTCATGTCCAAAATTGGACTGTGTTGATGAGCTTTCATTTGAACAGTTTCCTGAGAGTTTTACACAATTTAAGGCTGCCTCTTCTTTAAAATTTATCATCGACCTTTTTTGAGCAACAATCTCAATTAAGCCGCCGTACTCAAGACCGCTTTTAGTGATGGTATTTACATCTAGGCTAATAAAAGCTTGTCCATAAAAATTATTTTTCTTTTTAGAGGTTGGTAGATCACTAAGCCCGCTCAAAACGAAACCATTTAAGGTAGTTTTAATATTTTTTACATTATAACAATTTTCTGAATAAAGTTTTTCTGTACATAAATTATTATTCTTATCAGAATGGTTAGAGACGTTATTTTCATAAGAGTGAGCTAAAAAAACATTACTAAGCCCACTTAATACGAAAAGCATAACTAATATTACAGCTCTTAAAAACAATTTAGTTGTTCCTCTTCTTGATACTTAACGATTCATCTCTTTAGGCCGTTTATAAAGTTCCATCTATAATTTACATAAATAGTAAATAAAAATCTTTAATGTAGTTTAATTAAAATAATTTCACTACAGAAGACTATGCCTAATCGATTTTAATGCTATAAGGCACTTGAATTTTGTTACTGGAGCCTTCTATGAAGCTATTAAAAAAACATTCTGTCAAATTGGTTGCAGCTTCTGCGATGGCTGCTATTTTTTTAGTCGGTTGTGGCTCTTTAGGGTTAGGCAAAAATAGCTCAAAAAAACAAGCTGCAGCACGAAAAGCCGCCACAGCTAATGCTCCAAATATGGGAGTAAACTCTTACTTATGGAGAGCATCTTTAGAAACTTTAAACTTCATGCCGCTAGCACAGGTAGATCCATTTGGAGGAGTTATTGTAACTGATTGGTATGCAAGTGCCGAAGCTCCAAATGAAAGGTTTAAAGCAAATATCTATATTCTTGACACCAATTTGCGAGCAGATGCGCTAAAGGCTTCAATCTTTAAACAAAAACGCATATCTGGAAACTGGCAGGATGCGTCCATAGATGCAGACACCGCTAGACAAATTGAGAATGCAATACTAACTCGAGCTAGAGAATTATACATTGCAACAGTAGATGCTCAGTAAATATTTTTGAGCATTTTTAATAGGCTTGTCCAAAACACTAAGATTTTTGTATATACAAACAAAACCTGGTTAAGTTTTTATGATTGATGAAATTAAAGTTAGGTATAATGCCGCTGAGGTTGAACCTCGTTGGCAGTCCATATGGGAAAACCAAAAAGTATATTGCGCAGACAACTCTAGCAGTAAGCCAAAATATTATGCCCTTGAAATGTTTCCTTATCCATCGGGAAGAATTCATATGGGACATGTTCGTAATTATGCAATGGGCGATGTTATTGCACGCTATAAAAAAGCTCAAGGTTTTGAAGTTTTACACCCCATGGGGTGGGATTCCTTTGGTATGCCAGCAGAAAATGCCGCTAAAGAAACAGGGGGGCATCCGAAGGACTGGACATACGGCAACATAAAGGCAATGAAAGCCCCAATGCAGCGACTAGGTTTTTCTCTGGACTGGAGCCGAGAGTTTGCTACCTCCGATGAGAGTTATTACAAGCAGCAACAACTTATTTTTTTAAAGTTTTGGGAAAAAGGGCTTGTCTATCGTAAGACAGCAAAGGTTAATTGGGATCCTATAGACAATACAGTTTTAGCCAATGAGCAAGTAATTGACGGAAAAGGATGGCGCAGCGGTGCTACGATTGAGCAACGTGATATGGACCAATGGTTTTTTAAAATAACTCGTTATGCAGAGGAGCTTTTAGATGGAATAAAGGACTTAGATAGATGGCCTGAAAAAGTACGCACCATGCAGGCCAACTGGATAGGTAAAAGTAAGGGGCTTCAAATGAAGTTTAAACTTACGGATCAGTCTAAGATCAATGATCATAGGTCTATAGAGGTATTTACTACGCGGCCTGACACACTTTTTGGAGCTAGTTTTATAGCAGTGTCGCCCGAACACCCAATTGTATTAAAGTTACAAAAAAATGATGCCAAAATAACTGATTTTAAAAAAAAATGTAACAAAATAGGCACAACAGAAGAAGCTATAGCTAATGCTGAAAAGTTTGGATTTAAAACTGACCTTTATGTTGAGCATCCTTTTGATGCATCAAGGTCCTTACCTGTATATATAGCAAATTTTGTTTTAATGGAATATGGAACTGGTGCAATTTTTGGGTGTCCGGCACACGATCAAAGAGATTTAGACTTTGCCTTGAAATATAGTCTTGATGTTTTACCAGTGGTTCTTCCTGCCGGCGAAAGCAAAACAAATTTTAAAATAGATACAAAAGCTTATGTTGGTGAAGGGGCTTTATATAACTCAGGATTTTTAAATAATTTAAATAAGATGGATGGCATCACAGCCGCTATAAAAAAAATAGAAAGCATGGGCTTGGGTTCTGGTACAGTAAACTACAGACTAAGGGACTGGGGTGTAAGTCGACAGCGTTACTGGGGTTGTCCCATACCTGTAATAAAATGTCCAACATGCGGGCCACAGCCTGTGAAAGAATCTAATCTGCCCATTATGTTGCCTTATGAAAATATTGACTTAAATACTCCAGGAAACCCTTTAGATAGGCACCCAACATTTAAAAATGGTACACAAGCAGAACCTGTTTTATGTTCTACCTGTGGTGGAAAAGCAGAACGAGAAACTGATACTCTTGATACATTCGCTGATAGCTCATGGTATTTTGTCCGCTTTGCGGGTGGTAACACGATAAACTCCCCTTTTGATAAAGAAATGGCTAGAAATTGGTTGCCTGTTGACCAATATGTTGGGGGTGTAGAACATGCTGTTTTACACTTGTTATATGCAAGATTTTTTACAAAGGCTTTAAGGGATTGCGGGCTAATTAACCTCCCAAAGGGAGAGCCTTTTGATGGGCTCTTTACTCAAGGGATGGTAACACATGCTACATTCTCAGATAATGATGGTAACTATATATTACCTTCTTGCGTAGCCGAAAAAGATGGAAATTACATTAATGTTGATAATGGAAAAATAGTTACTAAAGGCGATGTTGTTAAAATGTCGAAATCCAAAAAAAATGTTGTAGACCCTGAGGACATAATAGAGACATATGGAGCAGATGTAGCGCGTTGGTTTGTTTTGTCTGACTCGCCACCCGATCGCGATGTAGAATGGACTGAATCTGGGGTGGTAGGTGCATGGCGTTTTTCCAATAAAATATGGTCTCTTGTGAAAAATTTTAAAGATATAAACCCGCTTTCCATTGACTTAGATGCATCAGGCGAAGCTTTGGAGCTTAGGAAGTTTACACATAAGGCCCTTGAAAAAATAACAGCAGGAATCGAAGGTTTTCGCTTTAATACTTCTGTTGCTCAAATATATGAATTAACAAATGAGATTAAAAAATATAAGATGAACGATAAAGCGAAAGCTGAGGCTTTAGGAATATTAATTCGTACCATTGCTCCGTTTATGCCTCATTTGGCAGAAGAATGTTGGAGTTATCTCGGAGGTAAAGGGTTATGCTACAATACTCCTTGGCCAAGACACGATGAATCACTTTTAGTGGTAGAAAGTAAGGTGATGCCAATACAGGTAAATGGAAAAAGAAGAAGTCAAATATCTGTGCCAGCAAGCACACTAAATTGCGATATTGAAAAAATGGCGTTGTCAGATGAAGTTATCATAAGAACCGTTGAGGGTTTAGCTATAAAAAAGATCATCATTGTACCTGGTCGAATAATCAATATAGTAACCTCATGAACATTCGTTTTTTATTTTTATTAACGCTGTTTTTTTTATCCGCTTGTGGTTTTACACCCATGCATAGTGCTATAAAATCAAACAATGCAGATTTATTTGATAATTTTTCAGTAAAATTAAATGAAGTTGAGGGCATTGGAAATAAAGAAGTTGGGTTTTATTTGGTACAAAGAATTAGAGATAGGGTTGGAGTAAACCCTGGAAAAGATATTTTAATATTGACGCCAAGAATTTCCGTTTCTCGTTATGGTACTTCTTCTGATGATGTTGCTACTCGTTATGATACTAATCTCTCAGTCCTTTATGAGCTAAGAGATAAAAATACAGATAAATTATTGAGCAAAGGCTCGGTTAAAGGGTCCTCTACATTTGGAGCACCCGTTGATCCTTATGGTCTTATTGCTGCAAGTAATAATGCTGAGCAGGTTATAGCAAAAGATGTTGCTGATAGATTACTTTTTAAAATCGCTGCATACTATGCTAAAGATAATAAGTGAAGTTTACTGGAAATAAGATAACATCGTTTTTAAATTCTCCCAGTAATGCTATTATTGGTGTATTACTTTATGGGCCCGACCGAGGTTTAGTTAAAGAACGGGGTCAAACCTTAACTAAAGCTTATTCTCATAATAAAGAGAGTGTTTTTGGCACATCTGTGTTAACATCTGATGACCTTTCCGGAGATCCAGGGAAATTAGATGATGAAATATCTGCTTTATCTATGTTTGGGGATGCTCGTATTGTAAGGTTGCTTTTAGACCATGAGCGTAATGGACAAACCATTTCAAAGATTATAAAAAAATATGATAACAACCCAAAGATGGCAGAAGCTAAACTTATAGTAGAGGCGGGAGAGCTTACTCAAAAATCAGTAATTCGTAAAACGTTTGAAGCATCTAAAAATTTTTTATCCATCGCATGTTACAGCTTATCTACTATTGATGTAGAGGTATTAATTAAGACACGCCTTAAAGAACTTTCTATAAGTATTGAAAAAAATGCTCTGCAATATTGGGCACCACTCATTGATGGTGATCTTGCTTTAATAAACTCTGAGGTTGAAAAAATGGCTCTTTATATGGGCTATGGAAAGCAAGGAAAGAAAAATATAACCATCGAGAATATCAAAGAAATTGCAGCTGGGGGCAATGATGTTACAATTTCTGATGTTATAATGAATACTATGAGTGGGAATTTATTAGAAACTGATAATTATTTTCACCGCGCTATTAAAAGCAAATTAAATAGTGCTGTGGTCTTGCGTGGACTTCAAAATCATTTAGTGAGACTTATACAAGCAAAAACGCAAGTTAATAAAGGTGCAAGCCTCGAAAGCGCTATTAACAGCCTCCGGCCCCCTGTGTTTTATATGCATAAAACAAACTTTATGAAACATTTAAGAATTTGGACACTTTCTGCATTGCACAAAGCACTTACTCAAAGCCTTGTTGTAGAACAAAACCTAAAAACAGCTGGGGCGCCGCAAGAGGCTATGGTAGGACGGCTATTAATTGCATTATCAAGTTATTCTAAAAGGAGAAATTAATTATGGAAGAGGTTAATTCATTATTTTCAAAATTAAGTGCGAATGCCCCATTTATAATTGAAATTTCATTAAACATTACAGCGGCTTTATTTATACTAATTATTGGCTGGGTTTTTGCTAAGATAGTTAGGAAGCGTCTCAGAAATCCAGGCTTTGGTCCTAAGAATTTTGATCAAACTCTAAGACCTGTTGTTGCTTCAGGGGTATTTTATGTAATAATGGGAATGTCCATTTATGCTTTTTTAACAAAGCTTGGGGTTCCTGCGACAAGTTTATTAGCTGTTTTTGGAGCTATGGGTTTAGCTGTTGGTTTAGCCCTCAAAGACACACTGTCAAATATAGCTTCAGGTGTAATGCTTTTATTTCTTCGGCCCCTCCAAGTAGGAGATTTTGTTGATACAAATAGCTATTCTGGAAGTGTGCAAGAAATAGGATTATTTGCCACTACTTTAAAAAATATAGAGGGCATATACATATATGTCCCTAATAGTGAAGTCTGGAGCAATAGGCTCCAGAATTATACTCGACATACTGAACGACAATTCAGGGAAACTATAGGGGTTGGTTATGATAGCGACCTAAAAGAAACACAAAAAATATTACTTAAGGTTCTTAAAAGCACTCCTGGAGTAAAAAAGGGCGCACTTAAGCCAGAATGCTACATTACTGGC
>Ga0206125_10005371_pt1 | contig 10862 bp, 6 predicted proteins | sample Helgoland_Spring_4_FD_148598 | JGI IMG/M metagenome (GOLD analysis project Ga0206125, IMG submission 148598) | Pelagic subsurface seawater microbial communities from Kabeltonne, Helgoland, North Sea - Helgoland_Spring_Bloom_20160331_1 | ecosystem: Environmental > Aquatic > Marine > Epipelagic ...
CAGGGCTTGCAGGGCGAGCAGGGCATACAAGGCGAGCAGGGAACACAGGGTGTGGATGGAGAAGATGGCGTTGACGGCATAGCCAATTTATCAACCTACCTCCAAGTCGACACCGCCAATAATCGTTTGATCATCTCCGGAGCCAATCTTCAAATTCTCAGTGGAGGAGGAACGACCGACGGGTCCGTAAATGGATTTGGCAACATCATCATTGGATACGACGAAAACAGTGGTATCGATGAATCTGCAGGTGATTGGGATGCCAAAACTGGGTCCCATAATTTGGTTGTGGGCATGAACCACACCTATTCCTCATTTGGAGGTTTGGTTGCAGGTCATGATAACGCGATCCGCAGCGGATCCGCATCTGTTTTGGGTGGGGAGGCGAATTCCGCATCTGGCTGGGCTTCGACCATTCCAGGGGGGTTGTTGAATGAAGCAACATCAAACCATACGACGACGTCAGGAGGTGAAGGCAATTTGTCTTCCGGCTATGCATCCGTCGTTTCTGGTGGCAAACAAAATGTCGCATCGGGTGATTATTCCTCCATAGCGGGCGGATTCAATAACACGGCATCTGGAGATTATGCTTCCATATCAGCCGGATCCGGCAACATCGCTTCAGGTGATTCCTCTTCTGTTTCGGGAGGTGCTTGGAACCTAGCGAGTGGGGTGTCTTCTTCCGTTTCAGGAGGAGGGTTCAACAAGGCAATCGGCGATCAAAGTTCCGTTTCCGGGGGAGGCGAAAACACCGTCAATGGCTATTGGGGCGCTATTTCCGGCGGAAATAAAAATAATATTGATTCTACTGCCGCAATTTCCTCGGTATCAGGAGGACAGTTGAATACAATTACAGCTGCTTATTCTACTATATCAGGAGGGCAGTTGAATACCGTTTCTCACAACTACGCTTCCATCTCAGGAGGACAATCGAACACAGCTTCCGGCATTTATGCATCCATCTCTGGTGGAGTGAACAACACCGCTTCGGGAGATTCTGCTTCCGTCTCGGGAGGTTCTTGGAACGTAGCTAGCGGAGCCTCTTCTTCGATTTCTGCAGGACATGAAAACACGGCTGACACCTTGTACACATCTGTGTCGGGAGGACATCTCAATTCAGCAAGTGGCACATTCGGATCCATACTGGGAGGAGAATTGAACGAAGCAACCCAAGTTTTATCCACCGTGTCAGGAGGTTGGAAAAACGTTGCCAATGCACCCTTCACTTCCGTTTCAGGAGGGGGAGAGAATAAAGCTGACTCCGTGTTTGCTTCAGTATCAGGAGGATATCTCAATACAGCGGCTGGCGTCGCCTCTTCGATTTCGGGCGGGACTCAGAACACCACTGAAGGCGTCTGGTCCTATGTTGCTGGCGGATGGCAAAACACAGCAACCGGGGTGAGCTCTTCTGTATCAGGCGGTCTAGGTGGCAACGCCAGTGGGACATGGTCAACAGTAGTTGGAGGCGCATGGAATGTTGCTAGTGGTGAACTATCCACTGTTCTAGCTGGTACTGAAAATATCGCTAGTGGCTATTCCTCTGTTATTTCGAGCGGTATATCAAATAAGGCAGATTCAGCCTTTTCAATGGTTTTGGGTGGGCAAGAAAATATATCAAATGGCGCGTTCTCAATTGCTTTAGGAGGGCACGCTAACACCGCTAGCGGTTTGTTTTCTTCCATAACAGGTGGAACCTATAACACGGCTTCGGGAGATTCTGCTTCGGTTTCAGGAGGGTATTTGAACATCGCAAGTGGCCCATCGGCCTCCGTTTTGGGTGGTGTTGGAAACAACGCTTCTGGGAGAGAATCCGCCATATCAGGTGGCTTTTATAACACTGCAGATGGAGAGTATTCTTCGGTAACAGGCGGAAGGATGAACAAAGCTGACTCTGCGGCTACTTCGGTTTCTGGTGGTTACTTTAATACCGCATCTTTCCTAAATTCTTCGGTGTCTGGAGGTGCGTTCAATACCGCATCAGGCTGGGCCAGCAATGTTTCGGGAGGTGTGTCGAACACCGCATCGGGGTCAACCTCTTCCGTCCTGGGGGGAGGCTTTAATGTCGCATCTGAAATGAAATCCACCATCATCGGCCAAAAAGAAAATTCTTTCGTCGGTGACTCACTGAACGGCCAAGAGGGTGAAACGGATGCATACTACCTGGTGTCCAGCGGCATGGCGAATCTGTCAGACTACCTCACAGTAGACACGACCAGCCATACGCTGACCATTGCCGGGGCAAATCTTGCGATCGTCAACGGCGGTGACTCAACCAATGCTGAAGTCAATGGTCTGGGCAATATCATCATTGGATACAATGAGGATGAAAATTACGATAGCACTCCATATAATGGCACACCAGACCCTGACGCAGATGAGAAAACAGGTTCACACAATTTGATTGTGGGCGCGGGGCACACGTACACCTCTTTTGGTGGAATCGTAGCGGGATACGACAATAACATTGAAGCCGAATGCGCATCGATCACAGGTGGTCTCAGAAATACGGTTTCCGGGATTTACTCATCTGTAACAGGTGGAGATTACAATACAGCTCAAGGACTATCCAACACCATTGTTGGTGGCTTCTCCAATACAACGCAATCATTTGGAAATACAATTGTAGGAGGCGGCGCGAATGTGATCGACTCCACAGCGATTTTTTCATCAATTTTAGGTGGCTGGGCCAATAAGATCACATACGCAATCCACAACACAACTGCAGGTGGCGATTCAACGATCAATAAAGGGGTGTACAATGTAGTCGCGGGGAATCTGGATAGGGTGCATCTTGCAGATTCAGACAGTTCGCTTCACGGAGTCAACACCACTCCCTGCATTGATGTCGTGGTTTTGACCACGTCAGATCAAGGTTCTGGTGGCTCAATTGATCTGATAATCACAACAGAAAACGATCGATTGTATAGCGTTCTATGGAGCGGCCCCGATGGTTTCACGAGCACAGCCGAAGACATCACGGGTATCGGAGGAGACTATACAGCGACCGTTACTCTGGATCCAGACGAATACAATATGCTACCTGTTTGCTCGGTTACTGTCAACGCAACCATTGACACTGAAATATCATTTGACAATTAATCACTTGGCGCCTTCTGAAATGTTGTTTGCAGCTCTCGGTTATTGAACCGCAACGTGCTGAACTGCCACGCAGTCAATGGATTGAATTCTTTGGCTCATCAAGCAATTCAGCATATATTTGCTACCGCTTCGAAGGAGGCGAAGATGGGGGATTAGCTCAGCTGGCTAGAGCGCTTGCATGGCATGCAAGAGGTCATCGGTTCGACTCCGATATTCTCCACCCATATCGAACAACGGCGTGCCACTGCGGCACGCCGTTTTTTGTTTCAATTGACCTTGCATGTGTTGGCTCCAAACAGGCGATAGATAAAGCACGTTCCCACTAGCGCATTGAACAAAAGAATGGCACCAACGGAGCCCACGAGCGTGGAATACCAGGATGGCCCGGGAATGAAGAAAGAGGGCAAGAGGAACAGGGAGATGATGAATCGGGTGATTCGCTCGGCTTTGTTTTGATTCGTTAAGAATAGCTTCATTTTCAACGTGTAACGGTATTTTCGATGCAGCTCTCAAATGCGGTAGCGCTCACTTCCGAATGCTTCGCCATTTCCTGTTTGGCAATACTGCCGCAGGCTTTCGAGGTATTTGGCAGAGCTGAAATTCATATTAGCCATGGAATCATCGGCGGTTTCAAAGCCCTCGTGCTTGAATCGCACCCTCGTTTTTCCGTCATTTTCATCCAATGAATAGGTCATTATGTGGCCTGCAATTGGCATAGCAGCCTCTATGCATTTCCACGCGATTTTTTTGTTTTCGATAAATTCGACCACTTCGAATTGGAACCCCATTTCTCCAAAATAGATTTTGAAAGTCGCCCCTTCCTCGGCTGTGAACGCTTCGGTCCGAGAGTACCAGCTGGATAAGCCTTCCGGTGTGCTGATGGCTCGAAAGACTTTTTCAATGGGATGTTGAATGTGCAATAAATGCTGGATGGTGCTCATGACGTATATAATTGAAGAGGATAATCCTAAAGGTAGCTTGCTGTTATAAGCTTTCGGCATTTCTGTGTAAGGCAATTGTCATTTTCAATTTTTTACAACCAACTTTATGCCATGGAACCGTCCGACGCCCAGAGCAGCATACGAACGTTTTTTTTGAGTGCATTCTTTGTGCTCGCCGCTCTCGTGGTTGTGATGGATTTTGCGTATCCCGGCAAAGTGTTGGAGGATCAAGTTGTACGCATTCAACGACAAGTTCAAAAGCATAACAACGCCGCAAGAGGGTTTCATTACTCGCATCGATTGGTAACCCCGCATCGTGCGTTTTCAGTATCCGAAGAGGTGGCGCAGCGAGCAGAGGCAGGGGCGCCCATTGTGTATTCCGTTTCCCGGGTGTTCGATGAGGTCAACTGGTGCAGAATCCCTTTGACTGATGCGAGGTCTTATTACTCCCTTCGATGGTTGTCCGCAGCGCTTCTTCCGCTCTTGACCTTGGCGGCCATGTTTTTCGAGCCCCGTTACAAGGGTGCAATGGAAATGGGCATTGTGGTCTTTGTTCTCCAAGTTCTTTTGCTCGCTGATGTATTGTTTTTGGTGTTCCGCTGAGCGATTCAATTCACGTTTTTTGCGGATATTCGTGCGATGCAACCCATTGATTTGAATGAAAAGCTTGATGCAATCACCGATCGCTGGAATCCTCGAATCGTGGCTTCTCTGAATGGCCAGGATGTCAAACTTGCTAAAATTGAAGGCGATTTTGTGTGGCATGCCCACGATGAGGAGGACGAGATGTTTTACGTGGTCAAAGGACGGCTCGAACTCCACTTTCGAGGCAAAGTTGAGGTGGTTTTACCGGGTCAAATGATCGTGGTGCCCAAAGGAGTAGAGCACAAACCATTGGCTACGGAGGAGACGTGGATTATGCTCTTTGAACCGCACAGTACGGACCATACAGGCGGTGTTGAGACACCCTTGCGCCAGCAGCAGATTGAGCGGATTTGATGATTCATGTTTTTTTGGTAAATTGAAATACCAAAATCGCTTGTCTCATGTTCCCTCGCATTATTTTCATGTTTGCGTTTGCTGGTTGCTTTGTGCCTTCATCGCTTCGCGCGCAAACCGGTTATACACTCACCGTTGAAGAACATGCAGTGGACATCGTTCCTGGTCAAACGACGTACCGGGTCTATGTAGATATGGTCAATGAAACGGATTTCCTTTCCAGTGTGTATGGTGGGGAAGGAGAAGCATTGAGCTTGACGACAACAACGGGTTTTTTCAATAGTGATTTTGGTGGTGCGACAGGCGGAGATATCAATCCCGCTTTATTGGCTTTCTTCCCAGATTTGGCTGCCGATAGCTGGCTGTCCATCGGGTTGGAGTCAAACCCGGTAGGCGATGAGACAGCGGTATCTGCTGTCGAGAGCTACGGACAGCCTTTTTTAGCTTGCTTCGTGGCAGGCCACCCCTTAAGCGGTACAGATGTTTTGCTCGACGACGAAGAGGGAGGAGCGTGGTACATTCTAAACGGGGCTCCCAATGGATTGCCGGATGAAAATATGCAGGTGATTATTTTCCAAATCACCACAGCAGGGGAGCTGTGTGGATTGGTAAATGTCCAGGTATTCGAAGAGGGGAATGGGTTTGAAGGTGATATTCGTTTGACGTTTAACTTTTGCGGTCCTGGGGTATATGGTTCCGGCATATCTGGTTGTACAGACGATCAGTCATGCAACTATGACGATGGGGCCAACTTTGACGATGGCTCTTGTGACTATTCTTGCATCGGCTGTATGGACACTGCTGCAGCGAACTATGACCCTTATGCGACACAAGAGAACGATGGTTCATGCGTTTACTGTGAGCCGGGTACTTACGTTATGAATGTTGAGATGTATGATCTCGGCGGTGACGGATGGAATGGAGCGAACTACTACATGGACAGCTTTGACGGCACAGTTTCGGTTTCAGGAAACCTCGATGAGGCGGACCTCGTAATTGATGGTGTCGGAACAGATTTCCACTGTGTGCCTCTTGGATGTTACATCTTCACAACCGGAGGTGGAACAGCGGACAATGAAATTGCCACGATTTTAACAGACCAATTCGGAACGGTTTACGGCGATCAAGTCGCTTCAGGCTACTACGGTGTATTGCCTCCACCAGTTGGATTCCCAAGTGGTGGTTGGTTTGTTGACTTTGGTCTCCTCGGAGGTTGCGATTTTGAAGGTTGCACCAACGAAGCGGCTTTGAACTACAACATCTCCGTAACAGTTGATGATGGATCTTGTTTGTGTGATAATTATGAGCAATACGATTGCTATGGCAACTGCCTCAACGATAATGACGGCGATGGCGTGTGCAACGAAGATGAGTTGCCGGGCTGCACATTTTCCGTGGCTTGTAATTTCAATCCGGAAGCGACAGACGAGGATGGATCGTGCAATTTCTATTGCCCGGGTTGTACGGATGACGCTGCTTGCAATTACGATGCTGAAGCCATCCAGGAAGATGGTTCGTGCGAATACCCGGTAGACCTTTTTGGCATCGATTATGTGGATTGCAACAATGAATGCCTCAACGATAATGATGGCGATGGCGTGTGCGACGAAGATGAGGTCGCTGGCTGCACAGACCCTGGAGCGTGCAATTACAATCCCGAAGCGACCGATCAACTGATTCCTTGTGACTTTCCTGAGGAAGGTTATGGGTGCGACGATGCTTGTTTGACCGACGATGACAACGACGGAATTTGCAATGCCTTTGACGCGTGTCCCCTCGACGGTGACAATGATGCGGACGGCGATGGTGTGTGCGCCAACGATGAAATTGAGGGTTGCACGGACAGCGTAGCCTGCAACTTTTATGCGCTTGCGACTGAGGAGGATGGCAGTTGTGCATATGTCGAGAATCTTTGTGGAGCGACGTACTTCAACTGCGATTGTTCATGCGTTTCGGACACGGACGGTGATGGGATTTGCAATGAAGATGAGATTCCGGGGTGCGAAATTGCATCGGCGTGCAACTACAATCCTGGGGCGACTGACGATGATAATTCATGCGAATGGACGTCCTGTGCGGGATGCACCTACCTTTTTGCATGCAACTTCGATGCCGATGCCATTTATTCGGACAGTTCTTGTGAATTCGGAACCTGCCCGGGCTGCACAGATCCGGCGGCGTGCAATTTCAATCCGACGGTTTCGGAAGATGACGGGTCGTGCGCGGTCAACGATGTCTGTGGAGAGTGCGGTGGTTCGGGCCCTGCATCGGGCTACAATTGCGATGGCACTTGCACGGATGCTGACGCCGATGGGGTATGTGATTTTGACGAAGCGGGGTGCACGGACAGTGCGGCGTGCAATTATGCACCGCTTGCGCAAGAAGACGATGGCTCTTGCAGCTACCCGGTCGCTTGCTTCGAGTGCTCAGGAGAATGCACCGATAGCAATGAAAATGCGATTTGTGACTGCGAAGAAGTTGAGGGATGTACCGATAGCAATGCATGCAATTTCGAACCCGCGGCCAATGTGGACGACGGGTCGTGCGCGTCTTTGGTCTACGTCGAAAATGGATGCAGCTTGCCATGTCCCACCTGTTTGGGGGTAATGTTGAACGATACAGATGGCGACGGGATTTGTGATGCGTCAGAAATTCCAGGATGCTCGGACATTACCGCTTGCAATTACGACGGTTGCACAACCGATGAGGACGGCTCGTGTTTCTATGCGGAATACGGTTATGATTGCGATGGCAACTGCATCATGGATTTGGACGGAGATTGCATTTGCGATCCCGAGGAGATTCAGGGTTGCACATTCCTTTTTGCCTGCAATTATGATGAGATGGCAACAGAGGAAAACGGTTCATGTACGATTCCTATTCCGGGGTATGATTGCAACAACGATTGCTTGATGGATAGCGATGGAGATGGCGTTTGTGACCAATTTGAAATCACAGGATGTGTCGATGCGGAGGCGTGTAACTATAACCACGCCGCCACTGAAAATGATGGGACCTGTTTGTTTCCTCCTTCTGCGTATTACGATTGCAGTCTGCAATGCATCGCTGATTCCGATGCCGATGGGATTTGTGACGGACTTGAAATTATGGGGTGCACGGATTATTCCGCATGCAACTTCAATATCCAAGCCACGGAAGACGATTCATCGTGTTTTTGGCCTGAGCAGGGACTTAATTGCGAAGGCGAGTGCCTATTGGATATGGACGGCAATGGCGTCTGCGACGATGATGAGCTCATCTTGTTGCTTTCCTTTCTGAATTCAGGTCAGCTCTGCGGCCCGGGCACCTACTGGAACGAAGCGATGGGGCAATGCACGAGCGTAAACGAGTGCCTGATGGACTTCGATGGGAGCGGTTCCATCGGCTCCGGTGACCTCATTCTATTCCTCGCAGAATACTCTACTGTTTGTGAATGACTGCCGGAGTCAAAGTCATCTACCGCCCCTCCACGTGGAGGACCCGGCTATAGCGTTTGAGGCTCCGAAGAAGAAAGAAAACCGCAAATGAGCCGATCAATGCGGCTTGCCAAAAAGGATGCAGCACCGCTTCCCAATCTTGGGTGATGTGAACATACGTTTTGCCAACCGATACCAGTGCCAAGCTCAAGAATACCGCGAAAAAACCATTGTACTCGCGTTTCAATACGTTGCGCATGGAAAATGCAACGTCGGGTGCGATCCATTTGAGGTTGCGCGGCCAAAACGACGGCACATCCACCGACCAATCCAAGTAGGCTTGGCCAAATTTGCCGCGAAGGAACGCCTCTTCGGCAAACATGATGCGCTCGTAGTACAACCAGTAGAGCAAGCAACACACCACAGTGAACCAAATGTTGCCAACATAGATCATGATGCCCAACCACATGAAAAAATTACCGAGGTACAGGGGATGCCGCACCAGGCTGTACATACCCTTTGTATTGAGGACTTCTGCCACTTGTCCTGCTTTGGTATTGCGGCCTGATGTTCCGCGTGGTGTATAGCCAATAGTGAGGGAGCGAACGACCAATCCGAGCATGGAGATGGCAATGCAGACCATTGCACTGATGGGGTCGAATGTTTGAAACAAAGGGTCCCAACCCATGCCGATGACAGCGGCCATCAATGCATAAAGAACCAATGGAAAGTAGGAGCGTCCGCGGAACAGCCAATTGCCTGAGCGTTCCAATTCTTCAATCATTGCCATGTTGTGCCTCTTTTATTTCTTTCCTAACGCGCCGCAAGATAGTTCTTGTAACCGAGCTCGATTCCAAGCTTTTCATAGCAGAATGATTTGATTCGGTCTTTTGCGGTTCGTCGATCCACGGTGATGTCGGTGTCGAAGGTCCAATTCTGTTGCTGGATGCGTGGAAGCATGACGTCAGGATGCGAGCCGTTGAATCGATCGAGCTGGCTGACATCCCTCCCGTAATCATATGCATCAGCTGCGATAACATGGTCCAAGATCCAACGATCATCGTGCCACATTTTGTGGAAGTTTTCCTGTTTTCGCTGCATCGCTTCGGGTTCCTTTACCCAACCGTAATGATGCATAAATGCCTTCACCCGAGCAACACGCAATTTTTGACTGGGCAGCTTTCGGAAGCCCTGGGCATCCCGAAACGAGTATATCCCGCGCCGGGGTTTGATGACTCGAATTTCATTTCTGTACCATTTGCTGCTGGTTCCAACGTAGTCATAGGATCCGTAAAAATGCCGATATGGCAATAGCAGACCGTCTATTTCTGAGCGATGCAGATGGGCTTTCATTGCAGTTCGAATCGCTTCATAACCGCCTTCATGCAATACTTCGTCACCTTGAATGTATATGCACCAATCGCTGTCATCTGCTACATGTGAAAGCGCCTTGTCTGTTTCCATGGCTAGGACCCGACCACCTTCCCGCTGCGAATCATCCCAAACCGTGTTGATGATGCGGATTCGATCGGATTCGATGGATTGAATCAGAGGCAAAGTTGCATCATCTGATTTTCCCACTGCAACGATGACTTCGTCGCATAACGGAAGAATGGATTGAATGGCCTCGACAATCGGATAGTCGTAGTCGACGGCATTGCGAATGAAGGTAAAGCCAGATACTTTCATGGATTCCGTTGGCATAGGTCAACCAATCGAAGCGCAAGTTAGCTTGCGTTGACCAAAAGCAGCAAGGCTAGAATCAGTACCGCAGAATCATACGGGATCCAGTAGGCGCATCCAAGGCCTCGGTAGAAAGTTCGCAAACCCAAGGAGCAATCGATTGCAACGCTCCGCTAACTCCATCTTCGCCCGCGAAGCACCCATCGCCTTGGCATCCAATGCAAGCTCCTGTCCCCGCCAAGCCGCCCGATATTTCTGCGATGACATTGCCATTGAGGAGCAATTGTGTGATGCCTCCGTCTTCCCCATTTGCAGCGGGACCACAATTCCAATCCACCCATCCTGTTGATCCCACTTCGCAAGAAACCAATTCACCTGCCATTCCGATATCGCCTTGAATCAATTGCAATGTGTCACCGTTCGCAAGGTTATAGACCATGCTAATGAGTTTCAATGCCGCGCCACCCGTGCCGCCCTCCGCATTGCAAAGCGAGCAATCTGCCTGACCCGGCATGGAGCCACAAATATCGCCACCATCACCTCCTGAAGATCCCCACAGTTCAATGCACAGTGTAGATGTTGCATGCTCAATGACAAAAATTGATCCGTTTGATTCTGAGTCAAATACCCCATGTGTGGAAGGTGCGAAAGCAGCATTTCCGGATAGATAATCAAGGAAATCTTGCTCGCTGCCCGTGTTTCCAAGGCTCAGCCAAATTTCGTA
>Ga0206125_10005372_pt1 | contig 10862 bp, 8 predicted proteins | sample Helgoland_Spring_4_FD_148598 | JGI IMG/M metagenome (GOLD analysis project Ga0206125, IMG submission 148598) | Pelagic subsurface seawater microbial communities from Kabeltonne, Helgoland, North Sea - Helgoland_Spring_Bloom_20160331_1 | ecosystem: Environmental > Aquatic > Marine > Epipelagic ...
ATGCCTTTTTAATTTGAGACCAGTAGAACTCTGATAAATCATATCTTTCTAAATCTCTATCAAACTTAGAGTTGTCATTGGCCAGTGCGTTCAGATGAGCCAACAAGAATGAATAGATATTCAATTGATCAGAACCAAAGACTACTGACAGCATCTTATATCTAATTTCTAAGTGCTCATCTCCTTTACCTAACAATTCCTTCAACTTTTCACGTCTCTCCTTGGCCGAAAAGAATTGAATATTTTCTGAAATCAGTGACTTGTATGCATAGTCCAATTCTAATTCCTGCAGGTAAAGCGCCTCTTGATCTGTTTGGAAAACATGATATGCCAATTCCATATCTAATAACCAATTAGACTCATTAGATGGTTTTTCATAGGGAAAGTAAAAAAGAAATTTCTGATTCGAATCTTGATAAATAGAAACTTTGATTTCAAATGGATTTTTCTGTCCTTCAACTTTTTTGATACCTTCAATAGAGATGTTTTCATATTCCTCACGAAGCTCTTGCTTGGCATCATACCAAAACACAACTCTATGTTGATTAAATAATTTTGTTAAACTTTCTGTTATCTTGCTCATCGTATTGTTGTGGTATCAATCCAATCAAATTTCCTAACCTTTTCTTTAGCCTTCTTATCATTGAGCCCTGCAACTGATGCTATGGCCTTTCCAAATTTATTATAGTTTACCAATACACCATCATCTAAATCAATTGAGATACGTTCTGTAGCCAATGGATATAAAATTTCTCTTTCATACTCCTGCAGCTCCAAAAGAACCAACTGAATTTTATCCTTTTCTTTGGACGCTTTGTTCTGCTCTGAAGGACTCCCAGAAACCATTAAATGATCTAAGGTTTCAATTCTTGTTTTTAGTTTCTCTCTGAACTCGTTTAGGTATCCATTTAGTACTTGATTTAACGTATCTGGAGTGTAGCGGTGCATATACACCAATACGTTAAATGACCCCTTTGGAGAAGAGAACATCCAATAGATTGGTCTTTTCTTATATCTCTTTATATGGTCTTTATAAAAATCTTTAACAAAATACTTACGGATGTCTTTCCCTAAAGAATCTTCAACGAAAGAAAGGTTCTTTTCAAAATTTTGTTCCCCAAAACTTGCTTTCAAAAATGCATAGAATCTACCCACAACATCATCCTCAAACCATTCATCATCTAAGATTGGTATGATATTATCATCATCAGGAACAAAGGATAATTCTAATTCTTGTTTTTCAACTTTTAATAGATAATCTTGAAGTGTTTCTCCTTGATTGGCAAGAACAAGTCCCTCTTTATCCAAGGAATACCTACCAAACATGCATCCAACAGCGTAGCTTATAAATTGTGAAAAAACTTCTTCTTGATTAAAAACTAATTGACCGTTAACTATTGAAGTTTCTTCTTTAAGAATGGTAATTTCTTCTAAAAAAATATCAGGAGATAGTTCATCTTGAAGACCGTAAATGTCTATGAACTGTCGGTTTAATTCTTCTTCGTTTTTGTGTAGTTGAAAAAATTTGTTAACCCAATATTGTTTAAATAGGTCATACGACGCTTCTAACTCAATCGCTCCTTTTATTAATAATTGATTCTTTTTGAAATCCCATGAAGACTCTTTTGTATCATATTCTAATTTGGATATATTAATAGAGTTGAGGATTAGTTCATCATCAATATCAGTATTTTGAAAACTTACTGGCAATGCATTTAAATTACCAGGCAAAAGGTTAAGTGTCGGGCTAATGCATCCAAGTAGATATTTACTTAACTTAGAATTCAAGAAAGATAGAATAGTATACAGATCACGGTCGTTGTGAATATGACATAATGGCCCTGCATCATCAAACATAAAACCTGAATCAACAAATCTAAATGACGGTGCTTTACTTGTAATTTTAGTCCATACCAATCCTTTCTGTAAGGCATATTTGCCATTGTAATTATGCGACTTAGTTCTCCCTGCTGATGTGAAATTTTCATATTTACATTCATGTCCATCATTTTCCCAATTTATAACATAATCATTATTTCCGTACCATTTTCTAACGTCTCCACCCTTTTGATATTTATACCATTTTACACCAAGTTGAATATTAGATTTCCTCAAGGTAACTTCGTACCATAACCTTAGAAATCTTTGGGAATCCCCAGTGACCAAACCAATTCTTGGATTCGCAAACTCTTTAAGTTTTGGAGACTCAAAGGATGATATAATCTTTGAAGATAAATAGTAACCAATTGGACTGCCAGGGATTTTCTCAAAATCCTCTTGATTTACATGATTAAACCTACCGTTGTCTTTTACAGGAAATACTTTTGGTCTTTCAGTAGATTTTTCAATATTATCAAACTCCATATAATTGTAAGTCCCTTTCAGTGAAGAACCACCTGAATGACTCTTTAAAATGAATGAACACGTACCAAATGCAATTCTCATAATATGCCACCCAAAATGAGAAAGACTCTCAATTTGGTGAACATTTAACAAGGTTTTTCTAAACTGCTCAAAACTTGATAAAAACATCCAACTTTCCATAGTAACAAAACCTAAGTAGCCCTTAGGATATACTTGTTTATATGATCTATCGATAAAACAAGTCAACAGATCCGACTTACTATCGGGATAATTAATTTTTACCCAATCTGAAAGCTCTTTATTCATCTTTCCTCCTCCCATATAAGGTGGGTTGTCTACTACACAATGGTATTTATTAGATAATAAGAGAAGATGTTCTAATGACCCCTCTAACTCCTCTAATCGATACCTTAAAAAGACATCAGAAGAAGATTTAGAAGCAATTACTTTGTCAATTACTTCTTTAATAGATGTAGCGTCTGAATGAGGACTTATAAGTGACCCTAAATTGGTTGCTTGTTGAATATTTTTAAAATCAAATAACATCTCATCTGTCAGTTTAACCTTAAGTTGTGTAAATGTCTCTTTGATCTCCTCCTCTGTAAGTTTAAGGTCTTTGTAACAAAGAATATTGGGTTTTAATTCTTTTCTAAAAACACGTCTATTATATTCTCGAGCCTTCATTAGTAATGCAAATCCCGAAAGTTGAGCAGCACGTTCATCAATCTCAAAACCAAATAAGTTTTTATTGATAATTAGTTGAGGTATTTCTGAGGTGTTATAACCTTGTTCCTCGTAAATCTTAGTCAATAATTCAAACCCATAGACTAAGATGTGTCCACTACCACAGGCTTGATCTAATAAGGTGATTTCCTCAACAGAATCTATCTTTAAAAAGTCGTTATCCTTTTCGTCAGATTCAATGTAATAAGGCATGTGGTCCTTTAATCTTGAGTTTGGGTTATTTAGTAACCACAATTTCCCAACGGTATTTTGAACCATGTATTCAACAATCCATCTTGGAGTGAATAACTGAGTAGCTGCTGGGATATCTTCTTTCTTAACCTTATCCTTTGAAGCGAAAACTTCATCTTTCTTCTCAGAAATATAAAACTGATACAACCACCCTATAATCTCTACTTCTTCACAATCTTCTTTAGACATCCCATTTCGGATATCTTGAATAATTGAGAATTCAGAGGTGAGATCATCAGGTAATAACAGTTCTGTATAATCATCAATACGCTCAAAAAGAAACGGAAAGGTCTTATGTAGATGATTACACACCCCTGTTAGAAGAAGTTTGTACACCTCATTTTGAGGGTTAGAACTGGGTATGCGCCCATCCAAAAGGTCTCCAATCTTTCCCCTGTCCACTTGAAGTTCTTCGTTTAGATTACCTCTTTTTGCATCATCTAAAACCTCAGGGGTTGTGTACCCTTGAAGAGAAGATAAAATTTTGACTCCTAAAGGTTGATAATCGTTCACATCCATAAATCGAAGTGCAACAAATCGGTTGAACCAAGTGTATGCTACTTTGTCTATCAATTGTTCTTTGGAGGTTTCTTTTAGTACCTCTTTAAGTTTATTAATTGATGAACTCTTCTCACGAAGTTCAGCAGTATCTGTGGTTAAAACATAGTTGAGTTTAGCCGATACTTGATCGATTAATTTTCTTCTGGCCTCTTGAGCAAACTTTTTTAATTGGTTTGTATTCATTGATTAAAGTGAAATTCTACGGTTCTTACTTATTTGTTCTTTGTACTTTTCTCTCAAGGTTTCGATATAATCGTCTACATCCTCATTCGTCTTCAACTCTCGTTTGTCATAAGAAACATGAATTCCACTCGCTTTGATGTACTCGAATTGTTCAGCACCTTCTGATGTTAACCTCTGAAGCTTGGTAAGTTGTTGAGGTTCTATTCTGTTTTGAACATTTTGAGTGATATTTTTAATGTTTGAAATAAAACGTTCATCTTTTAATTCTTTTGTAGCTTCATTAAAAGGATATAAAATCTCTTCTTTTTGAGAGTCACTCAATTTTGAAAACTCATCTTTTCCCTTAAAGTGCATCACAATTGAATTCACTTTTTCAATAGCAGACTCCTTTTCTTCTTTAATTTTAGAAAGGATCTTACTCTTAAGACTATCCATTGTCCCCTTTGCATCTCGAATCAATGTTCCTAAGAAAGGTTTCTCACTTACTAAGACACTTCTTAATTGGTCCATTTCATTACCCTGAACAAAAGAAAGGTTTGTGGTATCACTATTTACAATTTGACGAATTTCATCATAGATTTTTCTTTGATCTCCGTTCATGAATTTTCTTATCGGATCCAATAGGTCTTCTTTGGCATCCAACAATAAATCTTCGTATTCAGGTCTACTTAACAAGAAATAACTATAATCCTTCCCAGCCCATAGTTTAAGTTTATCTTGAATAGATTCTAATAAATTCAAAAAAGGATAATTATTAGAATTTTGAACAAGACCATTTACTTCCTGAAGTACAGCAGAGAGTTTTTCTTTAAAACCGATTGCAATATCTTTTGCTTCTTGATGAGGACAAGATTCGTCAAATGTCTCTGAGTAGAGAGACTTTAGTTCTCTAACAAGTTTGGGATCTACATCTTTTTGTACCTCAATCAAGGTATTGCCATAATTTGAACTCACAAGAAGTGCATTAACCACCTGTTGATCTTCCAAGAGATTAGAATCTTGTTTCATTTCAATTTTACCCCGTTTGTATAAGCGTGCAATCATAGACCAAACAGCATTTGGATACCATCCAAAAGGTTTTAGTCCAAAATGAGTTTTTAAATCATTTAATGAAGTTCTATCCGATTGTCCTTTTCTTCTGTTAATTAAAATTAGAATTTCATTTTCAGCCTCTGAAATAGTTGTATCATCAGCACCAAAAAGATCATCTTGAGTGGACAATACAATTCTTCTAATTGTGTCTTCAGTGTATTGATGATTACCCAACATCTTTAGATTTGGATATACTGTTTTTACAAGAATTTGAAAGGCTTTAATCACTTTGGTCTTACCGTCAGAAGTGGCGCCTAATTCTTGAGAAGTACCATTAATGAACACATCAGATTTTGACAACAAATTATTTGCCATTTTTACCAGATTTGATTTGCGTTCGTTGTTCTGGACCGCTTTATCATGTAGTATTCTTTTTCTCTCTGTTTTTAATGATGTAGATTGATTTTGCTTGATGTACTTATTGGTTCTAATGTACATCTTAGCATCTTTGATAAATACACCATCTTCGGGCATGCGAAGACGCATCATAGAAAGTCCCATTGTTTGGGTGGCCATTTCGTTTATTTCATCATAGTAATGATAGTTGGGAGTGATAATTTCAATCCCCAATTCTTCTTCTCTTCCAAGAGCAGCTCCATCAATTTTACTGGTAAACTTATAGTCTTGTTTGTTTTCATCAAACTTGATTTTATTGTCGCGGATGATTTCATCAAACAAAATTTCTTTTAGCAGTTGATTTACTGCTTGGTCGTCTGCATCTACTTCTTTGATTTCTTGCTCTACATCTTTCTCATCATCTGTCAAAAATTCATATAAGTCACCATTTCTTTGGATGTAGCTCTGATTCTCAAGTAGGTTGAGTGATTCATCTATTTTTTTATCGTGTTCTTTCAGATCAACAGAATAACTATCAATTAATAAAACAGAAACATTTCTTTTTGTAGTCTTGAAACTATTGTAGTACTTAACTAAGAACAATGTCTTAAGAACTTGTACAGCAAAAGAATTATCTAAGTTATTCTCTGCAACTAAAATCGAAGATTGAATTTCTCCTTTAAGTTCATTTCGAATCCCCTCAAACATTTGATCAAAACTTACAAGTTCAGTTAACCCTGACGTTCCTAACTTTTGAGTGACTTGTTGAAACACTCCAAGCATTGACCTTTCACCAACAGATGAGTGCTTCCCTTGAAATGCATTGTGTGTAGATAATGCTCTTCTACATTGCTGAAATAAATCAAATTGATATGGAAGAAAAGGGAACTTGTTTACGAAATCACCATCATCTTTGTAACCCTTAAATTGAACACCTGCGTCAGAGAATGAGTATATAGTTCTTAGATGATCTCTCTCTTTTGTATATACTCTTTTCAATTGAGATTGCGCATCTTCATTCTTCTTTAAAAGTCTTTTTTCTATCACTTCATCTACGTTAGCGGATGTGAGTGGAATTTTGATTTTAAAGCGTGCCTGTATTCTTGAAAAGTCATTTTGTTGTGATTTATTCATATCCCCTACAATGGCCTCCATATCTTCTTGAGAGGTCACTAAAATCCAAGAATTTCCTTTTGTTTTGGTAGCAAGAGATTCTGCAATGGTTTGGAGATTTAACATCAATTTGGTGTTATCACTAATGTACTGTCCAACTTCGTCAACAAAGAAATTCAGTCTAAACCCCTTTTCTTGTTTGGATATGTATTGTTGAACTCTGTTACAAAAATCTTCAATAGATTGTTTGTGGTTTTCTTCAAGTTTATCCAAAACATCTATGTAGTCCTCAGGTCCAACGTTTTTCAGTTCCCCTAAAACTGCACTAAGATCCTGTTGAAGTTTTATATCAAAATAATTTTTACGAACATCTTCCCATTGATTTCCATTTTTTGTTTTGAATTTTTCTTTGAAATCTTTTAAAATACCCTCTTCATCTAACCACATTTCAAACTCGGCAACATGAGGGATGAACCCATAGTGTCCTAAATGATCATAGAATACTTTATAAAATACTTCCAGAATTGCATTAGCATCTTCTTTACTTGTGATTTGAGCCTGTTGGTCAATGTTAAAAAGTACAGACTCTGAAGGGACTTTACAAGCTGCAAGAACATCTCCTTTTAGCATTTCATCATTTTCAATTTTCTCGGCAAATAAATCTCCACTTGAATATCCATCAAACTCTTTATTTTCCAAAACATAAGATAATATTTTTAGTAGGTGAGATTTACCACTACCAAAAAACCCTGATATCCAAACACCGTTGGCACCTGCATATGAGTTATATGCAGAAAAGAATTCTCTAATTTTTTTAGAAATTTCGTTAGTGATTACATATTCAGCAACTTCGTCTGAGATATGATCTCTATCATCAGCTTTGATGACCGTCTCAATATTTCTATTGATATTTTTTTGAAAGATGGAGTTTATTTTCATGCTTCTATTTTTTCAATGTTGAATGCTCTATAGTAATTGTCGTCTTTAAGTAGGCCAAATAGATTTAGTGTATGGCCGTTGTAATCACCGGGAAAAAATGCAACTGTAGGAGATTCTTTGGCGACAGATTGTAAATTATTTAAAATGTTATGTGATCTTATAAAGGGAAATACAAGACCAATTCCTGTCAAAAAATATACTTTTGAATTGGAAGAGTTTATTATTTCTTTAATTTTTGGAACCAATACCTCATGAATATTAAGCGATGATTGAAGTGCACGAAGAAACTTTTGAGAACCCTTTTTACGCTCTACCATGTACATTCTCTCTAAACCTCCTGAGGATTCCAATAATTCACAGCTAAGATCAAATAGATTGATTTCTAATACCTCGATACCGTGGTTGCTTAATTTGTTTTTGAGAAGACCTATTGACTCACGAATTTGAATTTCTTGTTTTGCATTATATGGGGAAATAAAAAAAGGAATTTCACCACCAAGTGACTCTTTATTGAGAAATCCTTTTTTTGAGATTACCTTGAACAAGTGATCAAATTTTCTACTTATATTTTCCATATTAATTCAATTCGTTTTGGATATCCATATCGGATAAAAGAAAGACTTTCAACCATTCTGGATTATCTTCAATAATAGACTTTTTGGTTGATCCCCCTAATAATTGTAGTTGTATTTCTTTATCTCTGACGTTATTTATGATGCCCGCCTGTTCTAAAATTTTAAAAACAACTTGCTTTACTTTTGCTTGAGTCTGATCAGTTAGGTTTGCCAATTCATCATGATTAATTTCTTTTCTTCTAATAAATGAAATGTAGTCTGTATCACTTAGATTAAAATCCATTATTAAATATTTTTCACGAACTACTTCTATCACAAAATCTCTAAGCAAACTATAAGTTTTACAGGCCGATAGAAAGGCAAGTTGTTTTTGGTTAGAAAAATTAGAGTTCAATAACAATTCCTGCTGATTTACTGTCAAATTATCAATTCTTTTCTTGAACTCAGAAACCATTCTCTTGTTGGTTGTCCCTTTATCTGATTTAAACTCGAGTAACCCCTCATTAATATACTTTGTGGCAAATAAAATCATTTCATTGACCCGAAGTGAGGACCCAGTTAGTGAAAATTCGTATTTGAATGTAGAATCTGTCATTAAGTTAATTCATTAATTGAAACACCTAAAAGATTACTCAATTTTTCAAGGTGTTTTTTTGAAGGAGAACTTTTCTTAGTTACCCAATTTGAAATAGTTACTTCTGAAACACCCATCTTTTCAGCTAACCACTTCTGTTTAATTCCTTTAGATCTGAACACTTCTTTAAACATTATACTTTTAATAAAAATTAAAGTTTTACTTCCGAAAGATATAAATTATTATCTTTATGACCAATTAGAATGTAATTTATGTGTGATCTCAATGGACCATTCCGACTTTGTACTTGTAGTGATGATGTAGACTACACAAAACCTCATTGGATACTACGAATGAATAGTATTAATGATGACTTAGAGACTGTGGTCACTATCGGGATGATGACTCCAATCAATTTGATTGATAAAATCGAAAGAAGAAAAATTTTGAGGAGACTCAATACAGTCAATGTCTTTGACTTTGAATATTCACCCTCTGAGAATGATCAATTAGAATTGAATTTAGAGGAGGAGGATGGATATACATTCAATTTTAAAAAAGGGAAGTGGGTTTTTGAAGAATGGTATGGTGAACATCAAGAATTTGAATATAAAAATCAGAAAGAAGGGATTATTGAGTCACTTCCTTCACAATTAAAAGAAGTTTACAATCGTTACCTTAATGTTCTTAATGAAGGAGAAATGGATATTATTCAATGCGGGTGGACTAACTATAGAATGACTGAAAAGAAATTGATAGAATTATTGGAGAAAAGAATTAAAGGTGAAAAAATAGAATTACCCGAAGGATATTAGTCTTGGAATTAAAAAAATAATATGATGAAAAAATTACATACACTTGAAAAAGTAAACTTGAGAGAAATATGGAAACATGAAGCTCATAATTTTACACAATGGTTAGCATTAGAAGATAATATTAGTCTTTTATTGGACGAAATTGGTGTAACAGCAGAAAATATAGTTACAGAGGATAGTGCGGGCAAGTTCAATGTTGATATCACAGCTGATGAAGTAGGAACTGGAAAGAAAATAGTTATCGAAAACCAACTTGAGAAAACTGATCACTCTCATTTAGGTCAATTATTAACTTATGCATCCAGTTTTGATGCATGTATTATTGTTTGGGTAGTTGCAGAGGTTCGTGAGGAACATAAACGTGCAATCGAATGGTTTAACGAGCACATGCGTGATGAGATTTCCTTTTTTCTTGTTCGAACTGAAGTATATCGAATAGGAAACTCTGAACCAGCAGTTAAATTTAATGTCGTTGTTGAGCCTAATACGTGGTCTAAGATTCTGAGAATGAAAGGGACTACTGAAAAAAGAATTACAGATACAATGATTAATCATTTAAACTTTTGGGAAGGATTTAAAGATTATTCATCTAAAACTGACACCAAATTAAGAATTACAAGAACTCCAAGATCACAGCACTGGTATGATATATCTATTGGAAAAAGCGGAGTTAATCTTTCTTTGACAAGAAACACAAGAGACAAAAACGTAGGTGCTGAGATATGGATAGGGGATAGTCAAAATATTTATAATAAATTATTTGAGAATAAGGATTTATTTGAATCTACAATGGGAATTGATGTTCAATGGAATGAACTCGAAAATAAAAAAGCGTCAAGAGTAAGATGCATGTACCCGTGTGATCCTGACGATAATAATAGTCATGATGAATATTATCAATGGTTAATTGATACAAGTGAAAAACTTCAGAAGGCGTTTAAAAAAATCATTAAATAACTATAGATTGTTTGTTACTCAATGAATTGATCTTGTATAGAATTTTCTTATCTCTCTCTACTCTAAGATTCTCGATTAATGACTTAACTTGACTCTCTGAGAGAATTAACATCTTTTTTTTTGATTTCATTTGACTTGTTTACCAATAAATATTCAATCAAATATTAAAATCCATGAAGAAACCTTGTAGAAATCTTGCAAATGAAAAAAGGGTTACAAACTTAAATTGTCTGTAACCCTCCGTAATTTCTATGCTCCCCCTCTTGGGCTCGAACCAAGGACCCTCTGATTAACAGTCAGATGCTCTAACCAACTGAGCTAAGGAGGAGTTTGCTAGAATAAATTTATTTTAGCGTGTGCAAATATATATCTTTTACA
>Ga0206125_10005374_pt1 | contig 10860 bp, 13 predicted proteins | sample Helgoland_Spring_4_FD_148598 | JGI IMG/M metagenome (GOLD analysis project Ga0206125, IMG submission 148598) | Pelagic subsurface seawater microbial communities from Kabeltonne, Helgoland, North Sea - Helgoland_Spring_Bloom_20160331_1 | ecosystem: Environmental > Aquatic > Marine > Epipelagic ...
TTGCTTCACTTACAGGTAAATTTGCTAATACTTCATGTGGCTTTTTAAATATAGAATATAATGTGGTTCCGACGCCTATTGCCACACCTAGGATGTCTCCAGCAACGTCCTCCGGTCCTCCCCCTTCCGCTATAATTTCTCCGCCTTCTTCAGCACCTTTAACTGCAGCTTTTCCTACTACTTTTTCAGTTGCTACTGTTGCTGCCTTTTTCTCCGCTACTACTGCTACTTCTTTTTCTCCTGTAGTTTCCGCACCTTTTGCCGCCGCTTCTTTCGCTTGAGTTTCTAAAGATCCTGCTCTCATTTCCGCCTCTGTAGAACCGCCCACACCCGGAGGAGGTGGTGGTACTCCATCTGCTGCCTCTCTTCCTGCCGCTTGACCTATTCTTTGAGCATCTTCTCCACCACTAATTCCTACATCTCCTGATTCTCTTGCCGTTTTCATTTCAGCAAATATTTGTTCGCCACGAGATGCCGCTTGACTTGTGCGAGTTAAATCGCTTTCTTCCGCACTTACATTTTCTAAGGCATCATCTATTTTAGGTGCTACACCTCGCTCTGATTGTAATCCGCTCTCTTCCACATTACCTCTTTTTCCTAAATCTTTTACCGTAGATTTTCCCTTTTCTAAAGTATCTTCAACGGTTGATTTTCCTTTTTCTAAAGTATCTTTTAAAGTAGATTTACCTTTTTCTAAAGTATCTTTAACAACAGATTTTCCCTTTTCTAAACTATCCTTAATTGCTTGGTTTGCTTTATCTTTTACATCTTGTAACGCCGCTTTTGCTTTTTTTACTGCCGCTTTTTTAATATTACCAATAGTTTTATCTATTATACCTTTACCTGATATAGCACTTTTTGCTTCTCCAAGAGTTCTTATAATTTCATTTGACCTTGACTCAACATTAAACTTAGTTTCAGCTTCGCCCATGCGTTCTGCTGTTTGTTGGTTTAAAGAATCATTCATACTCCCAATACCTCTAAACGCGTTACTCATATTTTTTATATATTATTGATATATTATAATTTCATTTTATTAGTTTTTTTTTCTTTTATTATTATATATAGTAATGCCTAAAATCCTAAAAGTAAATGATCCTAGTGACTCTTTTCATAAACCTATGCCCGTTTTTGACTTACCTTTTAAAGTCCTTATTAACGGAAAGAGTCAATTAAGTGGAAAGACGACTATAGTTCTTAATCTTTTATTAAATCCCGATTTTAAATACGATAAGGAATTTAAGGGTGAAAATATGTATATTGTTAGTGATAATAAATTAGATAATAAATTAAAGTTATTAGCGGATTATAAAGAAATCCCCGAAGAAAATCTAATGACTTACGACGAGAGTGTATTAACGGAATTATATAGTGAATTAGAAGACAAATTTTTGGAAGAGAAAGCGGAAAAGAAAATACAAAATAGAATAATCCTATTTGACGATTGTGGCTACAGCGGTAATCTTAAGAATAAACAGAGTGGTGTTATTAGTAAATTAATTTGTAATGGTCGCCACCTTAATTTAAGTCAAATATACACTAGTCAAAAATTTAGTCAAATTTCAACTACTTTACGAACTAATATTACAGGGGCAATTCTTTTTAATACATCCGCCAAAGAATTAGATTTAATTTCTCAAGATTTTAATTATTTAAAAAGTTCTAAAGCATTTGTTAATATGTTTAGAGATATTACGGGTAATACGCCCAGAGATTTTCTTGTGGTTAATTTCACAAACGCCGAATCCCTATTTATGGATAGTGATTTTGAATCTATAGATACGAAAAAATATGATAGTTAAGCATTTTTACTTTCTAAATATTTTAACCTTCTTTTTCTATTTAATTCGTCCTTATTTAATTGGTATAATTCCTTTTTTCTTGCTTTATTCACGGGGTCTAAATGATATTCTTTTTGAAATTTTAAATATTCTTCTTTTCTATTTTCAGTATAGATTTTTTGTTTAATTAACAAATGTTCTCTATTATCAATATAGTATTGTTTTCTTTCTTCTTTAATTTTTTCTTTAAAATCATTTCTCCATTCTTTACCTGTTCGTGTAGGAATTTGTTTATTAACACAATCTAAATTTTCTATAAAATGTCTTTCTCTTTTTAATAATTCTATTTTAGAATCACACGGAAAACTCTCAATTAAAAATATTTTTGGTAAAGTTTCAGTTGTAAATAATATATTACTTTTACAATTATTTTTAGACGATTTATGTTGAAATAACCTTCTAGATAAGGTATTACCCGTAGAACCTATATAAGTTAATCCTAATTCGTCATTTACTAATTTATATATTTTTCCATTTTTATAATTTACCATTTCTAAATATTCTTTTTTTATCCTTAAATAGTTAAAATTATTAACGATAATTATTTTAGCCACAGGTTCTAATTATAAAGAGCAATAGACCTCATTATTCTAAAATAAAAGAACATTTAATTTTAACTTAAACATTATATTATTTAATGTTTTAATGGTTGATAAAATGAAAGAATGGAAAAGAATTGGCGATAAGAAAAGTATAAGTGATTATAATAAATGGAAAATACAAAACTATAGGATAAAATATGGATTAATAAAAGACGAAAAATTATTAACTACCGAACAAAAGGAAAAGAAAAAGATAAGTAATGAATGGTATTTAAAAAATAGAGAAAAAATTTTAAAAGATTATCATGCTAAAAAACCTTATGTTTGGGTATATGTTAATATAGAAGATAGGGAATTTTGTTTAAATTTTAATCCTAAAGAATATCCTAAATATTTAGAAGCAATAAAAAAAAAAAAATTAGAATTTAATCTGAATTAATTAGGATTTGAACGAGTTTATTAAAGATTACTCCGTTTATAATTTGAAACGCTTTTTATAATCTTTTATACTTTTTTCTAATGTCGGTAAATTCCATAGTAAATAATATGATAAATATCCTGCCTTCATGGGGTCATTAGTTTTTAGATCCTTTTCGTGTCTTCTTCTATATGCCGTTTTTACTGATTCCCTATCAATTTTTTTAGGTAAATAAAATTCGCTATTTTTATCATTTATTAGAGTATAATCTCTAGCACTATTTTGCCCAAAACTTACTTTTTTTTCTTTACCTTCTTCAGTCAAAAATATTGCTGTAAATTTTTTTAATTTATTAGAACTTTTTTCAATTTTTAATAATTTCATATAGTATTACAAGTTTATAGTATTACAAGTTTATATTCTAATATTATAAATTTATTTTCTAATTATAAATTATAATATGTCTGAATCTATACAAGAAAAACTATTAGCATTTGAAAAAGCAGAAGAATCAGAAGAAGAACCTATGGAAGAAGAACCTATAGTTGAAGAACCTATGGAAGAAGTTAAAGTAATTAAAGAAAAAAAGAAACGCCCACCAATGTCTGAAGAAAGAAAAGACAAATTAAGAGAAAACTTACGAAAGGCTAGAGAACATAAAAAGAAAAAAAAAGAAATGATTATAAAAGAAAAAGAAAATGATAAAGTTAAAAAAGAAATTGAAAATAAAGAATTAAGCAAATTTACTTTACAAGATAAAATTAAAAAACCAAAAAAACAAAAATTATTAGTTATAGATGAAGAAGAAGAAGATAATACGCCGATCCCATTATATGTTGCCCCTCCATTAAGAAAAATTACAAATTTAACAAATAAAAAAAAAAGATATTAAAGTATATATATAACGAAATAATGGACGAATATTGCTTATCATATTTAGAAATCACAGGTATAGGAATTATATCATTTATAGTCGGTATATTATTAACCGCAATTTGTAAGCATTAATTTTGTTTTATATTATATTATACTGCTTTCTAATTCTCTTTTTATATTATTTTCTAATTGAGTTTCATTTCTTAAACAAACTTTTCGTAAAATTTCTAAACTTTTTTCAAAACTATAAACTTTAGCAATATTTTTTATGCTACTACAAGTTTTACAAAAACTACTACCCCAAAATTCCTTTTCTTCAATTTCGCAAAAACTACAAACACTCATATAGTATTACAAGTTTATTTTCTATATATTATATAAATAAATTAAATCAAAAAAATTTAAAAAATTAATTATTATATATATGTAGATTATAAACTTGTAATACTATATGGCATTAACTAAATTAAATATTTCTACTTTTGAACCTGTCCCCCAAAAAAAAAAACAAAAAATTAAATTGAAAGATATTTTTATAAATCCTAAATCTAAAAATAAAAATAAAAAAAAAAATAAAAAAAAATATTAAAATGCGTTTTATAAATTAAAATTTTTTCTATTATAGTTATAAATATAATGGAAAAAGTAGCATTTAATTATTTCGTTGAAATTCGCCCAAATCTATCTCTTCAATCTAAAAAACTATATGGAAAACAATTAGAAAAAATATTTGAAAATTCTAAAATGAAAATATTTAACCCTTTAAAACTTTCTAATAGAATAATTAACCAATCTTTAAAAAATAAAAATTTGAATATGGTTTTATTAAATGAGGGAGGTCTTCAAAGTAAAAATCAAAGATTATCCGCATTTAGAAACATGATAGAAAATAACAAAAATAATATAGCCCAAATTAAATATGATAAAATTATTAAATTAATTACAGATACAGGGAATAATATAAGAAATGAAATTAGCACTATAGCAGGATTAAATGAAAAAACCCCTAATGAAGAAATTAATATGGTAAAGTGGGAAGAAATAACGAACTTTGCGGAAAATATGCCGACTGATAGTAAAAACGAATTAAGAAATAAACTTATTTTAAATATCATGGTAAATAATTATAAAGTTATAAATAATCAAAAATTTAATGTTTTATTAAGAATAGTTGAATATAATACTTTACATTTATGGACAAATAAAAAAAAACCACCTTCAAATAAGATAAATTATTTATGGTTAAAAGAAGATCCAGTATTATATATTCAACATAGTAAAACTACTGGAGGTATTAAAAGAGTTGGTGAAAAAACTGTAGAACAAGTAAAATTTAAAACTTACCCAATATCTAATAATGTAATAAAGATTTTAAAAATGTATGTTAGGGATTTTAAAATTAAAAATAAATCTATACTTTTTATGGGGTCTGATGGAGAAATAATGAAAAGTCCTTATTTTCGTAGTATCTTAACAAATGAATTGAAATCATTAGCACCAAATATTACTTCTACTATTATAAGGAAAATATACGAAAATAGAGAAATAACATTAAATAATGCGAATGATAAAGTAGAGTTTAATAAATTAGTGGATCATTCTTTGGCTGTTGCGTCGGTTTTTTATCATAAGAATTGATATATTATATAAACTTGTGATACTATAAACTTGTAATACTATATTTTGAAGTAATTTTTATTTTATTGAAATAAATATATTTTTTTATTATATATAAATAATGGTAAAATTAATTCGTTTAACTACTACAGATAATGCGACTTTTGAAAGTAATTTAGATAGTGAAATTAAACTGGGTGCTAACGCACAAGTGGCATTAAGAAATTTAACATTTGAAAGTGATTTTGATGTATTTAGTACCGATATAGGAAATAACTCAGTATCTACTAATTTTGATAATCCAGATTATAATTTAATATATGCCGCCCTTGAAAATAATGATTATACATCTAGTAATTATAAAGAATTATTACTTAATTTACAAGGGGCGTTAAATTCTACTTTAAAGTTAAGTAAAGCAACCCCTTCAGATGGCGATGTATATTCCTCATATAAAGTTGAACTTGATTCTAACGGAAAGATTAATATTTTATACCAATATAGTTCTTTGTCTTTAATGTTTCATTTTAACGAATTTATAGAAAATGGCGACAATCAAAATAGTAGAAGGGATCAAAGAAATGGATTTGATAGACGACTAATGGTAAGTAATAGGGATATAGAAGAAGACGACCCATATTTAACTTATAAATCTGAAGTTACTAGTGAAACTGAATTAATTTATACTATAGGAGATGTGGAAGCGTCAGTAGATACTCACACCGACCAATATTTTCAATATATGGCACCTGCCCAAAGTGATTTTTTTTTATGTAATGGGACGGCGACCTTTATGGTAAATATTTCTAATTTGATAGATCATGCCGGTAGTGTTGATACTCACGGATTTGCTATAGGTTTATCTTATACGGATTTAAGTCAATTACAAACAGACACCGAATTGCCTAATGATTCTAGAGATTTTGAAATTATAGTACAAAAAACCACTACCCCATATCAATATAGAAGTCCAACCGTGCCCTATGCTAATCAAAATGCCACAATTTCACCCCATAATTTTTCAAGTGCTACAAAAACCAGTAATGACAAAATGGTATTTGAAAGAAGTGGCGGATTTATTAAAGCGTATATATGGAACACTATGGTGAATGGCGGATATGCTGAACTTATATTTAATTACGAAATCCCTTTAGATAAAAGAAGTAGTCCATTATATCCATATATATATGTAAAATCAGGATATAATAATTGTGTAGTCGGCCGCCCAATTATAACTTTTGATAGTCTTTTTGAAGCAAATAGAGAATTTGACTATATTGGAGAAACTCAAACATTAGGTGGTAGAAATTTACCATTAGACCCTGAAAACCCAGAACCTAGACCGTATAGTAATGTTTATCAAACTATGGATAATTTTACTAATTTAGTACCTACTTTAGATAATCAAAGATTTGTTATAGCAGACATTTCCCAAAATTTTTTAGTAACTATTCATAATGATATTTTAAGATTTTTAGGATTTGATAAAACTCAACATTATACTAATCAAGGATATACTTTTAAACCTTTAATAGGGGCAAGTCTTCCAGTCGCTTTTGGTTTTAAAATTCAAGCAGAAGATTTATTTCAAGTTGTTAATAGTGATTCTTATGTAGTTGAATTACTAAATATTCCTTTAGAAAGTTACGATGCTTCAGTTCCTATTAAAAATTCTAATACTAATAGAGGTAAGCGACGAAATATTTTAGATGTTATACCAGTTAATAATAATTCAGGAATAGTAGAATATAATGCTAATGAGGCATTATTTATAGATATTAACAACTCCCAACCATTAAACATTACCAATTTAAGTATTAGAATATTAAACAAAGATTTAAAACCTGTTTTAATTGTTGGAACTAGTGTTATTACTATACTTTTTAAATAGTTTGTCCGTTCAAGATATTAAATTATTATATACTTGTAATACTATATAAAAATAAATGGATTACGAACTAAACTTTAAAAAATTAAAAAAAGAAATTTTAAAAATTAAAAAAAATTTACATACTGAAATATTATATCATATTTTAGTACATTATTTTTTAGAAGAATATCAAAGTAATTATGGGGATTTAGATCCTGACGGCAAAGAAATAAAAGATTTAAACGAATCAGAATATAAATCATTAAGAATTATAATTGATTTTTTTGAAGATTTTTAAATATATATAAAGTATAATGGAAAATAATAGTATGACGAGTAATATAGAACCCCCTCATATATATACAGCGGAAGAAGTGGCTTTAATAATCGGTGGAATAAGTGCGGCAATTGTATCAATAGTTTATAGTTTAAAGCATATAAATCATTTAAAATCAGGGTGTTGTGAATGCGACCAAAAAGTAGAACCTATAGTATTAGTAGAAGATATAAAACATATATCAAATAATATATCTGAAGTTTAAGATATTTTTTTTTTTTTCAAATTTTTTTATATTATATAATTATAAAATGGCACATGAACTGAATGAATTAAGAAAACTTAACCTCACTAACGATATTATAGCATATAAACCCCAAAGTCAATTTAAATTAGGAACGGCGGCGGCAACTGCTATTCAAGCGGATTCATCTATTTTAGGAGAAGCAGACGAAAACGAAAGGCAAGGTTGGTTATATAAATCTATCGCCGCTAATACGAAATTTAACTTATACTTTTACGGTCAAGGAATTAAAGATGTTATGACTTTAGGGCATTTGAGCGGAGTTTCCGCAGTAGTTTCCATAGACGATATATCAGGCACTTCGTCCCTACCATTTTTTGTTATATATACAAAACCTGACGCATTAACGCCAAATGAAAGTTGGTATAAATCTAAAATTTTGGGAACATTTAATACAGGTAGTTTGTTATATCCTACTGAAAAAATTCAAATGTATTTGGATAAAGTCCCTGAAACTCAATTTGGATATAGAAATGTTAAAACTGTTAAATCTGTAGAAGGTGCGGCATTAAAAACAGAAGAAATATGGTTTATTACTTTACAATCTGACTCAGGGGCACCAATTGGAACTCAAATATTAGTTTCTGATTTTACTTATGAAACGATCCATTTTCCTAATGTTAATAGAACTATTAAACTTATATAAGAATTACTCCGTATAAGAATTAGTCTTCTTCTTCTTCTACTACTATTTTTTTATAATTAATTAATGCCAACCTATTATCTTTTCCATTAATTTTAATTCTTTCTCTAAAATATTTTTTTAATAAAATATTTGTTTGGATTTTTTCAGTAAATTTGCTTTTAGTCCATTCATTTCTTTTTTCATCATTTGTTAATTGTTGATATGTTTGGGATATTTTAAATTCTTGATATAAATCAACGCATTTTATACATGCTTTATTATCTTCGGTAAATTCATAATACTCATTAAACCAATTTAGTAAATCGTCATTATCACACAAAAAATTATTAGTTCTTAAACTTACTTCATTAGGCACATATATATTTTTATATTCACTATTAAATAATATATCAAATAACGCAAATTTGTGATTATCTTTAAAGTCTTTTGCCTTAAAACTCATATCTTTTAATTTTACTAAATCATTACCCTCTATTAATTCCCTTTCACTATTTACAAAATTAATAGGGAATAAAATATCTACAAATCTACGACTGAGTGCCGCATCACTTCTGCCGCTAATTTTAGGTCTTTGATTACACTGTAAAATTATTGTTGCCGTCAAATTTGTTATATTATTTTTAGAGTATAAAGTTCTAGCATTTATAACAGGATTTCCAGTCATTAATTTTATAGAAGAACTATTTAATTTTTCGCTTTCGTCAGGTTCTGAAAATGTTATACATCTTTTTAAATTACAATTAGCAATTTCAGGATTTGCTCCAGTCTTAATTTTACTAGTTAATATAGCATTATGCCCTTCATAATAATAATTTATACCCAATAACTCCATGAATAATTCCAATAATACCCCTTTGCCATTTCCACCTTGTCCATTAAATAAAATAAAATATTCGTCTTGGTGTCCTTGTAATGCCCTTCTTAAACAACTAATCGCACAATCTCTTACATTTTTGTTTGGTAATACTTCTTCTAAAAAGTTATTTATTTTTAATAATTCTTCAGTATTCGGTTTTCTATAATTATAATTAGCAAATAAAGTTACATAGTCATATTTGTTTATTTTTACTTCTTCGTTAGTATCTAAATTAAAAGATTTATTTTTAAAACAAAATATATTTTTAGTGTTTAAATCAAAATTATAATCCTTATTTTCTAATATTATATAAATTTGGTCGGTAATTGCCTTTTGTTTAGTTGAAGTATTAACCGCCCTTAAAGCACTTTTCATAGTTTTTATTTTAATTTCTATTTGTTTTTCTTTTTCTAAATTTTTAGTACCGTTTTCTATATCGTTTTTTTTTAATTCTTTTAACTCCGTAAATAATACTTCTAATTGTTGAGTAAATAATTCTTCTAATTTATTACTCATATCTAATCTTATCATATTTTTTGTTTCGTCATGTTCCCAAAATGTCCCTTTATAAATATATAATTCATCGTTTTGTTTTACTACATTATCGCCAATAATGTTTAAATATATTTTAGCGATTGCTTTATCAGTATCATTTTCTAAAATTTTGCTATACTTTACCTTGATTTTTAAAAAGTTCTCTTTATTTGATAATTTAGAATAATAATTAGCGGTCCCAAAAGTTATTAATTTTTTAGTGTCGTCTTCTAATATTTTTTGAATATCGGCTATGCCTGAATAATTAGAACCTTTTTTAGAATATTTATCGCATAATTCTAAATCTCCAAATTCATTATTAATAGACCACATTAATTTTAACCAATCAGTATAATTAGAAAAATATTCATTTGAAATATTATCTAAAATTTCTAAATCTTCTTCGGTAGGTGTTCTTATAACTTTTTTATACTGCTTCGCTTGTTCTTTTGTCTGCTTCACTTGTTCTTTTATAGAAGGATTTAATACAGATTTGAAATATTTGTCTTCTACTGGTTTTATAGGTTTTTCTTCATTAAAAATTTTAGTATCTAATTTAAAGTATGACCACTGACCTGATAAAAATTCTATATCAGATAAATTGCTAAAAACTCTATCACCTATAATTGGATTTTCGTTTTTATATAAAAAATGAGGTTGTTTTTTTCCAACACTTTCAAAATAAGGTCTATCTTGTTTATTTTTTGCTATAAAATTATGTACTTCTTCAGGATATTCTTTAGATTTTAAAATATCTACATCTATATGATTTATATAATTAGTATCAATAGCACCGTATTCATATCCACTATATTTTTTATATTGAATATATTTATCACTTTTAAAATCAGTCATTTTAGGTCTTCTATTATTTTCTTTATAAGGTATTAACTCTTTTTCTTTTTTTCCGTTTTCATTTTCAGTTATATTAAGGTTTATAGGAAACCATTTTATATCGTTATTATCAGCATATTTAGTTAGTAGCATCTTTATTTATTAAATATATTATATTTTTAATCTTTAAATAAAACAATTAATTGAATATTGTTTCTTCCATATAATAATTAAATATATATATA
>Ga0206125_10005378_pt1 | contig 10843 bp, 10 predicted proteins | sample Helgoland_Spring_4_FD_148598 | JGI IMG/M metagenome (GOLD analysis project Ga0206125, IMG submission 148598) | Pelagic subsurface seawater microbial communities from Kabeltonne, Helgoland, North Sea - Helgoland_Spring_Bloom_20160331_1 | ecosystem: Environmental > Aquatic > Marine > Epipelagic ...
GCGTATCTTCTGTTACTGATGCAAACATTGAAGCAGACAACGGAATCGTTCACTTAGTAGATGCTGTGATCGGATTACCAAGTGTTGTTACATTTGCTGTAGCTGATCCAACATTTTCAACCCTAGTAGCTGCTTTAACAAGAAATGACTTGACAACTGATTTTGTAGGTGTTTTGTCTACAGCTACAGGAACTTCTCCAGCACCATTTACTGTATTTGCACCAACTAATGATGCCTTTGGGTCATTATTAACTGAGTTAGGTGTATCAGGATTAGGTGATATTGATGAGCCAACTTTAGACGCAGTTCTTAAAGTTCATGTTGTAGCAGGAGCAAATGTTTTTGATACCGATTTAACAGATAACCTAACAGTAACTACTTTGGGTGGAGACATTACAGCAAATGTTACTGGTGGTGCAACATTAACAGATGCCAACGGAAGAGTTTCTGACATCATTGCTACAAACGTTCAAGCAAATAATGGTATAATCCATGCTATTAATAAAGTTATTTTACCATAATTAGGTATTTTACACTAAAAAAAAGTCCATCATTCTATGATGGACTTTTTTTATTTACTTGCATAATGAAAAGCTTCAATTCTTATCAAATACTAAATTACCTGAAATTTGATTAATCTCTCACCAAAGGTAAAGTAGAACACCTTAACAAACCTTCTTGTTTAGCAATCTCTTGATAAGGTACTTTTTCAACTGTGAACCCTTTAGCTTCAAGCCATAAATTTAACCTTGTAAAGTTTTGTTCTGAAATAACTACATCTTCAGAAATAGAAAAGACATTACTATTCATCTGATACATTTCATCTTTGGATATTTCAAAAACATTTTCATTCCCAAAATAATTTACCAACCATTTAAATTCTTCTTCAATGAGAAACCCATTCTTGTGAAGAATTGCCATGTTCTTACCTATAGGTTGAAAGCAACAATCTAAATGTAATGCATTCTCTTTTGCATTATCATTTGATTTTCTTAGTTCAAATGATTTAACAATTTTATTTGGAAATAACTCTTGGATTGCCTTAACTGCATTCATATTTGTTCTTGCAGTAATATATTCTGAATACTCTTTTCCAGAGTAAGTTCCTATAAAAATATAATCATTCCATGGCATCACATCCCCGCCTTCAACATGACATTCCTCTGGAAGTGAAATTCTATTTTCTTTTGGTATTTGACTTAAAACGTGATGAATTGCCGTAATCTCTTGATCTCTTTCAGGAAGAATATTCGCTGATATAAATTTGTCTTCTATTACAAAACCAATATCTCTTGAAAAAATTTGATTATAGTTTTCTATCACCTTTGGGCGAAACACTTCTATATCATATTTTTCGAATACCTTCATTACAGATTCCATCTCTGAAATCATATCTTGTTCTTTAGGGTAAGTACCAGCTATGACATGTAATTTACTTTTTGGATCATAACATTCTTCCAAAGTTGGAGTAGGCCCGTTATGATATGCAATCCCCAAAACGACAGATCTCAATCGAGAGGTTTCGTTTTGAATATTTAAGTGTAACATACAATCGTGTTAAAGAGTAAATATAAACAAGTTAATTATCAAAACTGAATTCAAAATATATAGCTTGTTTCACGCAGTAATATTTCAATCTACCTTTGAGCTATATTTTTGAATTCTCTAAGTGTTTCTCCTGTATAAATTTGACGTGGACGACCAATAGGTTCTTTACCTAAACGCATCTCTTTCCATTGTGCTATCCAACCCGGTAAGCGACCTAATGCAAACATAACTGTGAACATTTCAACAGGTATCCCCATGGCTCTATAAATAATCCCTGAATAAAAATCTACGTTTGGATATAATTTTCTATCAACAAAATAGGGGTCATTTAATGCTTCTTGTTCTAAAGATTTAGCAACATCTAAAATTGGATCATCTATCCCAAGATCATTTAACACCTGATTGGCAGCAACCTTAATGATTTTGGCTCTTGGATCAAAATTTTTATATACTCTGTGACCAAACCCCATTAATCTAAAAGGATCATTTTTATCTTTGGCCTTAGCCATATATTTTTTTGTATCTCCACCGTCTTCTTTAATGGCCTCAAGCATTTCAAGTACAGCTTGATTAGCACCTCCGTGAAGTGGACCCCATAATGCAGAAATACCTGCAGATAGTGAAGCAAATAAACCAGCATGAGAAGAACCAACTATTCGAACTGTAGAAGTAGAACAATTTTGCTCGTGATCTGCATGAAGTATTAGTAGTTTATTTAAAGCATCTCTTACTATTGGGTTAACTGTATATTCTTCATTTGGCTTTGAAAACATCATACTCATAACATTTTCAACATATCCTAATGAATTTGATCCGTAATTTAACGGAAGACCGTTAATTTTTCTCATGGCCCATGAAACTAAAACTGGTAGTTTTCCCATAATTTTCACGATGGCTCTGTACATTTCTTCATCAGAATCTACATTTACAGAAGAAGGATTGAAGGCAGTTAAAGCGCTCGTTAAAGAAGAAAGTATGCCCATTGGGTGAGCTGTCTTTGGAAAGGCATCTAATATTTTTCTTACATCATCATCAACAATAGCGTTGTCTTTAATATCTGAATGAAATTTTGACAATTGATCTTGAGATGGTAATTCTCCAAAAATCAACAAATAAGATACTTCTAAAAAATCTGCCTTCTCTGCTAAATCCTCTATTGAATATCCTCTGTACCTTAATACTCCTTTTTCACCATCTAAAAAAGTAATAGCACTTTTACAAGCACCCGTATTTTTATAACCAGGATCTATAGTAATTACTCCTCCAGAAACTCCTCTCAAGGTTTTAATATCAATAGCTAATTCATTTTCAGATCCTTTTGTTACTGGAAATTCATATGCACGGTCTCCAATTTGTAATTTAGCTATTTCTGCCATTTTGTTTTTCGATTTTGTTTTTTATGAAGTGTGGCAAAGATAAGAATTTTAGAGGGTTTTAAAAAAAACTAAGACAGTTTTTGAAGATGAGGAAATAATATTTCTTTACATGTTATTTTAATAAAAAAACCTCTTAATTTAAGATTAAGAGGTTGTATAGTAAAAAAAAGGTATTAAGTTAAATATTGAATGCCTTATTTTGAGGAAAATACGCAACACTACCCAATTCTTCTTCTATTCTTAATAGTTGATTATATTTCGCCATACGATCTGAACGAGATGCAGAACCTGTCTTGATTTGACCACAATTTAATGCAACTGCTAAATCTGCAATTGTAGTATCCTCAGTTTCTCCTGATCGATGACTCATTACAGATGTAAAACCTGCATTTTTTGCCATATTAACAGCGTCAATAGTCTCTGTTAATGTTCCTATTTGATTTACTTTTATTAGAATAGAATTAGCAATACCATTTTCTATTCCACGTGATAATCTTTTAACATTTGTTACAAATAAATCATCACCTACCAATTGAACCTTATCACCTATTTTATCGGTTAAATATTTCCAACCTTCCCAATCATTTTCATCCATACCATCTTCAATGGATATAATTGGATAATTAGAAGCTAGTTCAGCCAAATAATCGGCCTGTTCTTTACTAGATCTTATCTTACCTGTTTCTCCTTCAAACTTAGAATAATCATAATTACCATTTTCATAAAACTCTGCAGCTGCACAATCTAAAGCTATCATGATATCGTCACCTAATGTATAACCCGCATTTTTAACAGCTAAAGCTATTGTGTCTAATGCATCCTCTGTTCCTTCAAGTGTTGGTGCAAAACCTCCCTCATCACCAACCGCTGTAGAAAGATTTCTATCATGAAGAACCTTCTTTAAATTATGAAAAATTTCAGATCCCATTTGCATCGCTTGAGAAAAGGTAGATGCTTTTACTGGCATAACCATGAATTCTTGAAAAGCGATAGGTGCATCAGAATGAGAACCGCCATTTATAATATTCATCATTGGAACTGGAAGTGTATTTGCAGATACACCACCAATATATCTGTATAAAGGAATTCCTAATTCTGCCGCTGCTGCTTTAGCAGTAGCAAGAGAAACACCTAAAATTGCATTAGCTCCTAATTTTGATTTATTTGGTGTTCCATCTAGATCTATCATCATTTGATCTACTTTGTTTTGTTCAAAAACTGAAAAACCAAGGATTTCCTGAGCTATTATTGTATTTACATTATCTACAGCATTTGAGACACCTTTACCCATAAAATCTTTACCTCCATCTCTTAATTCTACAGCTTCATGTTCTCCTGTTGAGGCACCAGACGGAACTGCCGCCCTACCTAAATATCCATTTTCTGTTGTAACATCAACTTCTATTGTTGGATTTCCTCTAGAATCAAAAATTTGCCTTGCATGAATGTTTATAATAATACTCATTTTATTAAAAATTTATAATTAAAAAATTTCTTTAATTCGTTGGCTGCTAAATTACATAATATGGGGGTTTTAAATTTAAAATATCACTAATTTATTACGAAAACGATTTCATCTGTTAAGAAATATTAGGGTTTAAAAATTTAAATTTAAGTAAAAAAGAAACCCACTCCTAAGAGTGGGAAAAATTGCTATGAAAAAGAAAGTGATGTTAGACATCACTATGGTAAAAGTAATACATATTCATTTAATGAACAAGCATTAATAATAAAAAAAAGTAGTTAATATTACAAAATAAGTAAAGAGTCTATGAGATAACTGCAGATATAACAAAAAAAATAAACCTATGTTAATTATTTAATATTTTCCATAAATTGATCAAACAAGTATTCCGCATCATGTGGTCCTGGACTAGCTTCCGGATGGTATTGGACAGAAAAACAATTTTTATTTTTTAATCGAATACCTGCTACAGTGTGATCGTTAAGGTGTACATGGGTTATCTCTACATCTGGATGAGACTCTGTCTCTTCTCTATTGATCGCAAAACCATGATTTTGAGAAGTGATTTCACCTTTACCCGTAAGTAAGTTCTTTACTGGGTGATTTATTCCTCTGTGGCCATTATGCATTTTATAAGTTGATATCCCATTTGCTAAGGCTATAACTTGATGCCCCAAACAAATACCAAATAAAGGTAAATTTCTTTCAATAATTTCTTTAGCCAAATTTTGAGCCTCTATTAAAGGTTCGGGATCTCCTGGGCCATTAGATATAAAATAACCGTCGGGATTCCATGCCTGTAAATCTTCGAAAGATGTGTTGTATGGGAATACTTTAACGTAAGCTCCACGCTTTACAAAATTTCTTAAAATATTTTTCTTTATCCCAATATCTAAAGCTGCTATTTTAAACTTTGAGTTTTCATCTCCTACAAAATAAGGCTCTTTTGTAGAAACTTTAGAGGCCAACTCTAAACCTTGCATAGAAGGTGCTTTAGATAATTGAGCTTTTAATTTGTCTATATCATCAGTCTCTGTAGAAATAACAGCATTCATTGCGCCATGATCTCTTATGTAAGATACAAGTGCTCTAGTATCTACATCTGAAATAGCAACTAAATTATGTTTAACAAACCAATCTTTTAAATTGCCGTCAGAATCTACCCTAGAATGTTCAAAACTAAAATTTCTAACAATCAAACCTGAAATCTTTATCCCATCAGATTCTACTTCCGAGGCATTAACTCCATAATTTCCTATGTGGGCATTGGCGGTAACCATAATTTGGCCAAAATAAGATGGATCTGTAAAAATTTCTTGATAACCTGTCATACCTGTATTGAAACAGATTTCGCCGGTTACAGTTCCCTCAATCCCAACAGATTTACCATAAAAAATAGTTCCATCTGCTAATAAAACTAATGCTTTTTTTCTTTGTTGATACTTCATTCAATTAGACTTCTAAGTTTTAACAAAAATAAGAATATTTATGAATAGATGTATTTAATTTTTTATCAAAAAAAAGGCAACTATTAACAGTTGCCTTTTTTTTATCAATTTTAAATTTTAAAGTATGTTGTCTAAGTTTTTTAGAGCTACTTTAATATCATTAATTTTTTTGAACGATAGCTTATTCCTTGTAAAATATTTTAAAACAGAACTTTTTTCAGCTTCATTATTTGCAATAGCATCTATAATGAACTTTTTCTTAAGCTTCAATTCAGTTATTCCTTGCTCATTAGAGATATAATACTCTTCTTTATGTACTAATTTATCCGTTTTTCTACTTAGCATTGGGTTTACTGAACCCTCCACAAGCTTAACACTATGAAAATTTAATAATGAAACCTTATCAGACTCATAAATCACTTCAAAAACACGACTACCAATTTCTGTATCAATTTTTTTAAATACCTTTCCTTTAATAGTAACATCTTCAATAGCTTTCATATTTAACACAAAAATGGAATCTTCCGATATTTTTGTAACCATTCTATTTGTTTTCAAATTAAAATTTACATTCTTTAATGTAAATGTTTTTTTGTCTTTAGAATTAACTACTACAGGATAATTTTTCCAAGTATCAAATAAATAAATAGATCCATCAATAGTTCTTGGAGGGTTTATAAATCTGACTGCTGTTCCAGCAGGAAATTTGCTAGAACCCCAATATCCAGGTTCACCTCCAGCTAAATTTTTTAGCGCTGTAGCATTATTTTCACTTACACTAGATTGAGTACTTTGAGAATATCCAACGGTAGTAATTGTTAAACATAAAACTGTAATAATTTTCAATTTTCTCATTATTTCTTTATTATTCATTGTTTACGAGTATCGTTAATCTATACTATTAAATTTCATAAACAAATTTTATACAATATAAAGCTAAAAAATAAAAAGAGCGAAGTGAAATTCACCTGCTCTTTTTAACAAAAAATTAATTTTTTATTTACTTTACAAACTTTTAATTAATAAAAGTATTTAATTTTTGGTTTGATCTTAAATATTAGAATATGTTGTCTAAATTTTTCAAAGCTACTTTAATATCATCAATTTTTTTGAAGGATAACTTGTTCTCTAAAAAATAATTTAAAAGAGAGTTCTTTTCGTTATCATTGCTAGCAAAAGAATTTAAAATAGATTTTTTCTTAAGTCTTAATTCATTGATTCCTTGACCGTTTAAAACATAATATACTTCTTTGTGTACTAGTTTATCAGTTTTTCTACTTAACATAGGATTAACTGAACCTTCTACTAACTTTACACTATGAAAATTCAACAATGAAACTTTATCAGACTCATAAATCACCTCAAAAATTCGACTACCAATTTCTGTATCCACTTTTTTAAACACTTTTCCTTGAATATCAACTGTTTCAATAGATTTCATATTTAACACAAAAATTGAATCTTGAGAAATTTTTGTTACCAATCTATTTGTTCTCAGATTAAAATTTATATTATCTAGAGTAAAAGTTTTGTTGTCTTTAGATTTAACAACTACAGGATAATTTTTCCAGTTATTAAATAAATATATAGAACCATCTATAGTTCTTGGAGGGTTTACAAACCTCATTGCAGTTCCATATCCACCGTTACCAGATCCAGTCCCTGTTCCTGTTATACCTTGCAGAGCTCTAGCATTGTTATCACTTACATTTGTACCTGTATTTTGTGAATATCCAACAACACTAATTGTTAAAAATAGTAGTGTAATTATTTTCAATTTCTTCATTTTTTTTCTTTTAAGATTGATATATAATAGTAGGGTGCAATATTTTTCAGATGGTTGCGTGTACTAATGTAAACTAGCGTAAAAATATTAAAAAAAAAGAGCAGTGTAAAATTTACCTGCTCTTTTAACATTTATTTAAATCTTCAATAATTATTCAGATTTTTCTTCTGTAGTGGTTTCTGCTGTTTCAGTTGAAGCAACAACTTCATCAGTTTTCTTACGTCTTCCTCTACGTGTAGATTTTTTAGCTTTTTTACCTTTAGGGTTGTATATTTCGTTATAATCAACAAGTTCAACCATGGCCATAGGAGCATTATCCCCTTGACGGTTTCCTAACTTGATAATACGAATATAACCTCCTGGTCTATCTGCTATTTTAACAGAAATTTCTTTAAATAATTCTGTAACAGCAAACTTATCTCTAAGGTAACTAAAAACAACTCTTCTATTGTGGGTTGTATCTGCTTTAGATTTTGTAATTAATGGCTCAACAAAAACTCTTAATGCTTTTGCTTTAGCAACTGTAGTATTAATACGTTTGTGCTCTATTAAAGAACAAGCCATATTCGCTAACATCGCTTTTCTATGTGCAGTTTGTCTTCCTAAATGATTAAATTTCTTTCCGTGTCTCATGACGTTTATTTTTTACTTTCATCTTGCTCAACTCACTATTGAGGGGCAAATTATGAAAGATTAATCTCTATCTAATTTATATTTTACTAAGTCCATTCCAAAGTTAAGACCTTTAACAATTACAAGCTCTTCTAACTCTGTTAATGATTTTTTACCAAAGTTTCTAAACTTCATTAAATCGCTTTTATTAAAGGAAACTAAATCTCCTAAAGTATCAACCTCTGCTGCTTTTAAACAATTTAATGCTCTAACAGAAAGATCCATGTCTATTAATCTAGTTTTTAATAACTGACGCATGTGTAATGATTCCTCATCATAAGTTTCAGTTTGAGCAATTTCATCTGCTTCAAGAGTAATACGCTCATCAGAAAATAACATGAAGTGATGAATCAATATTTTGGCAGCTTCAGTTAAAGCATCTTTAGGATTTATAGATCCATCAGTTTCTATGTCAAAAATTAATTTTTCATAATCAGTTTTTTGTTCAACACGGAAATTTTCGATTGCATACTTTACATTTTTAATTGGTGTAAAGATAGAATCTGTAAAAATTGTACCAATAGGTGCCGAAGATTTTTTATTCTCTTCTGCAGGAACAAAACCTCTACCTTTTTCGATAGAAAGCTCCATATTTAATTTAACTGACTTATCCATATGACAAATCACTAAGTCTGGATTTAATACTTGGAACCCAGAAATATATTTCTGTAAATCTCCAGCAGTCAATTGATCTTGACCAGAAATAGAAACAGAAACAGTTTCTCTATCTGATTCTTCAATTTGCTTCTTAAAGCGAACTTGTTTAAGATTTAGTATAATCTCAGTAACATCCTCAACAATACCTTTTATTGTTGAAAACTCATGTTCTACACCATCGATTCGTAATGAAGTAATTGCAAATCCTTCTAAAGAAGATAATAAAACTCTTCTTAATGCATTTCCTACTGTTAAACCAAAACCTTGTTCTAGTGGTCTAAACTCAAATCTACCAGAAAAATCTGTAGATTCAATCATAATTACCTTATCGGGTTTCTGAAAATTTAAAATTGCCATATGTTTTCTTCGTTTTAATTGTTATTTAGTTGCGCGGTTTGTAAGCGTGAAGAATTGCAAACATACCCTTTGGCCAAATACCAATGTGGTTAATTTATTATTTAGAATATAATTCTACGATTAATTGTTCTTTGATGTTTTCAGGAATTTGTAATCGCTGTGGAGTTTTTACAAAAGTTCCTTCTTTTTTATCAGAATTCCAACTTAACCATTCATAAACTGAACTGTTGGATGCTAAAGCATCGTCAATAGCTTGAAGTGATTTAGATTTTTCTCTCACTGCTACAACATCACCCTCTTTTAAAGAATACGACGGAATATTTACAATTTCTCCATTCACAGTAATGTGTCTGTGAGAAACTAACTGACGTGCTCCTCTTCTTGATTTAGAGATTCCGAAACGAAATACAACATTGTCTAGACGAGATTCACACAATTGTAATAATACCTCTCCGGTAATTCCTTTTGAAGAAGATGCTTTTTTAAATAAATTACTGAACTGACGTTCTAATATTCCATAAGAATATTTAGCTTTTTGCTTTTCCATTAACTGGACAGCGTATTCAGATTTCTTACCTCTTCTTTTTGCATTTCCATGCTGTCCTGGAGGATAATTTCTTTTTTCGAAGCTTTTGTCTGCTCCAAAAATTGCTTCGCCAAATTTACGAGCAATTTTAGTTTTTGGTCCTGTATATCTTGCCATTTCTGTTTTTGTTACAATAGGGATTATGAATTAAGGCTTACTCCTTCGATAATCTGATTCCTATATATTAAAAAATTAATTATACTCGTCTTCTTTTTGGTGGACGACAACCATTATGAGGAGTTGGAGTAACATCAATAATTTCAGTTACTTCAATTCCTGAATTGTGAACGGCTCTGATTGCAGATTCTCTACCATTTCCAGGTCCTTTCACATATACTTTAACTTTACGTAAACCAGCTTCATGAGCTACTTTAGAACAGTCTTCTGCAGCAAGTTGAGCTGCATAAGGAGTATTCTTTTTAGATCCTCTAAATCCCATTTTACCAGCTGATGACCATGAAATAACATCACCTTTCTTGTTGGTTAAAGAAATAATGATATTATTAAAAGATGCTGTAATGTGAGCTTCTCCGATAGACTCAATAATTACTTTACGTTTTTTTGAACTTGTTTTTGCCATAATAATTTGGTGTTCAGCAATAATGCTCTAGTAAATTGTGTTTGTAACACGGCACACTAGTTAGGTACTGCTATTTGTAACTTATTTTTTCTTGTTAGCTACTGTTTTTCTCTTCCCTTTTCTTGTTCTAGAGTTGTTTTTAGTTCTCTGCCCTCTTAAAGGAAGACCAACTCTATGACGAATACCTCTCTGACATCCAATATCCATTAGACGTTTGATACTTAATTGTACCTCAGAACGCAATTCACCTTCTATAGTAAAAGTTCCAACTTGTTCTCTAATTGCAGCGATTTGGTCATCGTTCCAATCTTGAACTTTAACACTTTCGTCTACTTTTGCATTTGCTAAAACTTCTTTAGCTCTACTGT
>Ga0206125_10005380_pt1 | contig 10843 bp, 10 predicted proteins | sample Helgoland_Spring_4_FD_148598 | JGI IMG/M metagenome (GOLD analysis project Ga0206125, IMG submission 148598) | Pelagic subsurface seawater microbial communities from Kabeltonne, Helgoland, North Sea - Helgoland_Spring_Bloom_20160331_1 | ecosystem: Environmental > Aquatic > Marine > Epipelagic ...
ATAAAAAAAAAAAAAAAGAAGAAGAGAAAAAAAATGAAAATAAAGAAAAAATAATAGTATCTAAAAATAATATTAAGATAACAAAAAAATTAAACAAAGCACAATTAATTGAAATATGCAAGAGTAATGATATTAATGGATATTCAAAATTTAATAAAAAAGAATTAGTTATTTATTTAAAATCTGAATTAAAGAGACAAGTAAATAAAAATACTAAAGAAATAAATAATGAATCAGAAAAATTAAATATATAAATTTAATTAATAATGAATCCCTATAAAAAAAATATATATCTAAATAATAAAATGGATGGCGTAAAATTAGAAACTCAAAAAATTAAATTAGAAAAAAGATCATTTATTCATAATTATACCTCGCAAAATGAAATTCAGTTAGATAAAACTGAAATAAATAATTCTATGGAAATTAATGAAAACAATGAAAATAAAGAAATAAGTAATTCTAATGAATCTAATATTAAAAAATAAGAACAATAAAAATAAAGATAAAATATATATTTTAACTTTTATATATTAATGTTTTACAATTGAATTATTATAAAATAATTTTTATAATAATTTTTATTTAAATAATTAATTTATCAGTTTCTCAACATAATCATAATATTTAATTTATAAAAAAATTATTTATTCAATGTTATATAATTTTATATTATCCTTTCTACAATAAGGACAACATATATTTGTATTTTTCTTAAAATATTCATTAAAACAGTTATAACAAAATTGATGATTACAACATGTTATTACTCCTGATTTATTTTCATAACAAATAGGACATTCAATTATAGTTTCCACTTTTTTACTTTCTTCAATAATTAACTTTTTATTAATCGTAAATGTTTTAATACTACTATCATCATCCCATTCTATTATATATCTATCTGGTTCTTTTTCTAATATCCAATTTACTATATCATAATACTCATTTGTTACAGCACTTGCCATACAATAGTCATTATCTACTTTTAAATCTAAATCTTCTATTTTATCTTTTAACCATTTTGCTATTTCTAAATTTCCATAATAACAAGCACCGCATATAGAATATTCATACTTTGATTTATAATTCATTTCAGGTATAATATCATATAACCATTTTACTATTTGAAATGCACCATCATTACAACACTGAATAAATATATTATCATCATTTATTGAAACATTTATTTCTGGGTCTATTTCTAATAAATACTTCGCAAATTCTACATCATTTTTTAAACAAACATTCTGAAATAATGCTTCATTATCTTCTTTTATATCTATTTTTTCTGTCTCCATAAAATAATCAAAAATATCTTTTGTTAATGTTGATGCAGCATATAAATATGAATCTTTATTTATTTTAATATCATAATTATTTATTAAAAACTTAATATCATCCAAATTAATTTTATATTTAATTGTTTTATAATTACACAAAAATAAATGTATTGTATCTAAATCGATTTTAAATAAATCTATTTCCGCTAATTGTTTAATTAAATCTAAAATAATTGTATTATTTATTTCTGTATCATTACTTCTATTAAAATTTTTAGTTTCAAATAAACCTCTTAATATTTCATTGGTAAATTTAAACTTTAATCCTTTATTATTTAAAAATTTTATTAAATCAAAACTATGAAAATATAATAAATTATATTCTATAGAATCAAACAATTCTTCATCTTTATTTTCATTTATATTATATTCAGAAATAATATTATAATCTTCATGATTTATATTTATGCTTTCTAGACATTTTTCAATATTTTCCTTATTTATATAATTAATCATACTTTTGAAAAAATTGTATTTTTTCACTGCAGAAAACTCAGCATAATTTATATTTTTTATGAAATTCTCTACAATTAATTTACAATCACAAAATATATCTAGTATTTTCTCATATAATATATCTTTATTTTCATCATTGAAATAATTACTTATTTTCATGTAAAAATTAAATATATCTTGTGGTAATAATTGCGCATTCCATATATTAAAATAATTTAATTTAAATATTATTTTTTGAAATTCATCCTTAAATTCTTCATATAATATTAATTTATTATAACACCAATCAAATATTACAATATTTGAATTTTTTATTGATTCGACAAGTAACTTGTCTAAATATTTCTTTGTATCTTTTTTGTTAAAATTATCAAGTAACCTTTCCATTAGGTAATAATCTTTAGTATGAATTATATTTTGTATCATAAATTTAATTGTCCCTATATTTATTTTCAATTTTTTAACTTTATTTAATAAATAAATTATTTTTTCACCTGAAAATTTATGCATAAATCTCAATAAATTTGATATTGTATGTTTATCTTTATAGATTTTGTTAAATAATTCACTCATTTCGTCATCAATATTTTCAACTTTTATTATTTTATTAAAATCAAATGAATACAATGAAAACATAAATTTCTCTTTTTCTAAATCTTTTTTATCCTTTTTTAATATATTTTTAATATATTCAACCAATACATCATCATATTCTAAATTATCTATATTTAATTGAGTTATTTCTTGCATTGGAAAATTTGAATGATTTTTTATTAATAAACTATTTATTACATCATTATCTAATATTGTCTTTTTACCAGAAATATGCCAATATATAAAATGAATATTTGGATAATATTTAAATATATTGTTAGTTATTGTATTTGTTGCATTATTTATTAAATCTATATTTTCTAGTTTAATATCCAACCATTCTATATAATACCAATCGTATATATCCCCATCTTCTAATCTTTTTTGAATAATATTTGATATTATATAATTTTTTATTTTTTTGTCGAAATTTTTAATATATTTTATATCATATTTATATATTTTATCTAATAAATTAACAAAATATTCTTTATTATTATTATTTATTATTAATTTAGCATAATCTATTACAAATTTACTACTATCTAATAAATTAAATTTATCAAATAAAATATTCATTGTATCATTAAATATATATAATTCATTCAAATGATTTTCTAAAATATTATTTTCTATTTTTTTAATATTTATTTTTCCAATTGTATCATTATCTAATTCATTTAATATCAAATGATTGTTGTTTTCAATTGAACTTAATATCAAATTATTCATATTTGTAGATAAAATATCATCTTTATATTTTTTAAATAAAAAATGAGAAACTTTTATTGGAAACTTATTAATCAATACATCTATCAAATTTCTTTTATTAATTACATTTTTATATTTCTTTATAATTTCTAATAATTGTTGATTATTTATTGTAAATTTTTCAATTAAATCTTCTAATAATTCAATATTATCAAGATATAGACAGTTAATAATAGATATATTTTTAAAACTTGTTAAATGTTCATCATGACTTAATTTATGGAAGACATAATTAAATTTTATTAAATTTAAATTATTTTTACCTGTTTTATACTTAATTTTGTAAATTATATTTTTATAATTAAAATTTGAAAGATAATTTTCATTAAAAACTAATATTAAATCGATTACTAATTTAAAGATTTCATCATTACAATTAAACAATTCATTTATGTAAAAATTATTTTCTAAATCTAAAATCATTTCAATCTTATTTTTATTTTTTTTAATATTTTCAATCATTAATTTAGATGTATTTACATTTTCTATTTTTATTAATAATTTTATAATAGAGATATAATCATAATGTTCTAATTTATATAAACTATTTTCAATTAAATAATCAATTAAAGTATAATTATTATGTTTAATACTGATATCAATAATTAATTCTAGATTTATATATAAATTAATATTTTCTAATTGAAAAATACAATTTGCATAATTAACTTTTTTACTAATTATTATTTTCTCAATCATATTTTCAAAATTGAAATTGAAAATTCCAGATGTTTTATTTTCAATAAATAATTCAAAAAAAGGTAACTTGTCGATTTCTAAACACTTAAATAGTATATTAATTTCTTCTTTACCTGTAAAAATGATATTTTTATTTACATTTAATTGTGATTTATATTCAGCGAAATCATCATTAATAATATAATCTAATAATTTATCATGAATATTCATTATAAATTATTTTAATACTAAGATTTTATATATAAATTTTTGTTTTTTTTAACAAAAAATTAATTATTTTTTTGGATAAACTCTTTTTATGTTAGATATTTCTGTTTTTTCTCTGTTATTATAAATAAAATTAACTATTTTTTCACTTTTCTGCATATTTTTATAAAAATCACCTAATCTATCTAATAAATATTTTTTACTTAAAGGTTTTGACCTAAGTGATTTTTGAAATTTTAAATTACCATCTGATGTATTTAAATCATTAATATTATGATTTTCCATAAAATCAAGTAACTTTGGTGTTATTTCTTTCTTTTTATTTTTTCTGTCTTTGATAGCTTCATTTAATTTTTTTATATCATCATCTAATCGTAACCAAAGCTTTACTTCTTCTTTGAAATCTATAAAATCAGGGTCATTATCATCTAAATAATAATCTTCGTCAAACTCAGAATAATCGTCATTCATATATTTTTACTATTATTTTTTTTTTAAATATAATTACATCTTTGTTCAATTTGACTTTTAATATTAATTTCTCCTTTTTTAATTTTAAAAAGATATTTTTTTGAGTTAGTAATATTTTTATTATTTATTTTAATATCAAATTTATCATAATAAAATGTATTAAAATATAAATCTTGTAATAATAAATCACAGTCATTATTGTTAATTTCATTACTTTTTATTAATTTCTTTATATCAATAGTTTCATTATTCATTTCTAAATCTATATTTTTAATTAATATTAAATCTACTTCTTTTGTTTCAGATATTATTTCAGAATCTTTATAATTAATCTCATAATGGATTACGTATCTGTTATTTTTTTTTTCTATATATTTTTCATTACTATTTCCTTGGGTTTTAATATATTTTGAGTCTGAATCATTATCAGATACAAAATAATTATTAGTGGCTACAAATTTATTATTCTCTTTAACATATTCCCTAAATATTTCGGGTTTTTGAATTTTTTTCATTTCTGATTCTTCTGTTTTAATATCTGATAATTTAATATAAGGCATGTGTATAAATACTAATAATATTTTTTTTTGATAAAATACAATAGTTATTTAATTGAATATTAAAAATAAATTATGTCGAGAAAAATAAATATATAATAGTAAGTATAAATATTCTTTTTTTTTTAAAATAAATATTATGATTCTAAATGATTTTTTTGATAAAATATTTGTTATTAATTTAAAAGATAGTGTCGACAGGAAAAATCATATAATAAATGAATTTAATAAAAATAATATTACTAATTATGAATTTTTTGAGGCTGTACATTTTGATGATCCATCTGTATCTAGTTTATTAAATAGTAATCAAGTAATGTCATTCCCACCATGTTTCAGATGTCTTAAAGATAGATGTGGATGTGAGAATAATTTTTTAACAAAATTTCAAATAGCTAATTGGTGCTCTTATATAAAATTATTTAACCAAATATTAGAGTCAGAACATGATTTAGTTTTGATTTGTGAAGATGATATTGTTTTTTCAAAAAATAGTCAATATATTTGTAATTCATTATTGAATCAAAAAACATTCAATAAATATAAAATAAATTTGAAGTTACCATTAATGATAAAAATGGGTTCTGCTTATGATGTTCAAACCCATAATTTATATAAAGATCCTCAATATATTAAAAATTATTCATTATCAAATCCATGTTTTGCATTAAATAAAGAGATGATTAAAATATTTTTATATAATTTAAAAATGATTGATTACCATTCTGATGTTTATTTTCATAAACAAATTCCACAAAAATTTCCAAATCTACAAATATTAGTTATGAATCCATTTCCTGTTTATGAATTATCATTTGTTAAATCAATACAGAAATTTAATTCTTTAGTTAGACCTAAAAATCAAGTACGAAGAAAAGAATATAAAGATTTTTTATTTATAACCATTCACAAATTTCTTGAATATATACCAAATAAATATGCCCAAATTTTAAAATTAAATATTTCAAATAAAAATATAGGATTTAATGGTACAATTAACCATTATTTTTTATTAAATGAACATAATAAAGAAAGATTTCATTTCCAAAATAAAATTTTTATATATGATAATGAAACAGATGATATTCAAATTATGGTAAATGATTTGAATTATAAATCTCAATCTTATTTATCAAATATTATTTTATTAGTTATTGATAAATATCAACTTGAGATTGATAAAGATATTTCATCTATTGTAAATAATATAAAGATTATTTATAATAAAATGTTAGATTATTTTAAAGAAATGAATTTTTTAATGATTAATATTAATGAACAAAATATCTTCTCAAAATATAATTTCATAAATCAATATAAAAATATAAAACAAAATTTTGTACATAATAATGTATAGTTTAAACCTGAATTAAATGAGGCAAAGCATGTGCAGCATCTGGACTAACCTCAACTAATGAACTAAGTACTAATATAGCACCTAATTTTTTTTCATTTATATCAATTCCATTTGATACCATAATATCAAAAGTATCTATTAATATATTTCTTAATTTATTAATATATTTATATTTTCTTAATAACATAATTGGTATATTAAATATATGATTATTTTTTATAATATTATATTTTGCTTGAATAGTTAATGATGACCTATAATTCCAAATATCTTCAGCAGCAATATATAATTTGATTAATCTAATTACATCTAAATCCAAAAACCATTTATGATTGGTATAATTATCTAACATGTTAATCTTGTAAAATAAATCTTTAGTTCTATTTTCCATTATTTCATCTTCATTTAATTCTTTTTTTATAATGACGCTTATATTATTTGATTCCAACTTTTCTATATGAATTAAAATTTTATTTTTCTCATTGTCATTAAATTCTCTAAAAGTATATGGACATGACGGATAATTGGAATTAATTAAACTGTATAATAGACGTATATCATATGCATAATATTTCTTGTTTTCTTCATTGTGAAATCGATAAAAATAAGGAGATTCTAGTTCCATTTTATTTGACATTGTTAATATATCAATTTCATTCACACAATTATACCTATATTTATTTAAAAACATACGTATTGTACTTTGTATTTTAATAATACTATCTTCATTGTTTATATAATTCCTTTCTCGGATAATTTGTTTTCTTAAATTAATAATTAAATTTTGTTTTGAAAGTTTTGTATTAATAAAGCTTTTTAAATAACTATTTTTTATTGATTTCCTTATTGCTGATATTAACATTGTTTTATTTTCCATTACATTTGTAAATAGTTCATTAATAGTTAATATAATATTTTCTGTTTCTACAACATTTGATTCATCTATATTTTGTTCATCTTGTTTTTTAAAAAATATTGGATTTACTTGATGTTTTCCACAAAAATCACTATTTGATTTTCTTCTATTTGTACATTGTGTATGAATATCTTTTTTGGATTTAATTGATAAACATATATTATTTACACTCATTATTAGTAAATATATAATAAAATATGTTTAAATATATTTTTTAAACAAAATTAAAAAAATTGAATTTTTTTTTGAAAAGATAAAAACTTAAAACTAAGCTTGCAATATAAGATATACAAAATGGCCCAAATCCCGGAATACCTAGTACCTGTTATTGATATTAATGATGAAATTATTGATTTTACTGAACCAAAAGTTAAAGATGGACGTTTTAATGCTTATTTGATTAATACTAATTTTAATGATGGTACTAACCTATACATTTTAACGGACCCCATTTCTACATCTTATGGATTATCAGAATATCAAGAAAATTATTCGATTACTGTTAAGAAAAAGAGTATTATTAATGAAGAATCAGCTCAAAAATTTTTTGATACAGTTGAGACCTTAAATGGAAAACTTAAAGATTATTTTATTAAACACAATGGTTTAATGCTAAATAAGAAAGATGCCGCAAAGATTGCGAAAAATCCCAAGCTTGTACAAGCTTATGTTAATCCCTGTATTAAGCAGGATAGAAACGGAGAAGATGAAATTAAATTAAAAGTTCGTTCTGATATTAAGACTAAGAGACCTATTATTCAAAGTTTTACGGTTGAGAAGTTCGAGATTAAAGATGATAAAAAAAGTACTCTTGAGAAGACCAAGATTAATTTGGAAGAATGCGAGAACCCTTGGTCTGTCATGAAAGACAATATCAAACCTGGTTCTCACATCCAAGCTGTTGTCAAGCCAAATATTTATTGGTATGGTAACAGATTTGGTGTTTCATTTAATATTGAATCATTGATGGTACTTCGTACTGTATCAACAACTGTTGATGTAAATGCGATTGATTTAAATGCTGATACTGTTGGATTCACTCCTCCCAAGAAGGGTAAGGATGGAAAAGGATTTTCAGCACTTGTATTGAATTCTGAGAAGAAGTCACTATTTGGAAAGATTAAAACAGGTTGGATTAAACTACCTTATGGTATTTCAGCCTATGAGAACAAACCAGGTGAATTTGATTATTCTATTTTTGTAAAAAATAGAACAGATATTTCAGAATCAACTGAAGATGTTGAGAAATTCTTTGAATTTTCTAATGGAATCAATGATAAAGTACTTGATTACGCTGAAGAACATAATATGACTATCTTTACCTCTAAGGAGGAATTGTCTAGAGATATTATTGAATCAGCTAATTTCAATGCTTGTGTATCTGAGGATAAGAATGGAGAAGAACAAATTAAATTTAAAATTATGAAAAATGATGATGATATTCCTACATTTACATGTATTGAATATGATTCAGTAGAAGATGATAGTCCTAAGAAAGAAATTGATTGGAATTCATTTGATAATGTATGGGAGGATATTAAGAATGTCGTTCGTGGAGGATCACATGTACGTGCGATTGTTCAACCTCGTATTTACTTCACATCTAATAAGATTGGAATTAATTACAGATTGATTGAGCTACATGTATTGAAGAGTAATGTTTCTAAACAGAACTTCAGCAATGTATTCTCATTTGCGGATGAGTCTTCTGACATTAAGCAAGAACCTACTAAAGATTCTGACGTAACTATTGAAGAAGAAGAAATTGACGATGAAGTTGATTCTGATGCTTTTGGTTCTGAAGAAGATGGTTCTGAAGGTGAGAAAGACGACGAAGAAGATGAAGAGCTTGAAGAAAGCGAAGATTAATTTAAAATTTAAAATTTAATTATTTTTAACAATATTTAATATTTTTTTATAAATAAAATATATAATTATTAATATATGATTAATAATTATATAAAAGATATAACAATTAGTAATGATAATAATTATATTATTATATATTTTAATAACAATGTGTATTCATTAGATGGTAATTATTTAAATAATGAAAATTTTAAATTATATATAAAAGAATACAATGATTATGAAGAAATCACCTTAGACAAAGTAATCAAAAACGATTCGGCATCGTATAGTATTTTTTTTAAATTAAATAATAATTTTTATATAAATAATACACAAATATACATTGAGGTGTATAATATTAAAAGTAATAATAATGAAAAATTGACAAAAATACAAAATAATAATAATGTTTATTTAAATGACGATGATATTAACTTTTATAACAATGATAATTTAAATAATATAAATATAAAAACTGTACAAAACTCGCAACAACCTAAAACTCCTCAAACTCCATACATTAAATATATAAATAAATCAAGTCCAATGTTGGCATATAATAATAATAAAATTATGTTTTATAAAAATCAAATTAACAAATATAATGACTTTTATGGAAAAAGAATACCTAAATATCCAAAAAGTTACTACGAAACTTCATATAGTAAAATATTTAAACCAAAACAATAATCATAATACTTTATATAAAAAATATATAAACTATAATTGCATCAAGAGGGGTTCGAACCCTCGACCTTCGGCTCATAAGACCGATGCTCTAACCAACTGAGCTATAGATGCTAATTACTACATATATACTTATTTTTATTTCTTTATGTACTTTTTTTTAATTATCTTTAAAATTAAATTTATAAATATAATAACTTTTATGGAAAAAGAATACCAAAATATCCAAAAAGTTACTACGAAACTTCGTATAGTAAAATATTTAAACCAAGCCACTATCTCAACCTCAATCATAATACTTTATATAAAAAATATATAAACTATAAATGCATCAAGAGGGGCTCGAACCCTCGACCTTCGGCTCATAAGACCGATGCTCTAACCAACTGAGCTATAGATGCCATCCACTACATATATACTTAATCTTATTTCTTTATGTACTTTTTTTTCAATAAATTGTAATTTTTTTTCAATAAATTGTAATTTTATTATTGTTTTTTAATAAAGTTATATCATTATTTTTATTATTAATTTCTTGTATATGTATGTTTAAATTATGAATATTAATTATATTTTTTGGTTTAAATATTACATATAATTCTAAATAATTATCTAATGTTATTAAGTTATTTGTATTAAATATTATTTCACCCTTTATATCTTGTTTAGAACTATATATTTGTTTGTTAAACATATTATTAAATACGAAATTAATGGTGGATTCTTCCTTTAAAACAAATTTTATAGATAGTTTATATATTTTACTAGTTTGAAGATTTAGATTGAAAAATAGATATTGTTTATCATTTTTGAGACATAAATAGTCTATTTTATTTTTATAATTAAAAACTGAGTTTTTATTTTCTTTTATTTGAATATTATGTATTTTCTTTATAAAATTATCATATTTTTTTTTTTATTCCTCTTTATTTGG
>Ga0206125_10005381_pt1 | contig 10840 bp, 11 predicted proteins | sample Helgoland_Spring_4_FD_148598 | JGI IMG/M metagenome (GOLD analysis project Ga0206125, IMG submission 148598) | Pelagic subsurface seawater microbial communities from Kabeltonne, Helgoland, North Sea - Helgoland_Spring_Bloom_20160331_1 | ecosystem: Environmental > Aquatic > Marine > Epipelagic ...
TTACTTAAATCACCTGTATCAATAATTACAGTGTGTCTATTAGTGCGTTCATGAAATGTCTGGGTATTCTCGAATATCTTAGGTGCTATTTTAGCATCCCTATTATAAACAGAAAGCATATCTGCTGTTGTTTTTTCAGGGTCATATGGGACGGCATTATCTCTGGTGTGGTCAACATTATTAACTGTAATCTTGTCTATAAGAGAACGAGCATCATTATCTGGACTTATTTGAAAATAAGGATTGTTTCTATTATTTTCAGTTGCTTTCTCTATCTTATCATTTTTTTTCCGTTGCTGCGAGTCACGAGTGACAAGAGGTTTAGTAGAGTAAGCTGATGAAAAACTATCGCGGTCTAATACGGGAACACTTTTTGCTGCGTCTAATGTAGCAAAGAATTCATTACCTTTCTTCTTAGTTTTAGTGCGGTTACTACGTTCTTTTTCATTTAATTCATTGGTTTTAGAAACTGTTTCTCGAAATTGTTGTGTATCATTAACTAATTTATCATAGGTCCCAAATGGATTTTCTTGACCACGTTCCTTAGCAAAATCATCAAGTTTTTTGGCAAAATCTTCTGTTGAGAGATTGGTGTCTGCTTCAATAGGATTATTTCCTGTAATACTAGAATTTTGAAATAATGCGTCTAATTCACTTACGTCACTTTCATCTCTATTCAAATTTAATCCAAGTAATGGACCATCTGAATATCCAGATAAGTTCATAGTATTACCTGATTCCTGTTTATCGCGTTCTCGCTGATACATTTCAACTAAAAATGGTTTGATTTTCTGCGTTGAATATTGATTTAATTGCTGGAGATTCATTGAATTATTAGTCTCTGATACTTGGCGGTGAATGCTCTTCATCAACTTCTTAGTTGCTTTTTTAAATCGCTCATTTTCAGTGACGTCTATACCGATATTTTTAATATCCTGTGTTATAAAATGAAAAAGATTATCTAGATTTTCACGTGAAAGGTATTTACTCATTATTTATGTAATTATATTATTTTTTTTTAAATGAATTACTATTAATTATTTCGTTTTTTAAAGAATAATCCAATTACAAGTCTAGAACCTGCTTCAGACCCCTTCACGAAATTATATTTATCGCCAGAATTATATGTTAGTCCTAATAATGAAATTGTGAATTTATAATAACTTCCACTGGTGACAGTAGTTAAATAATTGCTTTTGAGTTTTACAGTATATGTAGTAGCATCTACTCCAGGATTACCATCTGCTGAATCAGCCGAATTATCGTTTTTCCCAAAAGTCTCATTGGGAAACAGATAATAACCAAGTAATTCTTTGTTTGTGGTTCCTACATTAATAGGAATTTCATCGAATTTAAGACCAAATAAATTTACATTTTCAATGTGTGTTCCTGTAGTTCCGCTTTTAAGAGCATGTAGTCCTATGTATTCAATAAATATATCACACGTGCCATCAATTATTACTGGTTCTACTAATTCCACTTGTACCTTTTCAAATTCACCATTATTTCCTATATTTCCTGAATCCAAATAGACTAATTTCCCTAGTTCGCGTTGATTATGAAATCCTGTATTACGATACAATTCTTTTCCTTCTTCGCGAATTTCAGTTGAAATCTTTTTCATATTATTATCATCACGAAGTTTCTTTGTTGGTTCTTCATAGATATATTCCGGAAGTCTGTTGGCTTGACTCTGGTCTTGAAACTGCTTAAGTTTCTGTTCTTCGGGTTTATTAGGCATTATGCTTTCTTTATCGAATGGATTACATTCCTCTATTTTGTTCTCATATAAACTACGGAAAAAATCATTATCATTGGAGATAGATACTTTATTTTCATTTGCTAACTTCTTCTCTGCTGTTTCAAGAGAAGTAGTATTATTTAATAAACCACGTTCTTTCATCATTTTATTCATCTTTTCTTCTGGTGATTCTCTTAGAGAGGAAATATCAATATCGTTCTTGCTGTCTTGATTTACTTGTCTGGAGAACATATCTGGTTTCATTTCAGGAACATTATTCCTAAAGATATTATTTAATCCTGTTTTAGGTGCTGGTGTCACTGGTTTTTGTGGTGGAAATTGACTACTTTGAGGTCTTGGATCAGTATTAATAGGTCTATTGGCTAAATTAGGAAAATTATTACAGGTAGTCTTGTTTTGTGACTTATTTATTCTATCAATAAATTTACTAGCAACTGTGTTTAAGACTAAACTATTTATAAATTGGTTTGATGACTGTGGATTTTTACGGATTACGCCCTGAATAATAGAGTTTAATGAACTCTTATAACTTGAGTCTCTATCAATATCATAATTTGTTTTTTGAACAATTGTTTTTTTTAAAGTAGAATAGAGGGAATTGAAGTCTTTACTAGAGTAATTCATATTTATATATCTAAAATAAAAAAAAACTTAAATCTTATCTAACAATTGTAATTTACTAGTGTTCCAGTCATTTATACGTTGAATACATTTAGCTATTATAGCACGGTCACGTTTTTTAGAATTGAGATTTACTAAATTATTGTTTGCCAAGGTAGCTTGGTCAAGAATAATACTAGTTGAATTCTCCAAATTATCACTATCGGTAAAGAACTCCCATTCATTAGGCCCCTTAGCTATATATCTTCTAAATGAACCATCATTAGAAAACATAAAATTAGGACACGTTTTCCCAGGATTATCTAAATTTTGAATAAGACTATGGTTTCTCGACTTTAGAATTTTGTCTATTTCATAACCTATAAAATTGGGGTTTCCTGTAGAATGTGCGTTTTCTAAAGAAGCCAATTCTTCATTTGATAAATTGTTTTGTGTAAGACAATCTAGTATCTGTTGAAAACTGGGGTTATTAGAGAAGAAGGTATTAAGGAATTTTATAGGTGGCATATTGTAAATATTACATTGTATATTTGTATTATAATTGTTAACAGTAGTTGATTGCTTCAATTCCTCTATTGTTTTGTCACGTTCAGCCAATTGTGTTTTTAATTTTAGTGTAGGGTTACAAAACTTCTCTATATGTCGGTCTAGACTACTTTTTAACGTAAAAGTTTCATCGCAATGTTCGCAAGTAAATGGTTTACAATTTCTTTCGTGTTTTTTTGTATTTAAATGGCGTGTGTAGTGTGTTTTTATGGTTGTATAGAACCCACATGGTTCGCAGGTATAATTCACCATTGATATCTATTTAATTAGTATATAATATATATGGTGTTAAGTATAATAAAACTAGTAAAATAATAATATTCGCATTTTGACTTAGATTTACCAGGGTCATTGCTAGGAATCCCGCCATTATCATCATAAGTGAATCGCCTACTATAGCGCCAGCACCATGTTCATTTCCATATTCTTTAAACATATCAATCATTTTATTGGCACCTTTTGGTATAGTATAAAAAGCGCCAGCAAATAATAGGTCATGTGCTACTTGAATCACTAGTAAAAGAATAATGAATTTCCAAGCTGAAAATTCCTTGAATATTTTATAGTATAATGCTCTAGCAATGACAAAACCTATCATTATAATTGTAATGTCACAGAGCATACCACTTAGACGATAGGTTTCATACCACTTTGCTAAATTTTTACTTTTGAGAAGTGGGGTGTAATACAATACTCCCATAAAAAATAGGTCTGTAAATAGAACAGCATTAAGAATGGGTAAATAGTCACTTATTTTATTGAAATTTGAAATATCGGCCAATTTCATTTATAATAAAAAAAGAGATTTTAAATGTTTAATGTTTGGAAATTAATTTTCCTGTAAGGCTCTGAACTACTGGTAAAAATAATTTCATTTGGTTATCAATGACAATATATGAATCATCTCCTGGAGCGTTCTTAATAATGTAATTCATAAGGTTTCTAAGAACCTTCATTGCCATTTCTGGTTCGGTTAATAAATTCATAAAGTAAATACCCCCCACTTTGCTTAATTTTCCTTTCATTTGAAATCCTGCTAAAACGTGTTCTAATAATTTACTAATCATTCCCATATTGGTGTATGGAACTACTTCGCCACTGTACATTGATGGCAATGATGATGGATAAGTTCTTGACTTAACTTTGTCACTTTCACGAACTATTTTAGCGAGTTTCTTTGCCTTTGCCTTGGGGGTTGCGACTAATTTTTTATCAAATAATTCATTGAATAAGTCAAATACAGCCTTGGCACTTTTTTTATGTGTTGTTTTGTTAGCAAAACCCTTTTCATAAGCTTTCTGAGTAGAGTGGTATTCTTCGCGTTCATCTGCTTCTTTATCGTGAACAGTTTGGTGAGTATCTAATGGTAATTTGTTTGATGCTGGCATTTTTTTTATAAATTAATACAAGAAATTATTTCTTGAATACTCGATTAAAATGCCATTTATAATATTCTGGATTTTTAGAGTATTCATTGATATTAAATGTATTATCTACTTTTAAAATATCCGGATATTCCTTTTCATTGAATTGTGGTGAAACCAATACTATTCCTGGGTCAATTATAGTTACATCTCCTATATCATATAATCTATGACAATTTCTACACATTAGAGATACTATACCTGTATCATTTCTCTCCTTATTATTTGATACACTTCTGGGTTTTATATGAGCACATTCTAAAAGGTATAATGGTGCTTTAGATTTACATATTATACATTGGTGCTCTTTATTGTCTATTAAATACTTTCTAAGTCTTCGTTGCTCCGGTCTGGATGCTTGTGATATACAGGAATTAGCAAAATATCTAGCTATAACAATCATTAATTAAATACTCTATTTTTTTATTTAAAAAGTTTTGCGAAAAAAGTTGGAAAAAGCCGCAAAACTTTCGCAAAACTTCGTAAAAAAAGAATGAAAAAAAGAATAACTCCTTATCGCCGTTAAAGGACTGACACCTATTTCCCCAAAATTATTTTGTTTTATTTTAGACCATAAAATTTGAAAATATTAAAATGAACCAAAAATGAACCAATTTGAAAGTTTTGCGAAAAAATGCGATTTTTTGCGACTTTTTTTGCGAAAATTTCAGATTTCTGCTCCTCAACTTTTTTGTGCTAAATAGGCATTTTACATTTTATGGTGTCATTTAAAAGAAAAAATTAGTGTATATTTCAGCGTTTGCTACATTAAGAATATACTTTTTTGTGCTAAATAGGCATTTTACATTTTATGGTGTCATTTGAAAGGAAAAAAACGCGGAAAAAATGGCGTGCGCTACATTAAAAATATACTTTTTTTATACTTTTTTAGGCAGAAATATACTTTTTATTTTTCAGAAAAATAAATTTTTGGAAGGTTACCTAATTCCTTCCATAAAATCATTGGACCACGAAATCCTACTGGTGTTTCACTAGGTAATTCCGTGTAATGGGTTTTTTTACCTAATAATTTTTTTCCTTTTTCATTTTTAGCAGGAAGAAATCCATCTACTAATGGATACCATTTATCCCTTTTATATTCTACTTCTAAATACTTAGGAATAGGATCATATTCTTCATAAATTTTAAAATGTCCCATTAATTCTTCATCTGATAACACTAGTGTATCTCTTTCACTTTTAAAAAACTTTTTTGGAGTATAACTAGTATCACTTTTATAAACAGTCATAGGAGCATCTAATGCATTTGTATGATACAACAAAATATCCAATTCAGTTCCTGATTTCAATGAGAGTAAGTCGCCTATTGTAAGCCAGTGTTTTCTGGATTCATTATACCATTTTGATTCTTCTAATCCTTCTAATCCCTTTGCCTTTTCTGCTTTCTTAGGTTTGCTTTTACAATAAAAGTCCTTGGCGAACTGTTGTGATTTAGAATCAGGCCATTTTCTATATCCTGTAGGTACTTTTTTAGGAGTATCACTGAAGTCTCCATAATCACTTTCTATTTCATGAAAGTATCCTGGTTTGTCAGCTGCTACTCCTAATAACAACTCTGATGTTACACCTCCTTTTGCTGATTTTGTCTTTTTTTCATAATGAACAAAGCGTTGAATGCATTCATTTGATTCCAATTTCATTTTTTAATTTAGTAGTATAATTTTATTTTACTTTATTATACTAATTAATGAACCGAATTAAAAATAGAGAATGGTATAATTCATTAAAGAAATCAAAATTAACACCTCCTGGATACGTATTTGGAATAGTGTGGCCTATTCTATATATTTTACTAGCAGTATCATTCGTGTTAACTTTAAAAAGTCCAAAATGTATAGGTTTCTGTAGTCCATTAGTATTTTTTATAGCTCAGATGGCATTGAATTTTATATGGACTACTGTATTCTTTAGAATGAAAATGATGAAAACTGCTTTACTTCTTATATATGCTATTATAGCTTTGACCATAGTTGCCTTTGTGAAAATGCTTCCTGTAAATAAAACTGCTGCTAGATTATTAATACCATACTTGTTATGGTTACTATTCGCTAGTTATCTCAACTTATTTATTGTAGTAAATTATAAAATTATAAAAATAAAAAATTAAATGAAGAATTTTTCTCTATAAGAGTTCATTGTGTCGTCATCAATTATATTCTTTGTAATTTTATCAAAGTTTCCACCTTCAAGCATTTTTACTATATAGTGAATACAATATACTCCACATTCACTGAATTTCCTTTGATGGCGAATATCGTTAGATTTTAATTCACAAGAGTTTCCCATTTCTTCGCATTGCTTTTTAATTCTACGCATTAATTTCAGGACTTCTCTTGGTGGTTTATAACCATAACTATCGAAGTATCCAACGAATGATTTACGACCAAAACGTGCGAACATAGAAATCCAGTGACTTCCAGGTTGGTCATGGCGGTCTAAATTAAAAACTACACCAAGTCTAGTTTTACCTTTTTCGATTAGTCGTTTAACACTTAAATTACATAATTCATTTGCTACACAATTTGTGGCTGAAAATCTATGGTCAAAATCAATAGGAACAGCTCCCATAAAAGCAAAATTGGGATGTTTTTTCTCGTATTGCGATAATACATCTTCAATGTTGTTTGTATCTAACCACTCTAATGAATTCTTTTTCCATTCCTTTGGTTTTTCCGGTTTAAAAACGTCTCTGGTGTCTAAATTTGCCTTCTTTGCCCAACACACTTCGTCGCGACATTTTCCACGCATTTTTTCACGAATAAGATTCCAAAGTTCGTAATCACTAGCATCTGGGTCCCAAACAAATGCTTCTTCATTATCTAATTTATTTATTATTTTTAAGAGACTTTCACGACTAAGACAGGTGAATCTTTTTTTTGAAGCCTTTCTAGTTTTTTTATTATGTATAATAGTTGAAGTTCCAGTATTCCCAGGAGCACACATCCCTCCAATAGATTTCTTTTCACTTTTATTTTTTTTGGAATTAGGCATCACCTTAGTATCTAAAATAACAGTAGAAAATATTTTTATTGTTTTTTATCACTTAAAATGTAGATTAAGTATTAAAATAATTATGACTATAAGCAATTACCAGGCAACTCTCGATTTTATTAAAATTTTTGATATGTTTACTGTTCTTCCAGAACCATACTCTGGAAATATGTTAGAACAATATCGTGATACGGCAAAACTCCGATACAACTTAATTCACGAAGAAGTCACCGAATTAAAAGATGCCATTAAAGAACGCGACTTTATTGAAGTTATAGACGCACTTACTGATATTTTATATGTAGTTTATGGTGCTGGTGCTACATTTGGAATAGACTTAGAATCAGGTTTCCAAAGATACTTAAAAGAAAATGGACTCTTAACTAATGATTTACCAGACCATGAATGGGTAAGCCACTTTAATTTAGTGTCATCTACTCCCGTAATTAATTTCACTATTAAATCTAATTTCTTCGATGATGAAACACTATTTAAACACATAGACACCATTGTTAATTCAATTGATATTACATTAGCAACTCTAAAAAGCATTTTATTTGAATCAGTAGGAACTGAAAACCTTGAAAAGGCACTTCATTTTATCAACTATTGTGTGTATTCAATAGGAAGCACTCTAGAGATAAACCTTGATAAAAGTTTTGATATTGTTCATAGGAGTAATATGTCAAAGGTTTGTGACAATGAAGAAATAGCTAATCAAACAGTAGAATGGTACAAGCAAAATGAAACACGTTATGATTCACCAAAGGCTTTTGCTTCAGTCAGTTATCCTGGTAAATATTTGGTTAGAAATGCCAACACTGGAAAGGCATTAAAGTCAATTAACTATACTCCAGCAGATTTCCGTGAAATGCTTATCTAATTTACCTAAATTTTTATTTAAGGAAATATGGTAGTTTATTAAAATAATGTCTATTAGCGGTAGTGATAGCGGTAACTCTTTAAGCAGTGTTTCAAGTTTAGAAAGTGAAGTAGCACTAGAGTATGTAGGACAGATATTAAAATCAAGGTATTTAGTATTAGATTATTTAGATCATGGCACCTTTTGTAGAGTATATTTAGCGTATGATATTCAATGTGATAAATTTAATGCCATTAAAATATTGAATGTAGATTCATCTACTGAAGGTAAATTTGAGATAGATTTATTAAAAAGAGTCTCCAAATGTCATCGTATAATTAAAATATATGATGATTTCCAAATAGGAGAAAATATTTGTATTGTTTTAGAATTAATGGGTTGTGCTGTTATCGATGTCATCAATAGTATAGATTCAAAAGACGAAAACTTCACTAAGATAGTAAAAACAGTAATTAAAGATACTGTTACTGGCATTTTTGAATTAAATCGCAACCTATTAATACATACTGATTTAAAATTGGAAAATATAATGACCAGTTTTTTCTCAAGTAGAATAGAAAACACTATTGAACTTGTAAAATCATTAAATATACATCAACGACGCATTGATTTTTATAATAAACTAATTGGTAATAAATCATATGAATTGAACAGAAATTCATTAACTGACTATAAAAACACACTTAGGGAGCAATTTAATTGTGAAATAAGAAGAGTTGTAATGAGTAGTTTAGAAAATATGGAAATAGATGAAGATAAAATAGTAATACCTGATAATTTCATATGTAAAATAATTGATTTGGGAAACGCAGAACAATATAATCCTAGAAATGATTATAATAAGGGAACAATTCATATTAGAGGTTACAGACCTCCAGAGAATTTTAAATCTGGTATATATAATCCAAAAAGTGATATTTGGACATTAGGAACGTTAATATATGAAATGCTATTTAATGAAAAATTTTTAGAGTCGGATTTTACAAATAATAATAGTAAATATTTGGAATACATTATAGAAAGAAAAGCAGATTTAATAGAAAACATAGATATTGAATGTGAATTCGTAAATTTTAAAAATAATCAAGAACGCGACCTATTTTGTCAATTCATATTGAACTCATTAGTAATAGACCCTGAGAAGAGGTGGAACATCAATGACTGTATTAAATCGGAGTTATTACTAACATAAATTTTTTGGTGTGGTTGAAATCTCAAAATTTTTTGTAGCAAAAAGAATATAAAAATGTCAGCACAACAAGTAGCACCAGCAGCCAACAAATTAACTTTACCAGATGCCAAATCACTTAATCAAGCCTGTAAATTATCTATAAAACTCAGCAAGCCAATCGATTTCTACTTCTACATTGATTCATGCCGAGGAAACTGCCAGATTATTACTAATGATGGTAGTAAGATTCTATACAAAAACAATGATGAACACACATCACCAATTAAAAACACCTATGCCGTAGGAAATGAATATTTATTAGTAACCGAAAATACCATTTATATACTCTCTAAATCAACCCCTATTAGAAATTAAGAATAAAACCAATTAATTTTTATTTTTTATTTAAACACGACATTCTAACTTTAAATAGAATGTTAAATAATAGATTACGAGGAAGTAGCTTACTATTTTCTAGAAAGTTCATAAATGAACACGAGTTTTATCTCAAGAGTGATTTCATTAACAAAATGTATTTCTACTACATTAATCGTGGTTATATTACCATCTTAATTAATGAAATCTTGTCAGTATTTATATCGGTTTTCACAGTTGGATTTATTCTATTTTTATACAATTGTATAGATTACTCAGGTGTATTTGAAATCCGCGAAGATAACAAGAATTTATCGGAATTTATAGATTGGAGTAAAATGTTTGAGTTACCTTGGATATTATGGACATTGTTAGTTACATATTTCATTTATATAGGATGTAAAACCATAGGAATTTTCGACCACGTAATAATGTATAAAAAAATTCACGACTATTATACAAATGTTCTAGAGATACCTGATTGGAGAATAAAAACTATGAAATGGGAAGATATTGTCTCTATTCTTCATTTGAAATACAGAAGCGAAAACTTGAATGTATATAATATTGCTAACCGAATTACCAATGGGGACAATTATATGATTGCCTTGATAGATCATGGTATTATAAATTATCCAGTATTAACAAATTTAATGGAGTGGAATTTTACATATTGCTTCATTCACCGTATATTTGATGATGAATCTAAAATAAATATATATCACTTGAATAATTTACAAAAGACACAATATGATATTAGGCGTAGAATTTTGTTTATATCAATATTGAACTTCCTTTTTATGCCATTCATTCTTATATTCATTTTATTCTCTAATTTATTTGAATATGGCGCTACTTTTTATAATAGTCCGAGTAAAATAGCCAGTTATAATTGGACACGATATGGAAAGTGGAGAATACGAAACTACAATGAATTATATCACAATTTTCATCAACGCATTAAGAGATCAGAAAAACCATGTCTAGAATACACCCAACAATTTCCAAATAAATTATTGGATTCTATACTAGGATTTTTAGTATTCA
>Ga0206125_10005382_pt1 | contig 10840 bp, 14 predicted proteins | sample Helgoland_Spring_4_FD_148598 | JGI IMG/M metagenome (GOLD analysis project Ga0206125, IMG submission 148598) | Pelagic subsurface seawater microbial communities from Kabeltonne, Helgoland, North Sea - Helgoland_Spring_Bloom_20160331_1 | ecosystem: Environmental > Aquatic > Marine > Epipelagic ...
TTTTTAAATACAACTTATTCAGCAACCCATTTATGGCGTTTATCATCTAAATAGTGACATGTCCAAGATGTTATTTCATCTTTTGATTTATATTCTTTTAGAGCAATATTGATATGTCTTTGAATTTTCCCAATATATTTGATTATACTAAATGAATCATTTGAATCTATTAGAATATATAATCCATCTTTAATATCTGATTGTGTCGTGGAACAAGCATGATTATTTTCATGTAATTCATTAAATAATAGTGGATTGAATGGTATAACTGTTATATTAATATTAAAATTAATTTTTACATTGTCAATAAATGTAGTGTTAATATAGTTAGAGGATATATGTGGTACACATACATGGGTTATTTGGTGTGATTGATTTATTGTCTTCATAAATGGAGATATATATTCTGTTTTAAACATTTTATGACTTGAGTATCTTTAAAATATAATCAATTTTAAGGTATTTATTTATTATTTATTTATTTGTATATATTATAACCAATTATGTCAGTCAAAGAATATCACGCATTTTCAAGTAAATCTACTAATTATACAATTAAATTAAATGGAAATAAACTACCAATTATGCTAGCAGATCACTCTGTTATTTATCTTCCAATGGAAGATGGAAAGCCATATGTTGTTTTTAGTGGGGCAGATACATGGGATAAACGGAAAGGTATAAAAGAAACAGCAAAAACTATATTAAAAGGAATCACTGATAAAGGTATGGGTGCTTTGAAGAAAGCAGACGAGACATTAATGACAAATCTCCAAAGTTTAATAATTAAAAATACTGGACCTGGTAAATTATTTACATATAAAACTGGTACTAATGCTAAAAATTTATTTAAAAAAACTAAATGGCATACTAAATTAGATTATAATTATGTAGATGGAAGTATGGATACGGATGAGAGTGCCTTTATAGTAGAATGTTTAAAGCATTGTAGAAAAGCTTTATCTTCTTCAAAAAATTTAAAAGGAGTTAAAACATTATTAAAAAAATCGGAATCGGATTGTTTAAAGGAGATGAAAGCATTTGTCAAAAAAGGAACTAAAGGAGATAAAGAGAGAGGATACTATATATTACAAGTACCTGGGGCATTTCTTGATACACAACCTTATGGGGGATTTAAGTTTACAGATGGTCGTTCAGATGTATACAAATCAGCAGCTTCTTTTGGAGACCATATAGATAAATATTTAGGGAGTGTTGGAAGTCGTGTATATGGAACTGAAATGGGTGGTCATACTTGTAAAACCCAAATAATTGAATCTACAGAACCATCCGATGATGTAGTACTTTGGCATGGTTCAAGTAAAGGACCAAGTGTAGATGATTTGAAAGCACAATTAAACGGTAAAAAGATATTACTATCAGATACTAATATGACACAGTTAAAAATAGGAAAGAGTTGGAAAACAATATCTAAAGAAATTCCTGACTACTACATATTATCAAGTAATTTTAAGGTGACAAAAAGTAGAGATGGAGGTCCATTCTTTAATTCACAAATTTACAAATCGGAACCAGGAAATAACAGTGAAATAGATGGAATGGTTATTATTTTTGATGAATCTGTGTTTAATCAAGTGGATAAAACAGAATTGAAGGTATTGCTTGACACTAATTGCTACAAATTGCATAAAGGGGGTGTTGAACGAGCTGGACGAAGAGATTTACAATCTAAATCTAAAAAGAAAGCAAAAAAATATAAATCTAAAAAAGGAGGTTGGAGAAAAACAAATATAAAAAAACAAAATGGTGGTTGGAGACAATTGTTTAATTTGTAATATAATTATCTATTAATCCAAGTATTTTATCAATATCATAATATAAATTATATAATGGTGACTCGTATTCATTTCTATATAAATCATCATATTCACCATTATATTGATCAATTTCAAAGTTATCTAGACGATTTCTGTATTTTTCATTGATTATATTTATTAAAGCCTTGTTCTATTTTATAATTTAATACTTTATCATAACATATTAGAAACATGTTGAATACATGGATTCTAGACTTAACATAGTTTGGGTTTGTTTTATTTTTATATTGATTTAAGACATTATATTAGTTTATATAAATAGTATGTTGGATCCAAATTTGAAAAATTAGCATACACTTTAATTGTGATAAAATGATTTGTCGAAAATGTTATGTTCGCTTAAATAAAGAGCTAATAATTGTAGAAAATGTAGTTCTTCAGATTTAAAATTAAAAAAGGTATTAAAATAATATGACTGTTCTAAGAAAAATTGATTTATAATTTATTATATAAATCAATATAATTATTTAATGGAAACGCTAATAAAAACAGATAAATCATCATTAAACATTGGTACATTTGATAATATTGATTTAGTGTCAAAATGTGTGAATAACATAGAAAATGAGTTAGAAATACGACCAGTTATAAAATTATATGGAAAAACACTTCATCAAAATCGAAATGTTGGATTTTTTTCAGATACATCTATTGGATATAAGTATTCTAACAAAATGATGGCATCAAAACCACTATCATTTAATCTTAACACATTATTAGAGAAAATTAATACATTGTTTTCATCAAATTATAATGGTATATTAGTGAATGAATATAGTAATGGGAATGATTATATTGGAGCTCATAGCGATGATGAAACTAAATTAAATAGTGATATCGGTGTTGTGTCACTATCATTTGGGACAACCCGTAAATTTAGAATACGAGATAAAACAACAAAGAAAATAGTGAAAGACATTAGTATGGAACAAGGTCAATTGTTACAAATGACTGGTAAATTTCAAACGGAATTTACTCACGAAATTCCAATTGAAAAACGCGTTAAAGAAAGACGTGTTTCATTTACATTTCGGTATCATTTACAATGATATTACATATACTAAATTACAAGTATATTAATTTATAAATATACTAAATTACAAGTATATTAATTTATAAATATACTAAATTACAAGTATTCTATTGGAAAAAACATAGCATCATACATTGCTAAATTTAATGTAGAGTAATCACGCCAATTTCCTTTATTATACGAATAATATTTAGCATTATTATTAATTTTATTTACTAAATAATAATAATTTAGTATTTGCTTTATTCTTATATTTTGGGTATCATAATGTTTTAGAATTTTGATACTTTCTAACCCAATACACACATTAAACCAATCCCACATATCATTATTTAATGTGTATCCATTAAACTTTGTTCTACGGATTTCTTTTAATGATACGTTTAATAATGTTTCGTATAATAATTCTAATTTAGAATTAGGTATTACTTTTTTTAATTTCATCATCAATAATTTTATTTTTAAGCAATATGTTAAATATTCACCTAATATGTATGGACTATTTATGGTATGTGTTTTGTAATTTGTTATGTCAAGTATCATTATTTTAGCTATTTTTTTTAGTTCAATATTATTAGTGTAAAGGGTTAAATGGCATATACATATAAATAAACTTAATTTATCATTAATAGTATAATTTTTGCTCTTTTTATATAATACTATTAATTTTGTAACGCAATTATCTAGATGTGTATCTAATATTTTTATAGTATTTGATGCTATTATAAAACTGTAAATAAATTTAGTATTTTTTAGTACATTTAAATCATTATGATCCTTTATATAATTCATTAGTGTGTTTGATTTTGTTTTAATTGAATATGTATTTGGGTTATAATATGATTTATTTTTTATAAAATTTAGTAAATCATAATAGTGTATAAGATTGTTCATATTTATTATTATATTTATTATTATATTTATTATTATATTTATTATTATATTTATTATTATAAGTTAAAATACTAAATTATTTATATTTAATTATAATAATGAGCAATCAATTGACTAATTTGGATTTTTTAGATAAAGAGGCACAATTATATAAAATTTCAAAAGATTCTATAAAAGAAAATGGTGAAGTTATTGATAAAGCAATTCAAAATAATACAAAAAAAGAATTTGAAGATGTTCAAAATGCTGTTAAAGTACTAAATGAGAAAATAGATAGAATAATGAAAACCGATTTTGTTAAAAATAAAGAGACACAAATAAAGGAATATCATGAACAAATGACTAAATCAATAAAAGTAGCTTCGGATACATTTTTTAAAGTAAAAACCGTTATTCTTGAAAAAGAATCACTTTCCGAAACTGATAAACAACAATACATTAAAAAATTGTATAACAAAATTATAGATAAATTTATGAAAAAAGAAGAAAAGGCATTTTTTGAACAATTAGTCTTCAATAATGGTATTATAATGATAAATGGACAAGGATTACAATCCAGCCGTATGTTAGGATTTTAAATAACATGTCTATTTTCATAAATAAGGCGAGCTAATGAATTTAATAATAGTAATCCAATAATAATAGTTATACCATATTTAATTATATCATTATTAATAGTTTTCATTAATATATATACTAAGAATCCATATTGTATAATATATAAATATACTTGACGTTTTAGTATATTCTTTTTACCAAATTTAGTATTAAACAAATTAATATTTAATGATGATAAAAAGTAATCAGCTCCAGGAGCATTACCATTTGTTCCTAAAACATAATTTTCATTAATTATTTTTTTTTCAAAATAATTTATAACACACTCATTTTTTAGAAAAACCCATTGTATCAATAGTAATGAACAAAAGAATATATACATGTAATGAAAGGATGTTTTGAAATTTACAACATTAATTAATATCGGATACATATAAAAGTATATAAATAATAATATATGGGCTATACCCAATATTATAAATAAATATCCATATTCTTTCTTTAATATATGTTTTTTGAATTCGGTAGAGTCATAATTATAAATTGACATATTAATATATTAATATATTTTTTGTTTTATAATTATTATTATAAATAACGCCGTTTTATAGTTCTTCCGATAGCCATATTTTTTAAACTGTAAAAAAAACTCAAACATATTTTTCCATATGGTTTATATAGTGATTTATTCTTAATTTTATATGGGAATTTGTTTAATTTTTTTTGAACAAAATTTAAACTAAATTTAAAAAATATGATTTCTATATTATCCATTTTATATGTATATTGTTTGTATAATTCAAGTAATATATCAAAATCATGGGTTGCTAATATATGAAACGTACCACTTTCAACCAATTTTTTAGCATTTCTTAAATAGTTGAATGTCACTTCATTCCAATTTTTAACATCACCATCTGTATACCACCCTTTAACAAGTCTTACAACCCCCCCTTCTTTTAATACAATATTAACACGTTCATCTATATCGCTGTGATATGTAGCCAGTGTAATAAATACATTTTTGTAACCATGTTTCAATAATCTTAAGTATGTATTTAGTTCCTCAATTCTGTCATGACGTTTCATTGATGAAATACCGACCATTATAGTATGTTTATTAGCATAATCAACATAATCTTTCAAATCATTAAAATTTAGTACATTATTTTCTTTAAAAAAATCTAATTTTATACTAATTTTATTTTGTAAATATCTATTATTATGATTATAATTTGACTTCTTAATTTTATTTAAAATATCTACAAAATTATAAAAACGTTTAATTTCTGCTTTGTAATATTTTTTGTTATAATAAGGTAATGGTCCAATAGTATAATTAAAATTAGGGTGATTTTTTATATCTTGTGTTATTAAATTATAACTAATATCAGTATTATAACATTGATATGATGCTAAAAGAATTATAATAAATAATATAATAATAATCAGTATTATTTTGATTTTTTGTACATTCATAATAATTTAGAATATTTTATTTAGAATTAAGTAATATTTTGTAATTTTCTCTTTTAGATTTAATTATAAAAATTCCGTATCCAATAATGATACCAATAATTATAAAACATATACTTAATTTGTAGTTACAATATTTATCACATAAATTGATATTGTCCATATATATATATATAATAGAAAAAATTAATATATTTATATTATATGGTAAAGTCTAAAAAACAAACAAAAGGAAAGACTAAAACAAAGAACAAATGTTATAAATTAAAAAATCCGTGGTATGATATATTAATAAATGATATTCTAAAAAAAAATAACACTATTTCTAAAAGTCAAAAAAAAAAATGGTGTAATGAACATAAAAAATTAAAAAAGACATATAATTGTTTAATTGAATATAATTCTAAAAAGGAATTTAAATTATCTAAATGGGATAAAATATGTAATTTATAAATCAATAAATTTCAAATACCTCGGGCTGAATATCAACATCATTTGATGGTAACCTATTGGATACAAATTGAATCATAGAATCAATCGTATGTGACAATCTATATTGGCGCATAGCTTCATTGTATTCAATCGATTCATGTGTGTTTAAATCACATCTACACATTGGACATGTATCATTATTTTTTAACCATTCAGTTAATGCTGGTTTTGAAAATGTATGATTACATTGTAATTCAACTATACTATCTCCAATTTTAAATGGTTCTAGAGTAATTGGACATTTATCATATTTATCTATATTATTAGCATCTATTGGTGTAATAGTATTAGATGTTAAGATATTATTAATAGTATTTACATTATTAATAGGATTTACATTATGTGTATTATTAATGAGAGTTGAATAAAAAAATGTATATGGGTCTTGGTTATTCATTATATAATACATTAGTATATTTCTTTAATTAAATTTTATACAATATTATTCATCCCAATCTAAATATGTTGGAATAATATTATTTATTAACAATTTTAAAGATAAATATAGTATTGCGGCACCAACTATAATAGGAATCAAAACATAAGCAATAATAAGTTTAGAATTATTATAAGACAGCGATTTAACCATATAATTATCTTGTAGTGTATAACCATTTTTCCGATAAAAATTGCGCACCCCTACACCAGATATAATGGTAATCTTCTCCAAATTATGATCCCGTGTTTTATTTTCGGCTAATTTTAAGAGGTGTGTCCCAATCCCTTTATGTTGTGTATTTGATGATTGTTTAATATAAGTTGGATTCATTTGTCCATATACATGGAGTTCTCGTACAATAGAAGCATTGTGTAGGACTGGAAGAGTAGGAACTTCTTTTTTCTTGATACATAATCTTATAAATCCAATCAAAGTTCCATTGAAAGAGTGATTACCATTTTTACTATTACTATTACTTGGTATATTTGCCGATATAAAGTAATGTATAGCATTTTTGCTTTCATATCTATCACATTCATAGTAAATGGTATTTTTATTCATGGTCGCACCTTTTATTTCTCTACACTTTATACATTTACAATAAAGATTATTATTAGTCATCAATTTTTGGACCACTTGTCGCATATGTGGTACATTTGCCCCACCAATTATATTATCGATTGGTATATCTCTAAATATACGACTAATTCTAATATATTTTGGTATAATAGACTTTGCGTGTATCAAGACCTCCATTAATTCATCATTACTATATGGGATATATTTTCCATCATTAAACCATTTTTCGATAACACTATAGACTTCCATAGTATCTTTTTGTGATGTTGTGGTAACGGATGTTGGATATATTTTCCATTCATCGGCTTGAAGATCAGGATTAGATACAAGTTCGCTAAATGTATGTTTATCAATTGTTGGATTAGAACATGGTAAATTTGGCATAATGTGTATTAGTATTTTGAATCCATAATTCATTAGCATTTCCAATGCATTAATAGTGTCTTTAGTATAACAGCCACGGTTTATTTTTTTTAGAAGTTTATCATCTATTGTTTGGATACCCAATTGAACACGTGTTACACCATATTCTATAAATTTTGTTATTTCAGTTGGAGTAATATAATCTGGACGTGTTTCAATAGTAAGACCAACGATTTTGACTAAAGCATTTTCATTTAGTGTTTTTTCTCGTTGTAAACTAAATCGTTCGTCTCTTCGGTTGAACCAAGTATTAGCAGCATAGTATAAGTTTCTCATAAATTCGTGTTGATAATCTTCATCGTAATTAGACCATGTACCACCCAACACAATGACTTCTAATTTATCTATATCATGACCATTACAACTGTATGCAGATAGTCTGTTATATACTTGTTTAACGGTATCAAAATTATGTTGCGCTGCTCTTCGTACTGCTGGTTCTTCTTTGATGTAACTTCGTGGCATATCTTTTTGATCTGGGCAATAATAACAATTTTCAGCACAACTAAATTTTCCGGGACTTGTCATAACAGCGACTTCTAATATACCCGATGTAGATCGACATGTTTTTGTTTTAAGGATTGATACAATAGAATTATACTTTTCTGGGGTTATTAGATTAATGGACACGTATTTTTTGAGCATGTAAATAATAATAGAATGTTTTGGATTTATATTGTATTTTAATTTAGTTTTTTTAAGATTGTTAAACAATGTAGCTTTGTCTAATCTATGATTGTCAGAAAATTCTAATATATCCATCATAAAACTGCTTATATTTGGATATTGGGTATCTAAATCCTTATAATAATCATTTAAATAAAGATGTGTATCACCATAAATAGCCTTCAAATTTATGTCTTCTATATCACCCATTCTTAATCTTGAATAAAAAAAATACAAATAATCAATTTTGAATAAATCATTTATCCATTTTTGAAGATTTAAAATTAATATCTTTAATAACTAATTTAAATACAATGTTATAATACATTACAATGATATCTAATACACTAAAAGCATTAGAATATGGTGTTGGGCTTATTGGAATCCCATATGGATATTGGGAAGGTGGTGTAAATCAAAAAACGTCACCGATGTTTGCTCAAAATGGAGGTATTCTAAACAAAAAAGAAATTGTAAGTCTTAATTGTGCTGGGCTATGTAATGTTATGTTACGAAGTATAGGTAAAGAACTGCCAATATCTTTAACATATAATAGTATGGGTGGTACAGAAGCATACTTTGAATATTATGCTGACAAATCTAAAGATTTTTCAATATGTGAAATATATCCTAAAGGAACACTTCTTATAAGAAAATTTAGAGATGTTGATGATCAAGGACATGTCGCGATACTGTTGGAAAATAAAGGTAAAATGTCGAAGGTTCTTCAATCGCACGTAGATGGTGAATTTCATAAAAGTGTTTTACCAGGAGTTAATGCGATATACACTCTTGAAGAAAGTCAAGATGCTTTTACAGATGAGAATGGTAATGGATGTTGTTATGAAAAAATAGTATTACCAGAAGATTGGTTAGATTAATATTACCTTTATTAAAACTAAATTTTAGTAATATACTTACAATTTATTTAGTTCATCGATTTTTATCATAATATCAAATATACGTTGTATTTCAGATATAGGTTTTCCAAATGGCCTGTATTGAAATCTCGTTTTGCTTTTTCCAAAAGTATCATTCCACTTTAGTTTATCATTAATATTAATATCATTATTAGTGACATTTGTGCTATTAAAATCTGTTGTTAGTAATCCTATTTCGGAACGTCCATTATTATGACATTCCATAATAAGTTGTTTACCATTTTCTCCAAACACATACCACTTTTCTTTAATTCCATTTTGATTGAGTTTGCCGTTTACTTCTTTTACTATTATATTTTTTTCTTTAGCCAATCTGAGAATCATATTTTTAGCAAATGTTGTGTCTGATGGTATTGACATTTTTTTAAGTATAAAGTTAAATAATTACTCAATTTTAATAAATGAGATAAAGATACTAGTATATTATTATCCAATTATGTTGTTGATGTGTTTGTGTTTGCTAACACAAATAATTAGTGGCTATTGTGAAGATTATGATGCATTAGTGCCTGGGTATAGTGATGATGATGATTTGTTTGGGATGGTGAATGTTTTTGTATATGATAATAATAATAATTGTTTAATTGATAATAGGATGATAGAAAAAATGTATAATTTCAATATTAAATGCGATTGTTTAAAGAAAGACGAATGTTATGATAAGCTGCTAGCTAATAGTGAGTTTAATAATACTTATATTGATTATAATAATACCAAATTATACATTCATGACTTTAATTATTCTGGAAATTGTTATAAATATGAGTCTGTCTATATTAAAGGTATATTATCAATAGATCATTATTGTGTTCCTAAAATAATTGGTATTATTGTATTGGGTATAGTAATAATATGTGTTATTTTTGTTATCTTAAATATAGTGTATGATTTGAAAAAAAGGAAACATAGACTACCAAAATATAAACCAACCCATTATAATACAATTTAATTAGTATATAAAGATTTTTAATCTATAGTTTTATTATGAGCAATGTCTTTTACAATGCTAATAATTTAGTAATTAATAATGGTTTTGTTAAAAATCCAAATCGATATTATTTAGAAGAATGGTTTAAACTAGTGCCAGCTGCCAGTGGAGATATAGCGTTTAATAAAAATATAGATTTTGAATTATCAGGTGCTGGAACTCCAACATCTACATTTAATACATTAGCACCTGGTATAAATATATTAACTAATAATACCGCTAATAATAATAGTATAATTGAACCACACACAAATGTTTCACACGTATCTTGGAATAGAGATATATGGAACACTGGTTCGGAACTTGAATGGGAATGTTCTATAAGTATACCAACTAAAACATCTATTAAATGTTGGGCAGGACTTAAATTAACGTCGACAAATGTAATCGAAACTGATAGTGACTCATTATTTTTTAAATTTCAAACAACTGAAACCGGGTCTGAAGAATTCTCAGATTATACAAAATTACATTTTATATATAGCGATGGTTCAAATCCAAAAAAACAATATG
>Ga0206125_10005387_pt1 | contig 10835 bp, 7 predicted proteins | sample Helgoland_Spring_4_FD_148598 | JGI IMG/M metagenome (GOLD analysis project Ga0206125, IMG submission 148598) | Pelagic subsurface seawater microbial communities from Kabeltonne, Helgoland, North Sea - Helgoland_Spring_Bloom_20160331_1 | ecosystem: Environmental > Aquatic > Marine > Epipelagic ...
GCGCTCAAGGGCCTGATGCGCCGCTTGCGGCGGCAAACGCCCACTTGGCCCGAAGGGCCGGGCCAAAGCTGGGTGCAGCGGGTGCGCGCGTTGTTTTCAGGTGGCGGTTCGCTCAGGTTCTGACGCGTCGGGCACCGCCGAACACTAGCCGCCTGAGCCCTTCTCTGGCGCGAGGCGCGGCATAGGATCAGGGGGAAATGTGCGCGCTATCTGCTCCAATCTCGCGATGTTCAGGTCTGAAGATACAAATAACCGCTTGCGCTCTTTACATGAGCCTGCGGCCACCAGTTAGCAAACAATGGCTCTGACGGGTCAGCAGGGGCCAGCCAGGCGCACAGATTGGCCCAGGCCCGCCGCCCCCTTGGACCCGGAGCCTCACACCGGTGCTGCTTTTGATTTGCGCCCCATGTCGTCTGGCGAGGATGCTACGGAATTTCTCAAGCTCTGCGGTTCGGCCCAGCAGCATGCGCTTTCTGTCCGGTGGGGCGATTTTGGGAAAGGTGAAAGGCGGTGCATTACCCGCTGGCGCTGGCACTTCGTAATATCAAATTGGATATTGGGGAACCGGACAAAGCCGTCGCCAGATTGCCGTAACCAGACCAGTGGACCGATCAATCAAAGGGCAACCGGTGCCAGTATGACCAAGGCTGCCCAGGAAAAGATGCTGTCTTCAACAAACAGTTCAAAGCACCAAACGTTTTTCAAACGCAGGGCCATCAAAGCACATCGACCGTGGGCTGCACGGCCCGAACGGGTGAAATCAGTCGTCGAGTTGCGCCATGACGTCGTCGCTGGCCTCGAAGTTGGTGGTGACCTGTTGCACGTCGTCATCATCCTCAAGCGCATCCACCAGCTTCATCAGCTTTTGCATGCCCTCAAGGTCGAGTTCGGTGGTGGTGGTGGGGCGCCAGATGAGCTTGGCTGTGTCGGATTCGCCCAGTTCAGCCTCGAGTGCATTAGAGACATCGTTAAGGTCCGTGTCCGCGCACCAGACCACATGGCCGTCCTCGCTTGATTCCACGTCTTCGGCACCGGCCTCGATGGCCGCCATCAGCACCGTGTCGGCATCCCCAACCGCAGCCGGATATGTCACGGCGCCCTTGCGGTCGAACATGAACCCCACGCTACCTGTCTCGCCCAGATTGCCGCCATTCTTGGTAAAGGTCGAACGGACAGTCGATGCCGTCCGGTTGCGGTTGTCTGTCATCGCTTCGACGATCACTGCCACACCGTTAGGGCCGTACCCTTCGTAACGGATTTCTTCGTAGTCATCGCCCTCTCCGGCGATGGATTTCTTGATCGCGCGGTCAATGTTATCCTTGGGCATAGACTGCCCTTTAGCTTCCTTGACGGCCAAACGCAGGCGCGGGTTTTTGTCGGGATCGGGGTCACCCATCTTGGCGGCGATAGTGATTTCCTTGGACAGTTTGGAAAACAGTTTGGCGCGGATCTTGTCCTGACGTCCCTTGCGGTGCTGGATGTTCGCCCATTTCGAGTGGCCTGCCATCGGGGTCTCCTGTGGTGGTTTGTGCCCAAGCGTGATCGCCGCGCAGCTATAGGCCAACGGTGCCACCGGGGGCAAGCCCGCCCGCACAATTGTGCAGCAGTGCAGAGCCCCGGCGCTATCGAGTATGGTGAATGACAGGTCGGCGCGGGATAATATGGCAAAAGCAGCGAAATGACTGTGCATTAGCGTTGCGACCAACGGGCAATACAACCACGATGAACTGGCTCAGGATAGTCAGGTCGACGAGGTCTAGGAGCACGCAAAAAGCACATTGCGCGATTAGATTAGCCCTGAGGGGCCATTCTTGCCTGAACCGGCATCCCAGTGTGGCCGGGTACTGGCACGGCACGACAACACAGCAACAATCACACTGGCCACGCCCCACCCGCCCGCCTAGGGTGCAGGGCATGACAACCGACCAGATCATCCTGTTTGCTCTTTTTGGCCTTGTCTTTGCATTTCTGCTTTGGGGCAAGTTTCGCTACGATATCGTGGCTTTTTCGGCATTGATGGCGGGCGTGTTGCTGGGCGTGGTACCCACCAGTCAGGCGTTTGCGGGCTTTGGGCACCCTGCAACGCTTGTGGTTGCGCTGGTACTGGTGGTATCGGCCGGGCTGGTCCGGTCGGGGGCCGTTTTCTTGATCACACGCACGTTGGTAAATGCCAGCCGGTCTCTGGGCAGCCACATCACGTTGATGGGGGCTGTTGGCGGTGTCCTATCAGCGTTCATGAATAATGTGGCCGCGCTCGCGCTGTTGATGCCCGTCGACATTCAAACCGCGCGCAAGGCCGGGCGCAGCCCCGGGCTTAGCCTAATGCCGCTGAGCTTTGCTACGATCCTCGGTGGCATGGTCACATTGATCGGAACTCCACCGAATATTATCATCGCCAGCATCCGGGAGGAACGGTTGGGCGCCCCATTTGCAATGTTTGACTTTGCGCCCGTCGGCGGAGTTACGGCCATTGCAGGCCTAATCTTTATCGCTTTGATAGGCTGGCGGCTGATTCCTGCGCGCGAGGATAGCAAACTGGGCGCAGATGATATTTCTCAATTCATCGCTGAACTGACGGTTCCCGAGGGGTCTCGCCTTATTGGCAAACAGTTGCGTGATCTTGAAGAAGAGGCAGAAAAGGCAGATGTTGCGATCATTGGTCTGATCCGAGATAGCAAGCGGCGCTATGGCCGCGCACGCGATACGCGCCTGCGCGCCAGCGATGCTTTGGTGCTTGAGGCGACACCGGATGCGCTGGACGAATTCCGCGCAGCGCTTTCTTTAGCCGTCGCAGATGCCAAGCGCGAGGAACGGCTTAAGGCTGATGGGGATGGGGTAGACATCATCGAAGTGGTGGTCACCGATCAGTCTCGGTTGATCGGGCGCACGGCCCAATCCGTCGGCTTGGGCTGGCGGCAATCCACAGTGCTGCTGGGCATCTCCCACCGGGGGCAAAAAATTACCCGGCAGATCCGCAAAACTCAGATCAATGTCGGCGACATCTTACTTTTGCTGGTGCCGCGCGAGACCGGCGCAGACGTCACTCAGTGGCTGGGCTGCCTACCGCTGGCCGACCGTGGCCTTGCCGTCACCGCAGACGAAAAAGTCTGGATCGCGATTGGTATTTTTTCGGCTGCTGTGCTGGCCGCAAGTGTTGGTCTGATTTACCTGCCCGTGGCACTGGGCCTTGTGGTGGTGGTTTATGTTCTTGCAAAAATCGTGCCCTTGGCCGAGCTCTACACCCATATTGAATGGCCTGTGGTAGTGTTGCTGGGGTCGATGATTCCACTGGGGGCGGCGCTGGAAAGCTCCGGCGGAACAGAGCTGATTTCGGGCGCACTGGTCACGCTGACCATGGGAATGCCTGCCTGGGCGGTGCTGACGGTGCTGATGGTCGTCACAATGAGTTTGTCAGATGTGCTCAACAACACGGCTACAACGATCGTCGCCGCCCCGGTGGGCATTCAGATGGCGCAAAGCCTGAACGTGTCACCCGATCCATTTTTGATGGCAGTGGCGGTCGCTGCCTCCTCGGCGTTTTTGACGCCGATTGGTCATAAGAATAATACCCTTATACTTGGCCCCGGCGGTTACCATTTCGGGGATTATTGGCGAATTGGGCTACCGTTAGAAGCGATCGTCGTTATTGTATCAATTCCCGCAATACTTGTGTTTTGGCCGCTGTGAAGTAGCCGAGATGGCCAGGTTCAGCAGCGGCTATCATGGCGACAATACGCGCAAGAATACTTTTCTGGACGACTACAGCTTTTGAGGTCCCAATGTTGGCAGCTCTGACGCAAAAGCCGGAAGCGATTTAAAGCGTTATGCGAAAACCCAGACTCACTTATCCTTGCATACAACATTTCAACGCATTAATGGCTCGCGTCCGACTACCTATTCAAAGCGGCCAGATGAACGGGATCGTGACCGAAGCCAAAAGTCCCACGCTCAGGTTCAGCGGAATGCCCACACGCATGAAATCAGTGAATTTGTAGCCACCAGGGCCATAAACCAGCATGTTGGTCTGATACCCGATGGGGGTGGCAAAGCTGGCAGAGGCCGCCACCATCACCGCCACGACCAATGGGCGTGCATCAATTCCAAGCGCAGCTGCCAGACCAATGGCAATAGGCGTGACAACCACTGCCACCGCATTGTTGCTCACCAGTTCTGTCAGCACTGACGTCAGCAGATAGACTGCCCAGACAATCAGGAACGGTGGCAAAGCCCCAAGAGCCGGCGCAACCGCGTTCACGATCAGCGCAACGGCACCCGATGCATCAAGTGCGGCTCCTATGGCCAGCATCGAAAAAATCAGGGCCAGCAAACGTCCATCAACAAAGGAAAATGCTTCATCGGCATCAATGCAGCGGGTAACCAGCACAATCGCAACAGCCACGACCGCCAGCAAAAAGATCGGCGCCACGCCAAACGCGGCCAGCACAACAAGGCCCAGCAACGCCAAAAGGACAACGGGTGCATGGCCGCGCCGGAACGCGCGCTGTGAAGGCTTGGAGACATCCACCATATCCATATCACTTGCCAGTCGCTGAATGTCGTCTGGCGCGCCTTCCAGCAGAAGCGTATCGCCGATGCGCACCACGAGTTCATCAAGCTGCATGCCGATGTTCTGGTCGCGCCGATGCACCGCAATCGGATAAACACCGTAGCGCCGCCGCAATCGCATGGCGCCCAAACTGCGCCCGATCATCTTGCAGCCGGGCGTGATCAACACTTCAACGGTGGTCGTCTCAACCGCGCCCACCTGATCCAGACGTTTTAGCTCTTTGTTGCGCTGCAAGCTCAGAAGTTCCGTCATCTGTGTGCGCAGAACCACCCGGTCACCCACCTGCAACGCAACATCTGCCAGATTGCGCCGCAATGACTGGTCCCCGCGGATCACGTCAATCAGGCGCACACCTTCCCGCTTGAAAAGCTGCACCCCCAGCACATCGCGTCCGATCAGGTTGCTGTCAGGTGGGATCACTGCCTCGGTAAAGAACTTCATCCTAGAACGGTCGCTGAGCAGCCCGGCCATGCTGTCACGGTCGGGCAGCAATAACGGCCCAATGAACCGCAAATAAATCATGCCCCATATCACCAGTATGATGCCTAAAGGAGTGACTTCGAAAATGGTGAACGGGGCAAGGCCCTGTGCCCGTGCAACACCATCCACAAGCAAGTTGGTTGACGTTCCAATCAGTGTCAATGTACCCCCCAAAATCGCTGCATAGCTGAGTGGTATCAAAAACTTGGACGGGGGCAGACCAAGCGTTTTAGCCAACTGAACAAAGACAGGGATCATGACAACAACCACAGGCGTATTCGACACGATTGCCGATGACAGGATGACAAATCCCATCAGCATCGCCACAGCCAGCATCGGATTGGTGCGCGCCTGTCGGTCCGCAATGCCAGTGAACGCCTCCAATGCGCCGGTGCGCACCAGCGCTCCCATGATGATAAACATCGCTGCAATCGTCCAAGGTGCCGGGTTCGACAGAACCGTCAACGCAGCATCATAGGGCAGTGCCCCCAACGCCAAAAGCAAGCCGACACCCACTATTGCAACCACTTCGGTCGGATAGCTTTCCCGCAAAAACAGCACAAACATGAGCAAAACTACGGTCAGCGTGACCACAGCATTGGCCGTCTGAGAAAGAGCGATCAAATCCATGGCTGGTACTTCTTGATTTCCGAGGTCAGACGCAATTGTCCTCTATTGCGGCGCGCGCTTCAAGCGATGGTTTGCGCGGCTTCACTAAGTACATGCCCAGCAGCATCAGCCCCAGCGCAAACCAAACCGAAGCAGGATAGGCTTCGCGCAAAATTACCCAGGCCCAAAAAATGCCAAAAATGGTCACAAAGTAACTGATCTGCACAGCAAAGACGGGCCCAGCCCGGCCCACCAGCCAGACATAACCAGCATAGGCAATCACGTGCAGCGAAGCGCCGACGACTTGCGCCAGATCCGGCGGGCCATAGGGCGGGCGCGGGTCAATCCATTGACCCGACCCAAGGGCCAGCGGCAACGTAACGATCATGCCAAAGATCGACGCCCCCCAAAGCACTTGTATCGGGTCAAGCCCAGCGGTGCCCCAGCGCGCCACGTAATTGCCCTCAAACGCATAAAATAATCCAGCGATCAAACCGATAAACACCCAGAAAACTGGGATAAAGCCAGACATATCCGCCCCGGGCAAAACGATCATCAAAACCGCCATCATGCCAACGGCCAAGCCAATGAACCGGCGCCACTCAAATCGATCCAGCGCCAGAAACAACGCAATTGGAAAAGCCCATATTGGAATCATCGACAGCAAGATTGACAGCACGCCGGCCGGCAAATGGACCGCAGCTTGGTAACTTGCGGTGTTGGGCAAAATCGAACCAATAAGTGCGATTATCACATAAACACGAACCTGTGCCCGCCCCATGCTAAGCCGAGTGCCCCGCACCAAAGCCACCGCCGACATAACGATCGCACCAATGGCCAACTGCCAAAATAGCAGCCCAAAATGTTTGTAACCGGTGCTGACAGCAATCTTTGTCAGTGGCAGGGTCATGCCCCAGGCCGCACCGATTAGAACAAGAACTCCACCATAAAGCGCCAGTTCCCTTTTGGTCATGGCCCACTTTGGGACAGTTGCCCGCCCTGCCGAACCATCTCAATACGGGTTGCGCGCCCGCTCGCGTCCGTTTCCACATAAACACCAGATAAGGTGGCAGGCCCCAAAGCTGGCGAAAACCGTTCTTTCTGCATTCCAGTGATGAAACGTCGCAAGGGTTCGTCCCGCTGCATTCCAATCACGGAATTGTAATCCCCGCACATGCCAGCATCGGTCAGATAGGCGCACCCTTTGGACAGAATCATCGCATCGCTTGTGGGGACATGGGTATGGGTCCCCACCATCAGGCTTGCCCGCCCATCACACCAGTGACCCATCGCCATCTTTTCTGACGTGGCCTCGCAATGGAAATCCACGATCACCGCATCTGCCTGCCCGCCCAACGGATGCGCGCGAAACACAGCTTCCAGCGCTGAGAAAGGATCGTCAAATGGGCGTTTCATGAACACCTGTCCCAAAGCCTGCGCAACCAAAACAGTCTTGCCCCCCCGCGCTTTGAACAATCGGACGCCTTTACCGGGCGATGCCTTGGAAAAGTTCAATGGTCGAATAATACGCGGCTCAGTTTCGATAAACTGCAACATGTCGCGCTGATCAAAGGCGTGGTCCCCAAGCGTAACACAATCAGCTCCAGCCTCGAACAACGCCTTGGCATGCGCGCCTGAAAGCCCCATGCCAGAGGTTGCATTCTCACCGTTTACAACAACGAAATCGAGGTTCCAGTTCTCGCGCAATTGCGGTAAGTGGTCGGTAATGGCCTGCCGGCCCGATCGGCCCATGACATCGCCTAAGAATAAAATGTTCATGGCCCAAATGCCTAGTGCCCGACCACCCAAACAGCAAGAGGCAACACACAGGTTCTTTTTGCACCAAATATCCCGCAGGGCGCCGCGTCAGCGACGGGGGGCAGCGCCGCCATGAGCCTCGATCACCTGCGTGTCAGTCACAATGATGTCGAGCGTCTGATCCGTCTGCTCTGTGGGCAGATCCGTCACCTCTTGCGCCCCATAGGCAAAACCAAGGGCAAGCGTCGGGCGACGGGCGCGTAACTGCTCCAGCGTTCGGTCATAAAACCCACCACCATATCCTAAACGCGCGCCAGCCCGGGAAAACGCAACCAGCGGCACGATCACGATCTCCGGCTCAAGGAAATCATCCACTTCAGGCACCTGCGCACCATAGGGCCCAGCGCGCATCGCTCCCTCCGGCTGCCAACGCGAAAACCGCAAAGGCAAACCCGCACCAATGATCACCGGAACGGCGACAGGGCCGTGTGCAGCGGCTTCTGCCATGGCCGAGCTTGGATCAATCTCAGTTCGGATGGGCATGTATCCCGCAATCGGCACACCGCGATAACCTGCCAAAACCGAAGATAGCAGCCCAGCCGACCCACCCCGATCCAAATCATGAGCCGCACGCCGCCTCTCCAATGCGGCTTTGCGAGCCGTTGCTTTGCGCGCACTCATATCCATTAGGACATCCATATGGGACGGTGGGCGGGGCGCATTGCGGCGAAAGCCGCAACAGCGACGTCCCGCCGGATCATAACATCACCAGCGCGGCAAGGCCGAGAAAGGCGAAAAATCCGACCACATCCGTCACCGTGGTGACGAATGCCCCTGACGCCAGGGCCGGGTCGATGCCCATCCTGTCCAGGATGACCGGAATCATAGTTCCCGCCAGTCCAGCCACAACCAGATTCACAACCATAGCAGCTGCAATCACATAGCCCAGCAGCGGTGAGCCAAACCAGATCACGCCCACTGCGCCCATCACCACCGCAAAGATGCAACCATTGATCAACCCCACAATGACCTCGCGCCGGATCACACGCCACACATTGGCACCGGTCAAGTCCTTGGTGGCCAAAGCACGCACAGCAACAGTTAAAGATTGGGTCCCAGCATTGCCACCCATGGAGGCCACGATCGGCATCAAAACTGCCAGTGCCACAATCTGAGCAAGAGCCATCTCAAATTGCGCGATCACGATCGATGCAAAAATTGAGGTCACAAGGTTCACGGCCAACCAAGGCAGACGTTGGCGCGTGGTCTCAGTCACGGTGTCCGAAAGCGCGGACTCCCCACCCACCCCAGCAAGGCGCAGCATATCTTCCTCGTGCACTTCATCCAGAACCGCCATCGCATCATCGATAGTGATTGTACCGATCAACCGGCCTTCTGTGTCGACAACTGGCGCTGAAATAAGGTGGTACTGATTAAAAGCATAAGCCACATCGCTTTCATCCTGGTCCACCGGGATGATCTGAAAGGTCTCTTCAACCAGATCGGCAAGCCGCACGTCGCGTTGCGAACGCATCAGCTTGCCCAATGTAACATTTCCGACTGGGTGCAATCGCGGATTCACCAAGAAAATGTGATAAAATTGTCTGGGCAAGTCATCCTCGGCTGCATTGCGCAACCGATCAATGGCCTCGCCGACTGTCCAATGCTCTGGTGCCATCAGCACCTCGCGCTGCATCAACCGGCCAGCGGAATACTCCGGAAAGGCGAGCGACTGCTCGACCATGGCACGATCAGAATCACGCAATGCATCGAGGATCACCTCTTGCTGTTCATCCCCCAAGTCTTCGATCAGGTCGACCACATCGTCGCTGTCTAGATCGCGCACAGCATCGACCAGAACGGTGGGCTTGAGAACGCCAATCACCTCTTCACGGATTGACTCGTCCAGCTCAGACAGGATGTCGCCGTCAAACGCATGGTCACAGAGCCGGATCAGGCGGGACCGGTCAAAAGCGTTAATTTGCTCCAGCAGATCCGCAATGTCAGCAGCATGCAGCGGCTCCATCAAAGCGATCAGCTGCGCGCGGTCCTCAATGTCCACGGCATAAAGGATCGAAGCGACATCTTTGCGGCCAAGCGTATATGCACCATCTTCAGCTTGCGTTGCGCTTTGGTCGATCTCGTCCAACATCTTTGCTGTCCCCTGCTGCGCGTTGACCATAGGTGTGGCCATCTGCGTATACAACTGGCTGCACGCCTCGGGTTGCAATTGCCCTGTCCCGTGCGTGCGCCTATAGACTAGCGCCATGACACACCAGACTCTCCTGACAGGTAATGTCCTTCTGTGCACCAACGATCCTTTCGTCGACGCAGAGGGCGTAAGTATTGCCGCAGACCACGGCGTGTTGATCGAGAATGGGCGTATCGTGGCCACTGGCGCTGCGGACACGCTGCGTAATCAGTCGCCCCATGTGCAGGAATATGCATATGGCAATCGGCTGATTATCCCCGGTTTTGTTGATTCTCATGCCCATTATCCGCAGACTGCGATGATTGCGTCATGGGGCAAGCGCCTGATCGACTGGCTCAACACTTACACCTTTCCAGAAGAGGCCAAATTCGGCGACTGCGGCTATTCCGGTGAAGTGGCGGGCAGATATCTTGACCTCGTGCTTGCAAACGGAACCACAACCGTTGCCTCTTACACGACGATCCACGCCGGATCAGTAGATGCGTTCTTTGAAGCGGCGGCAGCGCGGAACATGCGTGTTGTGGCTGGCAAAACCTGTATGGATCGCAACGCGCCTGACGATCTGCGCGACAGCGCGCAGTCGGCCTATGACGACAGCAAAGCGCTGATAGGCAAATGGCACGGTCGGGGCCGCGCGCATTACGCGATTACGCCAAGGTTTTCTCCCACCTCGACTCCCGATCAACTGGCAGCACTGGGCGCACTGTGGGCGGAAAACCCCGACTGTCTTATGCAAACGCACCTGTCCGAACAACATGACGAAATTGCCTGGGTATCAGAGCTGTTCCCCGGTGCACGTGACTATTTGGACACTTACGAAGCGCACGGCCTGCTCGGACCGCGCGGCGTTTATGGCCACGCCATTCACCTGACCCCCCGCGAAATTGCCAGGGTGTCAGAGGTCGGGGCCGCACTGGTGCATTGCCCGACATCCAACACCTTCATCGGCTCAGGGCTTATGGATGTTGCGGGCCTTGCGGCGCGCAGCATCGCATTGGGCCTTGCGACAGACACCGGGGGCGGATCTTCATTTTCAATGCTGCGAACGATGGCAGCTGCCTATGAGATCGCGCAATTGCGCGGAACTGCGCTGCACGCACGGCACTTGCTTTGGCTCGCAACCGCCGGCTCAGCGCGCGCGCTGCATCTTGAAGACAAGATTGGACAGATCGCTCCGGGGCTGGAGGCGGATATTTGTGTGCTTGATCT
>Ga0206125_10005388_pt1 | contig 10830 bp, 10 predicted proteins | sample Helgoland_Spring_4_FD_148598 | JGI IMG/M metagenome (GOLD analysis project Ga0206125, IMG submission 148598) | Pelagic subsurface seawater microbial communities from Kabeltonne, Helgoland, North Sea - Helgoland_Spring_Bloom_20160331_1 | ecosystem: Environmental > Aquatic > Marine > Epipelagic ...
TAGATATCGCACTAAAGAGTATTCCGATAATCGCGAAAACTCGTAAGTTAAAAGCAGTCTGGACTCCAGAACTTGCACAAGACTTAAATGCATATCATTCAGTTGACGCAGAAGCAGAATTAACATCTCTACTTTCTGAGTACATTTCTATGGAAATTGACTTAGAAATTCTTGATATGTTGTTCGCAAATGCATCAGCTAAATCTGAGAAATGGTCAGCTAAAGTTGGACACGAGTATGACTCAGTAAGTTCAACATTTGTAGAATCATCAGGTGCTTCAAACGCTTACACTAAAGGTGAGTGGTTCCAAACACTTGGTAACAAAATACAAGCAGTATCAAACGCAATTCACCAGAAAACTCTAAGAGGTGGTGCTAACTTTATGGTGGTTTCACCAGAGACAGCAACTATCATTGAAAGTATTCCTGGATATGCAGCAGATACAGTAGGTGAAGCAACAACTAACCAGTTCGCTATGGGCGTTCAAAAAGTTGGTGCTTTAAATAACAGATACACAGTGTACAAAAACCCTTATATGTTAGAGAATCAAATCCTTGTAGGATTTAGAGGACAGAACTTCCTTGAAACAGGAGCGGTTTATGCACCATATGTTCCGTTAATTATGACACCGCTTGTCTACGACCCGAAAAACTTCACTCCACGTAAAGGTGTGATGACAAGATACGCTAAGAAGATGGTTCGTCCAGAATTCTATGGTAAAGTCGTAGTAGCTGATGTTGATATGGTATAATAATTTTAATTAATTAATATACATTGACAAATAAGAAAAGGCCCCACTTCGGTGGGGTTTTTTCGTTATGTAGATATTTATTGATACAAGATTAATTTCCAGCCTTGGTGACGGATGTCGTAGGTATTGTAATCTTTACAATTAAAGGATAAGGGAAGCAGGAAATCCCCTTATTGAATGGAGAAAAAAAATATGGCAAGCACAGGAAGAAACAGCCTTAAAAGCACACTAAGACAAAGTCATGCAAATTATTTTGATAACTTGTTAGACTCAATGCCTACATTGGCAGACGGTGGTGTTATGGCAGCTGGTAGTGTTTTAGGTATAGGTATCCAAGCAGTAACAGCAGCAGGTAGTAACCAATCAAATGGTGGTTCAATCAGCGCAACAGGTGGAACACTTGTTAATGTTACAGGTGCGGACAACACAAAATGTGTAGTTTTACCTTTACTTTCAGCAGTTACAGTTGGAACAATGTTCTTAATTTTCAACAACGCAGCAAGTAATACTTTAGAAGTATTTGGTGGTGTTGGTGATGACATTAATCCAGCCGGTGATAACACAGCAGTAACAATTGCAGCAGACACAATTATGCTTTGTGTAGCTCTTGACGGAGCTCAATGGGTTGGTGCAGAGTTACCAGTAATTGGCGCATAATAATATCAGTCCTGAAACTGATTTATTATAATCAAATGAAAAGCCCCTACTATTTGTAGGGGTTTTTTGTTTTTCTTATATTTATTAATGTATATACAAATAGACTATTAATAGGAGAATACTATGGCTCAAGAACCAATTTGGCCAGGTAGTGGTTCTGCAGCAAGTGGTTCCACACCTTTCGGGTTATACGATAATGACTCGGAATTTCAAACAGAAGCGCCACAAGTAGCAACTTGGTGTGCAAAAAGACTCGGATATCCAATTATGGATGTTGAACTTCAAGACACACAATTTTATGCTTGTTTAGAAGAGTCAATATCTGAATACTCTGCACAAGTCAACCAATTTAATATTCGTGATAACTTATTCCATTTAAAAGGACAAGCAACAAGTTCAAACTTTACTCATAAACGAGTAAAACCAACTTTATCTGAAAATATATTCATTTCAGAAGAATATGGTTCAGAAGCACAAGTAGGTGGTTCAGTAGATTTTAAAAGAACTGCTATTTCAATTAATTCTGGAAGTCAAGTTTACGATTTAAATGCATTAGTAAGTGATGTAAGTGAGTCAGGAGCTTCAATTGAAGTTAAAAGAGTTCATTATGAAGCAAGACCAGCGGTCACAAGATACTTTGACCCATACGCTTCAACAGGATTTGGAACATACAATATGTTGGACGGATTTGGTTTCGGTAGTTATTCACCAGCAATTACTTTCGTATTACAACCAATGTATGCAGATTTACTTAGAATACAAGCAATTGAATTTAATGACCAGATTAGAAAATCAGCTTATTCTTTTGAAATTAGAAATAATCAATTAAGAATATTTCCAATTCCAACTCAATCGGGTTCAGTTTGGATTGAATATATCAAAACAGAAGATAGAGATAATCCATTGAAAACTCGTCATAGCGGTTCATCAGATGATACCGTAGTATCAGATTACTCAAATGTTAATTATGATTTTATGAAATACTCAAACATCAATGATGTTGGTAAACAATGGATTAGAAAATATTGTTTAGCATTATCGAAAGAGTTATTAGGTATCGTTCGTTCCAAATATGGCAATATTCCGATTCCAAATGCAGAAGTTTCATTAGACGGAGATACTTTAAGAGCCGAAGCAACCGCTGAAAAAGAACAATTAATAGAACAATTGAGAGAAAACTTAGAACAAACAAGTCGTAAGGCACTTATGGAAGCTCAAAAAGATGAAAGTGATTTCCAACAAGAAACACTTAAAAAAGTTCCTTACCCAATCTATATAGGATAATTAAATGCCACAAAGATTTTATGGAAACAAAGATTTGGCAACCTTTGAAAAGTTCAATAAAGAACTTATAGGTGAACCAAATATTGACGACTGCGGGATAATTGACCAGTTCGTTATCTTACACAGAGTTTCAGTATACGATACAGAAACAAATATGTATGGTGAAGCATCAGAGGGTAAAGTTTACAAGCAAGGAATTAAATTACCTTGTATTGTTAATGCAGAAGACTTTGACTTTAATTATGATGAGTTTGGTGCGGACAATAAACAAACTGCGACATTTGCATTTCAAAGAGCATATTTAGTTGATGTTAATGTAAAACCAGATATCGGTGATATATTGAAATGGAACGAGGGTTATTTTGAAGTTAATTCATATAATGAAAATCAATTAGTTGGTGGAGACCCAGATAAATCACACTCAATCGTAGTTTCAGCACATTTAGTAAGAATGCCAACCAACAATTTAGAGGAATATAGAGGTTCATAATGGCAAGAAATAAACCAATACCAAGAAGTCAACGAATTAGTTTCAATCGTGGGACAAAAATTAGCCGTAATTCACCCGGAGCAAAAGATGATGTAAAGAATATATCCGTAGGTATTATGGATATGGACTCTGCTATTATGTATTACTTCAATGAAGTGATAAAACCTAATGTAGAAATAAATGATGAAACAGTAAAAGTTCCTTGTATTTACGCATCACCAGAAAGATGGAATCAAATTACAAAACAAGGATTTCTAAGAGATAAAAAAAGACAAATCATAGTTCCATTAATAGTTTATAAACGAACAGGTATGACTCGTAATACAGATATGCCAATAGATAAATTGGATGCTAATGAACCAAAATTATTTTATTCATTTCAAAAGAAGTATTCTCAACAAAATCGTTTTGATAAATTTTCAGTATTAAAAAACATAGAACCTAATCGTGAGTATTATAATGTAGCGATGCCAGACTATATGAACTTAACATATGAGTTCACAATATGGACATCATATATAGAGCAAATGAATCAAATAGTTGAAAAAATTAATTATTCGGACGGAGCATACTGGGGTGAACCAGGTAAAATGAAATTCAGAACTCAAATTGAAAGCTTTTCAGATTCGAGTCAAATAGAGGGTGAACGATTAATAAAAACAACCTTTAGTGTAAATCTATATGGATACATATTACCAGAAAGATTTAACAATGCCTCAACAACACAAAAATATTTAACACCTAAAAAACTAATCATTAGAGAAAGTACAGACAAAACTATTATTAATGATAAAGGTGAATTACAAGATTTATCATCAAATGCAGCAGAGTTTGGTGAAGCAACAAAAGAAATTTTTAGTATATCTATTACTAATCCATTTACATTAGAACAAGGAACGGGTGTTACATTGTCAAACAATGGAAATAGTTTTGATGGTTCATCACCACTATCTCAAACAATATCAATTGGACAAGATGTAGGAACTTCCGCTGATGTTACATTTGATACATTAACAGCTAACACTTTAAATTTGGGTAGCGCTACAACTACATTTACTGATGGAAGTATAAGTGGTAGTTTAGCTATTACTGGTTCATTAGTTGTATCGGAAAGTCTTAATGTTGTCGGAGATATGACGGTAGGAGGAACACTTACATCAGACCTATTTGTTACACAAATTACAACTCGTTCGGTAGATTTTTCAACAGGTTCCAATCAATTTGGTGATACTCTTGATGACAAACACGAATTTACAGGTTCAGTAGATATTACTGGTTCATTCAGTTTAAATGGATATTCAGTAAATGAAATTTCTAATGACTCTACTTTTAATGACCAAAGTTCAACTGCATTAGTTACGGAAGCAGCGATTGCAAACTTCAATGTAGCGACCTTAACAACAGATGAAACTTCATATTTAAGAAAACAATTTTTTAAAACTTCATCAGAAATAATATCAACAAATACCGCAAGTTTTACAGCGGAAACAGCTTCCGCACCAAGTGGTGTAACAGCTACATCTAAAAATGACTTCGTGTTTTTTGTCAATGGGCAATATATGGAACACGACGCTTTGGCAATCAGACAAACTGGTTCAGCGTTTCATTTAGAAGTAAATACAACATCAATAGGATATGAATTAGAATCTGATGACGAAATATTAGCAATCGGTAAATTTAATTCATAATGTCAAATTTAATATTTAAACTAAATAACCCACTAATTATATCATCATCAACTGGTGTAGCGACACGAGCTAATGAAGATTTATTCGTATCAAAAGAGTTTGATGGACTACAAGATAATTTAATTAATATCGCTATCGGACAGGCAGTAGAAACTGGCTCAAGTGTTACATTTAATAGTGTAACATTGGACCCAAACACAATGACAATAGGTTCTGAAAATAAGAATATTGTTTTAAAAGACGGAAGTATATCGGGTAGTTTAAGTGGATTACAAGTAAAAAACAACCTAACAATATCAGGTGATACAACAACTATTGGAACCACTACATTTAATGGTAGTTTAAGTGCAGGTTCAACATCATTCACATCTACACAAACAACTTCATCAGTAAATACTGGTTCAAGAAATTTCGGAACAGAAACGGAAAATCATCTACAAAGTTTTACTGGTAGTATGGATATAACGGGTTCTATTGATATAAATTCAGATGTTAGGTTTTTTCAAATATCAAATGATATAACGACATCTGGGTCAAGTGTTCAAGCACTAATTACAGAAAAAGTTGCTTTTGAAAAATTACAAAGTTTAAAACCAGATAGGGATTACTTGAGAAAGTCATTTGTACATACGGGTAGCTTTCAAAATAGTTCAAGGGTATCTTTTAATGCAATTACGGCTTCGGCACCAACAAATTTATCAAATACTACCGAAGAAGATTTTATGTTTTTTATTAATGGTATGTTAATTGAAAACGACGCATTAGAAATTCAACAAGTATCATCAACAGAGTTAAGACTTGATTTAAATACAACAGAATTGGGTTATAGTATTGACTCAAATGATGAGGTTATAGGATTTGGGAAATTTAATAGTTAGATATTTATAAGTAGAGATTATTATGGCAAGAACAAAATCAAAACAATTAGCAGAATTAATGACATTTACAACGGCAAGTATTGATGTCGTAAGTGGTTCATTGATTCCAGATTCTGCAAATTTATATAATATTGGTAGCTCTACACTACCATATAATAGTGGTTCATTCCAAAATTTAGATGTATCGAGTACAGGTCAAGTAAGTATTACTAATTTATTTGTATCGGATATCAGTCATTTTACTGGTTCACTACAATTAAAAGAACAAACCACAACACCAACCGCACAAGAGGGTGGTTTAATGTATAGTGGTAGTAATTTTTACTTAGGTTTTGATTAGTTTTGATTAAAATTTAGTTTTGTTATATTTATAATTAGAATAAAATATATCGTCATATAGGAGATAAAAATGGCAAGTTGGAAAAAAGTTATTGTTAGTGGTTCATCAGCTGAACTATCTACATTAACATTAGACACAGCGTTACCAGTAGCACAGGGTGGTATTGGAGCGTCAAGTTTAACGGACAAAGCAGTATTGATTTCACAAGATAGTGGAACAGATACGGTTGGTGCAGTAGCATTAACTTCAAACGGACAATTAATTATCGGTGGTGCAGACGGACCAGCAGCAGCAACTCTTACAGGAACTTCAAATGAAGTTACCGTAACAAACGGGGCAAACTCAATTACATTAAGTTTACCAGATGATGTGACGATAGGTCAAGATTTAGTAGTAACGAGAAATTTAAGAAATTCATCAGCAGTTGGAAGTTCACACATTACAGGTTCTATAACTGGTTCTTTTACAGGAGATGGTAGTGGATTGAGTGGTGTATCAGGAGTATTTCCAACAACACCAGAAACAGGTGTATCACACGACGCACTTAAACTTTTTGTAAATGACGGAGCAAGTAAATTTATATCTGGTTCCAACTTCGCAGAATATGTATTTGGTAAAGTAAGTGGGGACGCAACCGTTGCAGCAGGTGGTGCTTTAACAATAGCAGCAGGTGCAATTGAACAATCAATGTTAGACTCATTCGGATTGATTTCTGGTTCAAGTAATGATGGTAGTCTAACAACAGCAATCGTTAGTGAGGGAGCAGGAATTATATCTGGTTCAAGTTCTAATAGTAACTTAACAACAGCAATCGTTAGTGAGGGAGCAAGTATTGTATCGGCATCAGTTATGGTGGACCACGACGCAACCACAAACTTCGTAGCAAACGAACACATAGACCACACATCAGTTAGTATTACTGCAGGAGCAGGTTTAACGGGTGGTGGAACAATAGCATCCACAAGAGATATAGCAGTCGGTGCAGGAACAGGTGTTACCGTTAATGCAAATGATGTGGCAATTGGACAGGCAGTTGAAACAGACTCAAATGTTCAATTCAACAATATGGTGATTGACGGAAACTTAACTGTAAATGGAACACAAACACTTAACAACACTACAAACTTATTAATTGAAGATAGATTTATCTTAATGAATAGTGGTTCAAGTGCAACTGGTGACGGAGGTATCTTGGTCGGTAGTGGTTCAGCATTTAGTGCTTCGGCATTTATATTTGATGACTCAGAGGATAGATGGGGTGTTCAGATTGACACACAATTAGGTTCGACCGCAGCAACATCAATACCAGAAGCTTACGCAAGTTTATATGTGTTAACAGCGAATACAGGTTCCACAACATATAATGTTAAAGGTAATATTAAGATTGACGACGGAACAGGGGATATATTTATATATTCATAAAAATTAATTAAAGAGGTTATTATGGGAATAATGGATAAACTTGAAGACAATGGTGTCAGGTTAACAAAAGATGAAACAGAATTTCTTTTGTACTTAATACAAGAAAGTATGATACCAGGAAAAAAACTACTTGAAGCAGTTAAAGTAGTTGAAAAACTTCAAGACAATTATAAAAAATTAAGTAAATAACTTTATTGGCCTTGTGTGGCAACAAGGAAGTGGGCCGAATAGGTAACCAACCATAAGGAGACAAATTAAATGCCAAGTTGGAAAAAATTAATTACAAGTGGTAGTTCAGCCGCTTTACCAAGTATCACACATACAGGAGATTTCACTCTTGATGTTTCTGGTGATATCACTCTTGACGGAGACGGAGCAGATATAATACTAAAAGACGGTGGAACTGAGTTCGGTAGATTTAAAAGAGACTCTTCTGATTTTATTATAAAATCAATGGGTAATAACAACGATATAATATTTAGAGGTAGAGATGATGGTTCAACCATAGCTGCACTTACATTAGATATGTCTGAGGGTGGAAATGCACAATTCTTAGGAAATATATCTGGTTCTCAAATAGAAGCAAGTGGAGATGTAATCGCATTCGGTTCATCAGACGAAAGACTTAAAGACAACATACAACCAATCACAGAACCATTATGGAAAGTAAGTCAAATTGGTGGTTATACATTTGATTGGAACGACAACCAAGATACATACGAAGGACACGACGTGGGTGTTGTCGCACAAGAAATACATAAAGTATTACCAGAAGTTGTAGCAGAAAGAAGTAATGGATACTTAGGTGTTAAGTATGAAAAGATAGTTCCATTATTGATTGAATCTATAAAAGAATTAGACAAAAAAATCAAACATATCGAAAAGAATTGTGATTGTTTGAATAATTAGTTTGATATTTATTATTAGTAAAAATAGGAGTTATAATGGCAAAAAAATCAAAACAAATTAAATTTACAAAAGAAGAGCTTAGTGGAATTAGAGAAGTTCGTAATAGTTATAATAATATTACGACAAATTTCGGTAATCTTGAAGTTCAAAGAATAAAAGCTGAACAAAGATTAGATGCGATTGAACAACAAAAAGTCATAGCAGAAAACGAATATAATCAAGTAATTCAACAAGAAGTAGAACTTCTTAACAATTTAAATGAAAAATATGGTCAAGGCACATTAGATTTAGAACAAGGTATATTTACACCAGCTGAGTAAAAAAAATAATGGTCCAAAACCACATTTTGAGTTTTTAAATTGATATTTATACTTACGATATAACCTAATTAGGAGAAACATAATGGCTGAAAGAATAGTCAGTCCAGGCGTATTTACCAACGAAAAAGACTTATCTTTCTTACCAGAAGCTATTGGTGATATTGGAGCAGCATTAATCGGACCAACAGAAATGGGTCCTGCTTTTGTTCCAACAACCATCAGAAACTTCGGTGAGTTTGAAACAATTTTTGGTAAAGAAACCGGAGACTTTTATGTTCCTTTCACTGCGAAGCAATATCTTCGTAATGCAGGAGCATTAACAATCGTTCGTGTTTTAGGATTGGGTGGATATACAAACGACACAGTTGTACTTATTGCAAGTGGTTCAACTTATGGAGTAAGAGCATTAGCTACATTAAAACCATCAAGAGGCGCAGGAGCTTCACCATTTATTGGTGGACCAACAAGTGCTTCTATTGATAGTAGCGTTAATTCAGCAAGTGCATTTACACTTAAATTAGATACTGATAATGACGGAACTCAAGAGAGTTTTAATTTATCATTTTCTACGAGTTCAGCAAATTACATTACAAATGTATTTAGTGAAAACCCACAAGATAATAGTAAACCCGTGTATGTATATACCAACTTTCAAAATACACAAAATGAAGTAGCAAGTGATGATGTAATTACATTTGCAACAGGTTCAGGTGAAAATTCAGAAAACTTTTCATTTGATTACAAAGTAGCATCAACACCAGCAATTCAATCACAATTAGTAAACGGAGCAAGAGTAGACTTATTTAAAGTCAAAACACTATCACACGGAACAAACGTAAACTCTAAATACAGAATTGGTATTTCTGATGTTAAGAGAGCAGCAGATGTAGCCGGTAGTGATTATGGTTCGTTTGCATTACAAGTGATTGTTAATAACCCAGGTCAAAACGACGACGGGACAGTTTTAGAGAACTTCTCAAATTTAAACTTTGATGAAACTTCTACAAACTACTTAGCGAGACAAATTGGTGATAAGTTTATCACTATTGACTCAGCAGGTAAATTAACATCAAATGGTGATTACCCAAACAACTCTAAATACATTAGAGTTTCAGATATAAGTAATCTACCAAATGTTTCAAAAGAATTAGTACCTATGGGATTTGATGCGGTATCATTACCAAATTCTACAACACTTGGAACACCAAGTGGTAGTGTACACGCAGCAGCATACCCAACTGCTTCTTTTGTAACAGGACAAACTAACAATCGTGGTTCATTTAGTTCAAATGCATACTATGGATTTGACTTTTTAAACAAAGACAACCAATCGTATTTGAAACCACTTCCAACAGGAGTGGGAGCAGGAAGTAATGTAACAATGAGTTTAGAAAATCAATTAGGTAATGCAGACGCATCTACATTAGGTAGCACATATGCAGACGGCACTACATTGATTTCTTTAACAAATTCAGCATTAGGACAAAGAAAGTTCGTAGTTCCTTTCCAAGAAGGATTTGACGGACAAAACCCAGCAACGGATATTAAATCCGGAACTGATATTGTTGGAAACAACACACAAGGATTTGATTTAAGTTCAGCAACAGCAACAGGTTCAATAGCATTTAAACGAGCAATCAATGCAATTTCAAATCCAGATGAATACGATATTAACTTATTAGCACTTCCAGGTGTTATTCACTCAATTCACTCAAGTGTAACTAATCACGCAATTGATAAGATTGAATCAAGAGCAGATGCCTTCTTTATTATGGACGGCTCTCATTATTCAGCTTCTATTCAAACTGCGATAAATGATATTCAAACCTTAGATAGTAATTATGTAGCAACATATTATCCTTGGGTTAAAGTGATTGACGAAGTGAAAAACAAACCTACTTGGGTTCCACCTTCAGTAGTTCTACCAGGTGTATATGCACAAAATGATAGAATTGGACAAGAGTGGTTCGCACCAGCAGGATTGAATCGTGGTGGTTTAACAGAAGTAACAGAAGCTAAAACAAGACTAACCAACTTGGAAAGAGATGATTTATACGAAAATCGTATTAATCCTATCGCAACTTTCCCAG
>Ga0206125_10005393_pt1 | contig 10823 bp, 13 predicted proteins | sample Helgoland_Spring_4_FD_148598 | JGI IMG/M metagenome (GOLD analysis project Ga0206125, IMG submission 148598) | Pelagic subsurface seawater microbial communities from Kabeltonne, Helgoland, North Sea - Helgoland_Spring_Bloom_20160331_1 | ecosystem: Environmental > Aquatic > Marine > Epipelagic ...
TTAGCTGTCATCAGTCCCTCCGTTCACCTTACACGCCGCTTGGCAGCGGGCACAAAAAAAGCCCACCCGAAGGTGGACTCTTGATGCTACCAACCATCGTCGTAGTAATCGCACATCTCTTCATTTCTTTCATCATGTATCATTTCAAGTTTCTCGGACTGATCCTGATTGAGGAGCTTGAGACAATCGCCATAATGCTTTGTGAAATCAAGGGAGTGCCATTTGTGGCGAATTGACCGTTCGGTGCTTTCCGCATATTCCCTTACCGCGTCGGACTCTTCGACCCGATCCCAATACCTGTCGTGGAACTGGTCGGACTCGGTGTATTCGACTGAGTGCGTGAATAAAGCATTCAACTCAGCATGATTGAGAGCTAACTTTTTATAGCAATCTGAATTAGTAATTATCTTGTCAGAATAAATTACTGCATTTAGATCGGACATCTTACGATTCACGGAAAGAATCGAATCATTAATTGAATCACTCATTGCATTGTACATAATAAAAAGCGGTTTTGCAGATCCGCAAACTGTTTAGTTGTTAAGAGCCTTTTTTCGCTAGGCTTTCCATATACTTTTCATGTTCTAGCTTAATGATTAGATCCTTAAGCCTGATCACTTCCTTAGTTAACTCGACTATTTCGTTGTATAAGTACTGCTCTTGTTTTGTCATGATATTACTTTCATTTAGGTTAAGCGCGGATCGCCACGCGTACGGCTGATCCCAATCACCAGCAAGACATACAGACTAGGCTAGCGTACGAGGTAAGCGAGATTTATTTTCAACTATTTATGTGCACACCTGAGCACCTATTTAGTGCTTGACATGACAGACTAGTGCACACCTGAGCACCTAAAAATAAATGAAAAAAAACTTGACATCTCTCGCCCGCTGGGCTCATGATAGCTACCAAACGAGAGGAGAACCCGAAGGGGCGAAGCCGACGAAGTCGTTCGACGAACGCATTAGCTATCATAGCAAAGGGGTGGAGGGGTCAAACAATTTTTGTTCGACGAAATTCTATAATACATTAGACCCTTCTAAAAAAAAACCTCTCTCATAGGGGCATTACCGTAAAATCCGACGTACTGGATCTGTTTTTCACGATATAGGTCTACTTGCTTCTATTGTTCCTACCTCTGTTCCGCTTAACGGACATGATTCTAAGGTTGGACTTGCACCCGTTCATAGGGTTTCCGTCTTTGTGGTCTATATCTTTGCCCTTCAGGGCGGCTCTGCCGTGCGTACGGATGGCTGCCCTACGGGCTTTGTTTCTTTGCGCTCTGCGCTTTTTCTGTGCGGGTTGGGCCTGGTAGGCCTTGTCCTTCATCTTGGCAATTCGTTCTCTATTGGTCATGGCTTATTATATCACTTTATTTGCGTGCTTTATGTGTAGGCACAGCTTCGCCGTAGGCAAAATGCAGTATTAGACATTAAAAATGTCGGACTGGGTATTATCGAACGTTCATCCGTAGTACTGCAGCGTTGTTTTATGACTCCCTTCATGCATGTCAGGGGAGGCAACCCATAGTTCAGGCAGGGTACCAGTATTCCTACTAGTACTTGTTCTGGCTGAACTGCTTGCTTTTAATGTCGTCTCAGAGCTACCTGTAGGATCGTTTGCACCCGTTTTAAGAGCTTACCCTATGGACTATGTTTTGGGTCTTGACAGGCCCGTTAATGCAGCACTATTATATCATATATAATTTATGCAAGAAGAAAATGAAAATAACTTAAAAGAAGTTGATCCTCTATCGGAGGTGAAAGATACCCTTATGCACGATATTAGGGAAGCTATTAAGGAGTACGCTAGTACAATGGAGCTGAAGAAGATGAAGTCCTTGGCTAGGCACAACCCTGAGAAGGTGGCTAAGGTGCTGTATTTGTTTAGTACAGGGACTAGTCAGACTAGGCTGGTACGCAAGTACGGGATTTCCAGGAATACGGTAGTGCATATTTTGGTGGAGTTCGCTGACCACATGAAGCAGTTCAAGGAACTGGGCGGGAAGCTTGCAGCTAGGAATTACATTCAGATGTCCAGTCTAGAGGAGGATTTGATTGATGCAGTGCGCGACAGGATGGAGAACGACGCGGACATGCAGGTGTCCTTTAGGGACTTAAAGGAGCTTTCGGTGGCTAAGGCGAATGCAGGGCGTGAAGCCCTTACGGCTAGGGGTGAAGTAACAAGTATTACTGCAGAGAAGAAGGTATTCTCTGACGATGACTACGAGAAAGAGATTGCTGAGATTCGGGCTAGGTTGCAGGAGACTCCAGCGGTAGTTGAATTGGAAGAGCTATAATGTCACTTATATTTACTAAGCACCCAATGCTGCCGTCCTTGACGGACGACGAGATTGTGCGCCTATGGGACACGGAGCCAGACCTGCTTAAGGAGCTGCACGGTAAGCACGAATCGAGGATTCATGCTAGTCTGGAGGATCCGCTGCGCTATGGATTTAACCTCCCTGGATGGAGTAGGATTGAGGATGCATTGCAGGTCTCTGACGAGGCCCTGATTCTAGGTGGTAATCGTAGCGGTAAGACGACGGGTTGCGCTAAGGCGGTAATGCGGGCGGTGCAGGAGAGCATGGATGGGCATATTGTTTGTTTCAGCCAGAATGAAGATACCAGTATTAAGGTGCAGCAAGCTGCAATCTGGGAAATGATGCCTAAGGAGTTCAAGAAGAAGACTAAGGGCATTGAGGGTTATATCAATTACAGTATGCAGAATGGCTTCACGGCCAAGAGTTTCATCTTCCCAGACACCAGAACCAGAGTTGATTTCAAGACTTATACACAGTTCAGTAACAATCAGACCATTCTGGAGGGTATGGAGTTCGGGTTCAAGGACCCCAAGGGGTTGAATATCGGCAGTTGGCTTGACGAATATCTAGGTGACGCTGCATTGGTAAATACCCTTCGTTTCCGACTTGCTACTAGGGACTCCAAGATGATCATTGGTTTTACCCCTATTGATGGATTCACTCCGTTCGTAGCGGAGTACTTGGCTGGTGCAGAGATAGAGGAGACTCGGTACGCCGAGTTACTGGACAGGGAGCTGCCTGTGGTGCAGAGCTGCAGTACTAGAGACGCGAAGATTGTCTACTTGCACTCCGACGAGAACCCTTGGGGTGGTTACGCCAGAATATCTAAGGACCTAGCTAATAGGCCAGAAGAGGAGATTCTGGTTCGTGCCTACGGTATACCAGTCAAGAGTATGACTTCCCTGCTGCCAATGTTCAGTACATCGGTGAACGTCCTGACGGACGAGGAGAATTCCAATGGTATGGCCTTCCCAGACGTATCAAGCAAGAAGGACTTCAGTTGCTATCATGTCTTGGACCCAGCTGGTGCAAGGAACTTCTCTTGCATATGGGCTGCTGTAAACGACGAAGGGGACGTTTATATTATGCGAGAATGGCCAGACAGGGATACGTACGGAGAATGGGCGATATTTGGTGATCCTAAGTGGAAATATGGCCCTGCTTCAAAGAAGATCGGGCTGGATGTTGCATCGTACGTGGATTTGTTTGAGGACATTGAGCAGGAAATGAATATACATGTCTGCGAGAGAGTTGGGGACAGTCGTTACTTCGCTAGGGAGAATGAGAACAACGAGGACCTTTTTACTGTATTCTCTGACCACGGTATGGATTTTATACCTAGCAGCGGGGTAAACGAGGACACAGGCATCAACGCCTTGGACGAATGGTTCGCGTACAACCCGAACCTACCTATAGATGCAGCTAATAGGCCAAGATGCTACATACATGCTAGATGCGGGAACTTGATTGATAGTCTTATTAATTACAACTCGGAGGGCAAGTCGGATGAAGCCCTGAAGGACTTTTTTGATTGCATACGCTATCTGCGTATGATTAACTCTGGGGATGGCCCAGATCACTATAACCCAAGGTTCTTTGACCGAGGAAATAAAGGAGGATACTAATGCCAAAAATAAAACTAGTTAAAATAGCAGAAGAAAACGGAGTTGAATTCGATGAAGCCCTCAATATTGCGAAGAACTCATTGCCAGCAGAAATGCTTACTGGTAAGGGTAAAGCGACTTGGGTAAGCGAAGAAGGTCAAGAGCTGCTTGCTGCAGCAATTGATGTCCCTGAGTTGCACCCTAAGCAATACAAGGGTACTGTAGTTAGGTTAGCACCGAACCCGTCGTACGTGTACGCAAACGTAGAGGAACTGGGTAGAGTAATTCCTTGCGTTGTACCAAGAAAATTTCAAAGCAGGATGCTGAAGAAGTCCATTACGATAGAAGAAATAAAGGACGCAAGTGGAAGTACCTTCAGGCAAGTAAAACAAAATATATTCTGAGATGCTAGAAACAGATACAGAAGTCCAACCAGAGGATGACATTACTCTGAACCGCGAATGGGTTCACGCTAATGCTGAAAGGTTGATAAATTGGGAATACTTCAGGAGATGCATGACTTTAGATTATGATGAAATCCCGTCACAGAAATTGTGTGATATGATAGGTATGCCCAAGAACTACGTATTTAAAGTTATAAAGAGAGCCCAAAAAGCATGCATACAGAAGCATCTGAATCCTTAACATATTATAGCAAGACCCCTGACATCAATGTATTGAGAAATGCATATGATCAGACCGTGCTGGACCTTGAATCATATTTTGATCAGTGCAGAAATGCCTATGAAGATAGAAGAAACATTTGGCCTGGTAAAAGCAGAGATTTAAGAAAGCATGGCTCCGACGCATTTCCCTGGGAGGGAGCTAGTGACATGGAGTCTCATGTCATTGAGGAAAGAATAACTAGACTTGTAGCGCTACTGGTCTCCAGTCTGAAGAAGGCCAACGTAAGAGCATTCCCAACCGAAGGGACAGACGCCGAGCGGGCTAAGATTGTATCTAGTTTCATGAAGTGGATGATCAGTAGTGGCTACATTCCTAGATTCTTCCGTGAAATGGAACTAGGGGCTAACTACCTACTGGAGCGTGGAATTATGATCACGTACGTAGGTTGGATGATCGAGGACCGCAGAATCATTCAAAAGCTGAACCTTGAGCAAATCGTTGAGTCCGTACCAGAGATCGGGGTAATGCTGGATGAAGGTAAAGATGAAGAAATCATGGTAATGCTTCAAGCAGCTTACGATGGCGTCACTGACAAGAGGGCAAAGAAGGCGATCAAAGAACTGCGCAAGTTTGGCACAGCAGAGATTCCAGCAGTAAAAAGAAGCGTCGATGCCCCTGAATTAAAAACACTTTCTCCAGATGGAGATTTCTTTTTCCCCTCGTACGTGACTGATCCTCAGAGAAGTCCGTATTGCTTCTGGAGAACTTACTACACCCCACAAGAGCTGCAAAACAAGGTAATAACTGACGACTGGGATGAAGACTTCGTAAGTAAAGTGATCGAGGATTACAGCGGTGTAAATACCGATAACTTCGACAATGAGCAAGAGTCCAGAAGGGGAAGCATGTTCAGGGATAGCAGTTACGAAAGCAACGATCTAGTTGAGATTGTGCACTGCTACCAAAGACTAGTTGACGATGAAGATGGAGCTGAAGGTATCTATAGAACTATCTTCCACAGAGAGTACTCTTCCTTGACCGAAAAGGACTACGCTAAGTTTGAATTGATGAACGGGTACGATGATTACCCGATTGTAGTCACTAGACTTTCAGAGGAAAGCAAGCGCCTGTACGATACTACTACTATTCCAGATTTGCTTCGCGGCATTCAGAACCAAGTAAAGGTGGAGAGAGACTCCAGAATCGACAGAAACAGTCTATGCACCCTTCCCCCTATTATGCACCCCGTCAACCAGCCTCCGCTGGACTGGGGCCCTGGTAGAAACATTCCCCGTAGACGCAAGGACGACTACGAGTTCGCGGACACTCCAGATGCAGTTTCACTAGAGGGAAGCATCGAGATGGAGAAGACTCAACTTTCCCAAGCAGATAGACTTCTTGGACTAGATGAAGATAGCGAGATCTCAGGCGTACGTAAGCAATTCTTAGTTGATAAGTACCTAGAGCATGCAGCAGAGGTAATGCGTATGTGCTTCACCTGCTTCCAGCGCTTCGGCCCTGACTACGTGTTCTTTAGGGTTACTGGTGTACCAGACCCTCAAGAGTTCAGTAAGGGTGACCCCAGCGAGAACTTCGATATTACTATTTCATACGATAGCATCAATAATGATCCAGAGACCCAAGAGGCCAAGCTCAAGCAGCTAGTTGAATTGGTACAATTGGACAGGAATGGTAGAATCAATGTTGATAACTTGCTCGTTGCTTACGCAAGTAGCATTGATCCGATCCTTGCTGACGTTATCCTTCAGGACACTGATACATCCTCAAAGGATGTCCAAAAGGACATTATTGATGACCTCAGTAAGATTTCAGCTGGTATTGAAATGCCAGCCCGTCCAAACGGCGGATCCGCAGCAATGCCTATTATTCAGAACTACGTACAGCAGCCTGACATTGCTCAAAGAATGCAAACTGATCAGGCATTCGGCCAAAGAATGCAGAAGTACATTCAGCAGTACACATTCCAGCAGCAGCAACAGGTCAATGGCTCCGAATACGGCAAGCTAGGAACTAGAGCAGCTTCTATGGGAGAAGTACAGACTCAATCCATTGAGCAATAATATGACGCTACAGGACAACCTAAACATGCTGCACAATCATGAAGCTTTTGCTGAATTGGTTGAGGAAATAGCAAGAATAAGAGAAGAGTGCATTTCTGAAATGCATTCAGCCGACATAGAAAAACTAAGTCAAATTTCTGGAAGAATCTTGGCGTACGATGAAATAACTTCTCTTTGCGGTTGGGAATCTCTTAAGAAAAGATTCCCAGCTCGATAAGAAAAACAGTATGCTATAATGGAAACATCGCCATCGCTGGCGTAAAAAGCGTATATTATGAGTGAAGTCAATGAAACGGCATCCGCTGCTGCCGAAACAGAGCAAGCGTCAAACATGTCACCGTCAGATTTTATCAACAGAAGGTTAGCCCAAGCTACTACAGAAGCTGCAGAAGCCCCAGAAGTTGAAGAAGTCGAAGATCAAGTAGAAGTTCAGGATTCATCCGAAGAGCAAGAGCAGGAAACTGCAGTAAGCGACGAAGAAGCCGCCGAAGACGAGTTCACGGATGAAGAAGGAGCCGAAGATGATTCAGGGGACAAAGAACACGTTCTTTCTCAAATCGAATTAGATGATATGACCGATGAAGAGCTTCGTGAGCTTTCCGATAAACTCGGAAGCAGAGCGGTTGCTAGATTCGGTGAACTGACGGCTAAGCGAAAATCAGCAGAAGCTGAATTAGCAAAGCTAAAGTCTGAAATGGGCAGTCAGTTACAACCAGAGGTAAAAGAATCCGATAACCCTTACAGGGGCATTGATTCAATTGAATCGCTACAAAAAACAGCGACAGAAGTTGAGCAAGTCATTGAATGGGCGGAAGAACTTATCTTTGATAGTGACGGATATAGTGCAGATGACGTAGTTACTGAAGTTGAGGGCAATGAATTGACCAAATCTGAAGTAAGGAAGCATCTTCAAAATGCCAGAAAGGCACAGAAGAAATTCATCCCAGCTCAATTGAAGAGCCTTCAAAAGCGTGAAAATGCAGTAGCCGCCAAAGCGCAGTTAATGCAACAAGCAGAGAAGGAGCTAAGTTGGATGCAGGATGAAAATGAAGTAAGCGAGAAGTACAAGCTAATGCTTGAAGACCCAAGGCTGCAGAACCTAGATAGGTTCGACCCTGAAGTTGCTGCTCAATTACCTTACCTTCTTGCTCATGCTGCTAACAGCATGTACGGCAGACAACCAGTTGCGGTTAAGGGTAAGTCAAAGTCAACTAGACTTACTCCACCATCTGGGACTCCTGGATCAGCAAGGTCAGATAAAAAAATATCAAAAAGCATTAAGAATCTTCAAAATGCTGCTAATACGTTCAAGGGAAGCGGTAAAAAAGATGACTTCATCAGAATGAGAACCCTTCAATTAACACAATAATAAATTCAATAAATAAATATCATGGCAAACATCGAATCTTCAATCACAAACACATACAACCCAACTCCACACGTAACAGCTGGACAGGGTTCATCCGTATCCAACAGAGAGGATCTCCTCGACGTTCTTACTATTCTCGCTCCAGAGGAAACACCTGTTCTCTCTTCTTCTCCTAAGAAGAAGGCTAACTCGACTTACGTTGAGTGGACAATCGATTCTATCGATGCAGTCAACACAGACGGCATTGGAGAAGGTGATGACGTAACTGCATTCACCAATAAGTTCACAAAAAGAGCTAGAATTGGTAACTACGTTCAAAAGTTCCGCCGCGACTACATGGTTTCTGATCTTCAGGAAGCAGTTGATTCGGTTGGACCTGCTAAGGTTGCACAAGCTGAAGCTAAAGCGATTCGCGAACTAAAGCGCGACGTAGAAGCTACCCTTATTTCCGACAAGGATCTTTCGGTTGAAAATGGCACCACTAAATATGGTCTTCGCGGACTTGGTTCTTGGATCAGCGACACTCCGCAACCATTGAACCCAGTTCCTGATGATTACCTTACACCAGCTGAAAGTATTCATGCAACAGGTGAATTCACCGAGAGCGTACTGAACGACTTGATCACAAGCATCTACAGAAAAACTGGTAGCACTGAGAGCTTGACTCTTGTTGCTGACACAGCTCTTAGACGTAAGATCACTGACTTCGCTCGCTATGCTCCTGACGTAGCTGCAAGCAGCGCCATCAGAAATGTTAACTACCAAGGTGGCAGCGCTGAGATCAAACTCTCCGTAGAGCTCTACCAAAGTGATCATGGCATCGTGTCCATCGTAAACATGAACCCTGATTGCGCTCCTGACACAGTAAACAAGGACACAGGCTTCTTGATCAACCCTGAGTACTTCGGTATCGCTGAGCTTATCCCAATGGGATCGACTCGCCTACCTAACCTTGGTGGTGGCGAAAGAGGTTACGTGGACTGCGCATTGACATCAATGGTCTATCAGCCACAAGCGCACGGTAAGATCACTGCCGTAGCTGCTGCTGTCTAGTATTAATTCTGGCTGGGGGGCGAAAGCCCCCCTGCCTTTTTTTTAAATTAACAATAATATAAAATATGGCTTACTCAGATTACGATACACCAGGTGAAGTTCTAACTAGCGGATACACCGCAACTGGAACCGACATCACAATGACAATTGGTACTGGCGGTTTACTACCAGAGGTATCAAGCGCAGAAGCAGATGCTGCTACTGGCGACTTTCGCAAATTAATGTACGGAACAATTGAAGGTCTTTATTCCAGTTATAATGCTGTACCCACAGCGGACAGAGCGTCCCAAATGACAATCAATCGAAGCACATCGGAGGATGTGCAAACTGGTGGATTCACTAGAACCTACAGCATTCAGTTCAAACTAGATTCAAATGGTTTCGAGGTTGCTCCCGAAGTTTAAATTGTAATATATCATCACTGGGGTGTTCAAGCACCCCTTCCCTTTTTTATGGAAATCATTAACAAAGTACCAACCTATTCCGATGGAGAGGTTGATCGTGAATTCATGCGAGAAATCAAAAATGGATTCAATCTTGAACAAGCTGATGAAAAGCGACGCACTAGCATTGCTGCCAAAGAGGCAGAAGCGCTAAGAGGTAAGACTCACCCAGTATTGGGTAAGTGCGTAGCAACCATTCCAGCTAGAGATTTTTTTAGACTGACTGCCAAATACGGGCACGACCAAGTTCACTCAAAGGAGTTCCTTAAGTACTACAATAAGAAATTCCCCAGCATGTCACCAAACAAGATTTAAAATAATGTCACTTGATACAAGAACATACGCCGAATTACTTTCTCAGATTAAAGCAAAATTTGGGGTAAGTGGTCTTAGTGAAAGTGAAGAGGCAATGGTCCTGCCGCTTGTTAATGCTCGTTCGTACGAGGCTTATCAAGGAAGTCAGAACTGGCCTAGGTACCTAGTGTCTGGGCAACCCAGGAGTGTAAACGCTCGACAGGTAATATCCAGAACGCAAGACGGACTGCAAGTATCTGGAGCTGGAACAGAGGGAGTAAATGGACTGTACGAAGTTATCGGAACCTACAATGGTTCTCCAGCTTATTCCTTGGCCGAGTATTCACCAAGTTACTATCTTAGGAGTGACGCTATTAGTTTTTTCATTAGACCAGGCGGTGGAAGATACTTGGCTCCTGGCTCTAACATATACGCCATAAGAAAGAACGCATCTGGCTCTTGGGAATTCATAGACGGAGCTTCATTTGACGATACAGAAGCTACAGTACTTTACTCTAACCTGAACGGGGAAATGCCGTACGATGGAATTTGGGGTCAAGTTGATGGGCTGATCCCAGCTCCACTTGTGTTTGACCTGTACGACATCTCCGAGTTCCTTAGAATTCACCAAAGACCTTCATTCGTGAACCTGTCCAGTGCTGAGTTTGACTTTTACGTCACTCAGGAGGGCGCTCACTTAATGAACACGCAACCGTCTGGGACTAAGGTCGCATATGTAACCTACAAAAAGGACTTCAAGGAGTTCACTGCTTTGTCAGATGATATTCCGAGGGAATGGTTCTACTTCATCGCTGGTACCGTTTATTCTGATTTGCTGAGAATGCAAGGCAGGACCGAGCAAGCTCAACTTGAGCAGGATCTCGCCCAGAACTACATCAGTAATGAAATGGAGCGCGTGAACAATCTTAATAACTCTAACTTAATTCGTAGGTTCAGTACGCACCTTTCGAGACAAAAACGATAAAACTAATCTGATATAATATAACAATGGCATCATCAAAAAACAA
>Ga0206125_10005395_pt1 | contig 10822 bp, 9 predicted proteins | sample Helgoland_Spring_4_FD_148598 | JGI IMG/M metagenome (GOLD analysis project Ga0206125, IMG submission 148598) | Pelagic subsurface seawater microbial communities from Kabeltonne, Helgoland, North Sea - Helgoland_Spring_Bloom_20160331_1 | ecosystem: Environmental > Aquatic > Marine > Epipelagic ...
TTTTTCATAGCATGTTTTTATTGTTTAATCATAACCCTTTTAAACCAGAAATAAGTCTTTTAAAGATACGATATATTTGACTTAAGAAATAACACCGCTACCCAAACATTCATTTGTATCATACCAGGCAACAAACTGCCCTTGAGTAATAGCAGATTGCTGATTTTCAAAAATAACATACATGCCCAATGCTGTTTTATAGAGCGTTGCCCTTTCTAGCTTTTGCCTGTAGCGAATTCGGGCCATAACACATAGTGTATCCCCGTTGTTGAGAGTTAGATCTTCCCGTATCCAATGAATTTCATCTTGTTTTACAAACAAGCCGCTGCGGTATAAACCCGGATGGTCTTTACCTTGGCCGGTATAAATAACATTTTCATTTACATCTGTGGCTATGACAAACAAAGGTTCTTTGGTTCCTCCAACAGCAAGCCCCTTACGCTGGCCATTTGTAAAATAATGCGCCCCTTGATGGGTTCCAACTTTTTTACCATCTTCAATGCTATAAGCTATTTTGGTTGATAAGTGTTGTAGCCTTTCTGTTTCAGAGGAGAAACTTCTTGGTATGTTTTTATATTTTTGACTTTCTAAGGGCACTTCAATGATAGCTCCTTTTTTGGGAGCTAATTGTTGTTGCAGAAATTCTGGCAAGCGAACTTTTCCAATAAAACAAAGACCTTGAGAGTCTCTTTTTTCTGCAGTTATTAAATCTTGCTGGGCTGCAATTTTACGAACATCAGGCTTTAGTATTTCGCCAATAGGAAACAATGTCTTTGCCAATTGACTTTGAGATAGCTGACATAAAAAATAACTCTGATCTTTATTAGCATCTTTACCAGATAACAAACTATAAACATCTTTGCCATCAATACTTTGAGTGGCCTTTCTACAATAATGACCCGTTGCCACATAATCTGCGCCCAAATCAAGGGCTATTTTCATAAACACATCAAACTTTATTTCACGATTACAAAGTACATCTGGATTTGGGGTTCTACCCATTTTATACTCCCTAAACATATAGTCAACAATACGCTCTTGGTATTGCACACTTAAATCTACTATTTGAAAAGGAATGTTTAATTTTTGAGCCACTAACATAGCATCGTTGCTGTCTTCTAGCCAAGGGCACTCTTCACTAATAGTAACAGAATCATCGTGCCAGTTTTTCATAAAAAGGCCAATGACCTCATAGCCTTGCTGTTTTAAAAGATACGCAGCAACACTAGAGTCTACTCCTCCACTAAGACCAACAACAACACGTTTCATTCTCTGTTTTTAAAGATAAAGGCATGTTCTACCTATGATCTATTATTAGTTTTTATTTTCTGGCTTTGGAAAGGTTTCACTTAATAGAAATCTTCCATCCTTATAATAATTCCAAACACCATGATGCATCCCATTTTTATAATCTCCCTTCATGGTAAGTTTACCAGTGTGAGAATAATATGCCGCAGGACCGTCTAACAAATCGTTTTTATAAGAAAGCTCTTTTAATTTAACACCATCTGGAGCGTAATAAGAACTCTTTCCTTGTTTAACACCATTGCGATATGTAGTTGTTTCAATTATCTCTCCAGAGAGATAATAGGTGGTGATTTCTCCGTGGAGTTTTCCAGCTACATAAAACTCTCGAGTCATTACCTTTTGAGAGTTTTCATGAAAAATAAGCCATAAACCATTACGTTGCTTACCGCTCATAGCGCCTTTACTTACTAAATCTCCACTTTTTGTGTAATACCGGACCTGAGTTGGAGCATTTGGAGAAAACTCTTTAACACAAAAGGGCTGCTCCCCGCAGGTTTCACAGTAAAAAGAAAAGGTGCCAACTTCCTTATCATCTACAAAGCTACCCTGGTAGCGCAGCTGTTGGGAGTTAGGATAGTACTTTGTCCATAGTCCTTGACGCATCCCCCTGACATCTTTTTGGTTGATTTGTTGGGCCAAAAGAGTACCTACAGTAAAACAAAATATAAAAACAAATACAACAATACTTTTCATAGATATTAGCGTTTTGTGTTATACATTATACTCTATTACTTGTAATAACAATTAATGTTGTAACCAGTAGCCGTTATTTTTTCTTCTTTTTTTGTAATTTTTTCTGCTCCTCTGCCTGCTCCATCATTGTGGCCATTTTCTTTTGAAACTTGTTTTGTTTTTTAGGTTTGGCTTTATTTACGATAATCTGCGCCTTTATTTTTTCTTCATCAATAATCATGTTTTTAATCACTAACATAATACCAATAGTAATTAAATTGGATACAAAGTAGTATAGTGACAATCCACTGGCGTAGTTATTGAAGAACACCAACATAAACAGTGGAGACAGGTACATGAGTATCTTCATGTTTGGCATCCCAGGCTGCTGCTGAGCTTGCATGTTTTGCCCCATAGTCATGGTCATGTACCAGAATATAGCCAGTGAGGCTAGTATGGGAAATAAACTTACATGATCTCCATAAAACGGAATAGAGAAACCTGCAGGGAATTGGTAGATGGTATCATAACTAGATAAATCATCTGCCCACAAGAAACTTTTTTGACGAAGATCAAAGGCTGTCGGGAAAAAAGTAAACAAGGCATAAAATACAGGAATTTGCAATATGGCGGGCAAACAACCCTTGAGAGGACTGGCACCCGCAATGTTTTGCAACTTCATTGTTTCTTGTTGTATTTTCATTTTATTATCACCCAAACGCTCCTTGATAGCGTCAATCTCTGGCTTAAGCACCTTCATTTTTGCTTGGGCTAGATACTGCTTGTATTGAACCGGAGATAAGGCCAACTTCAGCAAAATAGTTAACATGATAATAGCAATTCCAGCTGGTAAAAAACCACTCAGAAAACCAAATAAAGGGATAATGATAAACTTATTAATCATACCAAAAATACCCCACCCAAGCGGCATTGCCTGATCTAAATTACGGTCATACTTTTTAAATATTTGATAATCTGTGGGGCCGTAATACATATTCATGTTTTGCGACACTGCACCAGACTTTGGCTCAATTAATATTTTAGCTCCGTATTGTTTTGTATAAACGGTATCTACCGTTTCATCCTCAACAAGATCTCTAGAGCTGAAGGCTACCTCTTTAAAAGATGTGTCTGTAAGTAACATAGAACTAAAAAAGTGCTGTCTAAAATTTAACCAATTAACAGCTACCTCAACATCTTGATCCTCTCCAGTTGGAGATAGCTTAGAGTGTTTGTCGTTCTCATACTCATAGGTTAATCTAGAGTATCTGTTTTCATAACTAATACTTTTTGCATGTCTATACCCTTTTAGTTTCCAATCCAAATACATCGGTTGGCTAGTGTTTATAACATCTTCTAAACCTTGAGATTTAATACTAAAATTGGTCATGTACTCGCCAAGTATAAGCTCATAACGATATTCTAGGTAGGCATTATCTGAAGTTTTAAGACGCATGCTAAGCACCTGGTTGTTTCCATTTAAAGAAAGGGTTGGCTCGAAGTATAACTCTTGTGTGTTTAACAATCTATTTTCTGCAGAAAACTGAAAATTTAAAGTTGCGTTGCCATCTCTTATAAGGTATACCGGAATAGAATCATAGGTTGTGTGATTCTTTAAACGAGCCTGTGTTACATATCCTCCTTTGTTACTTATGGTTAAAGACAATACATCATTCTCTAAAACAGTTGTAGCATCATTTGCAGATGGAAGACTTGCAGAATAGGCAAAAGACCCTAACTTGTTTTGGAGCTTTTGCATACCTACAGAGTCTTTGGCACTTCCAGAGGCCATGCTCTGAGTTGCTTCACTTAAAGTTACATCACCATCAGATGTGTTAGAGGCTGCCATTTCTGCTGCTGCCTTTGCTTGGGCAGCAATTTCTGCTTCTTGGGCAGCAATTTCTTCCTGGGTGGGTTGTTGCAAATACAGCATCCAAATAAAGATGGCTCCAATTAACACAAAACCTATAATCGAGTTTAAATCAAATTTCTTTTCTTCCATAATGATACTCCGCTTTTAAATTTTCTGCGGAAATAGTAAAACCAATGTTACTGGTTTTGGTTGTTTAATATTTCAGAGCTTGCTCCTTAGTTTTATTTCAATAATCTAGCCCAACTACTATTTGCGCCAAATTGTCTTACCTGTTATTACTGTAGTTAAGCGCAGCAGCCACCAAACTAACAAACAAAGAATGTGGGTTGGCAACAGTGCTCTTGTATTCTGGATGGTATTGTACTCCTACAAACCAAGGATGATCTTCAATTTCTACAATCTCTACCAAATTGGTCTGAGGATTAATTCCTGTTGTTTTTAATCCTGCAGCCTCTAACTGAGTTCTGTAGGCGTTATTATATTCAAAACGGTGACGGTGTCTCTCTTCTATGTTTGATACACCATAAACATCTTTTACGATACTATCATCTTTAAGCTCACAAGCCCAAGCTCCAAGACGCATGGTTCCTCCTTTGTCTGTAATGGTTTTTTGCTCTTCCATTAAATCTATAACAGGAAAAGCTGTGTTTTCATTCATCTCTGTAGAATTTGCATCTTTTAGTCCAAGGACATTTCGGCTATATTCTATCACGGCCATTTGCATTCCTAAGCAAATACCTAAAAAAGGTAGTTTGTTTTCTCTGGCATACCTCACGGCTTCAACCTTGCCCTCTATACCACGCTCTCCAAAACCAGGAGCAACTAAAACAGCATCAAGCTCTTGCATTTGGCTAGCTACATTAGAGGCGTCCAAAAATTCTGAATGGATAGATTGCACTTTCACTTTCACCTCATTGGCAGCACCTGCATGAATAAAAGACTCAAGGATAGACTTATAACTATCCTGAAGCTCTACATACTTTCCAATGAGACCAATAGTAACATGTGCCCTAGGGTTTTTATGTCTTTTTACAAATTCATTCCAAGCGGTAAGAGGTGGGCTTCCTGTATCTTTTAAACCTAATTTTTGTAGGGTTACTTTATCTAAGCCCTCTTCTAGCATTAAATTGGGTACATCATAAATAGTAGATGCATCTATAGACTCTATAACGGCATCTTTACCTACATTACAAAATAAGGCTAGTTTATGACGCAACTCTTCACTTAAATGGTGTTCTGTTCGACAAACCAATATATCTGCCTGGATACCGCTCTCCATCAAGGTTTTTACAGAATGCTGTGTGGGTTTTGTTTTTAATTCACCTGCTGCAGAAAGGTATGGAATGAGGGTTAAATGAATGACCAAGCAATTTTGATTGCCTAACTCCCATTTTAATTGACGTACAGATTCTATGTAGGGTAATGATTCTATATCTCCTACAGTACCTCCTATTTCTGTTATAACAATATCATAGTCTCCGCTTTTCCCAAGTATCTGGATGCGCTCTTTTATTTCGTTTGTAATATGAGGTACCACCTGAACTGTTTTACCCAAAAACTCACCACGACGTTCTTTTTCAATAACACTTTGGTAAATTCTGCCTGTAGTAACATTATTTGCCTGTGAGGTAGGAACGTTTAAAAAACGTTCATAATGCCCTAGGTCTAAATCTGTCTCGGCGCCATCATCTGTAACATAACACTCACCATGTTCATAGGGATTTAATGTTCCAGGATCTATGTTAATATAGGGATCTAATTTTTGGATGGTGACACGATATCCTCTTGCCTGTAATAGTTTTGCAAGGGATGCTGCAATGATTCCTTTCCCTAGAGAGGAAGAAACCCCGCCCGTAACGAAGATGTATTTTGTAGTACTCATGAATAGCCTTAACTTAGTTTGTATACGGGATGTAAAGTTAGGTATTTTAACCCATATCTACATACTATTTTTTAAAGAAAGGAAAGGAAACTTTTAAGGATAATAGTCAAGCTAATAAAAAACAAATTTTATAAAATTGTTAATCATTACCAATTGGAAGACGCTCATTGACAGTGGTACTGTTTTTTCTGAGCAAAATAAATGCAAAATAAGCAGTGGCTCCAAAATAAAGTGTTCCAAAGCCAAGCATTAACAATCCCCTAGGGTAGAAAAAATCTAGGTTGACTATATCTGAGAAAATAGCCAGCATCATGTAAAAGCTGAGCAGCATAAAAACAAAAGATAAGGCAATACCTAAGGTTTTACTTTTAAAGCGAAGCTGAGCTACCAATAATACTACCAATGAAATAGCAACAGGATTAACAAGGGTTGCCGTCAATGCCCAATAAATAATCACAGAAACAATTAGAAAGAGTTCTGGATACCACTTTGATACAGATTTTGCTATTAAATACATGAATTTTTTTACAGTGTACGCCTTAAAGATGTAAGATTAATAAAATGGTTGCTTGTAAAATGATAAAAATAAAATTATTTTCTAATCAAAGGACGTATTAAATCTTCAAGGCCGTTGAGTTTTATTTCATACATTTCTTGTAATAGGTTTCCAAGGGTACCTGCAGGAAATCCTTTTTGCTTAAACCAGACGTAATAAGGCTCTGGTATATTGACCAAATAGCAGTTTTTATATTTTCCAAAGGGCATTTTGTAGTTTGCCAAACGCACCAAATGTTCTGGAGCAGAAAGCGGTTTTTTAAATCCAGAGGCCATAGGAAACAATTATTTGTTTATTGAAACATTAAAGTAATGTAGGGTAGAATATTAAAAAGACACTACCATTTGGTTAAAAACGATGTTTTGAAAAATTATAAATCACCCCAGTGGTAGGTAATCACTTTTTCAATATCTGGATGCAGGCTATAATGAACAGGACAAGTACTAGCTGTGTTTTCTAGTATTTTTTGCGTCTTAGCTTCCAGTTTTTTTGGGAAGTTAAATACTACTTCAATTTTAGAAATACGCCTTGGATTACTAGCCATTGTTTTTGTAACTAGTGCAGTAGCACCATCTATAAAAGCCCCTTCCAGAGTAGCTGCTTTTATACCCATGACTGTAAGCATACAGCTGGCCAGTCCAGTAGCAATTGTGTCTGTTGGAGAAAAAGCCTCCCCTTTTCCGTTGTTGTCTGTGGGAGCATCTGTAATAAATGTAGTACTAGATTTTAGGTGCTCGCAGGATGTTCTTAGGCTTGATTGGTATGTAACTTTAGCTGTGCTCATTATTCTAAAACTTGAAATTGAAGATTGTCTTGGTATTTTATGATATAAAAGGCATTGTTTTGATAGCCAGACAACAGACCTTTTGAGTACCTAAATTTATTTTCAATATACTGGGTTTCAAATTCTTGCTTGGATGCAGTAAATATATCTTCGGAGCTTGCAAGTCTTAAAACAATATCATAGGTTAAATCAAAACCACGAACAGCAAACCTATTAGGCAGCACTCCGTATTTATTTTTATAACTAATTAAAAAGGCGTTTTTATCCTTATAATTATAACTTTTATTCACAGATGGAAACGTAAAGTTTAACTCTGCAAGATGTACATTAGAAACGTCATGGTAATCAAAGGCAGCATTTTTGTCTAAACTAAACAAACGTATTTCATAATCTACAGGCTCCTCGTCCTCCTCTAAATCTGGGTCTATAACAGGCAGACCATTTAAAACTCCTACCACATTACTTATTAAAATGGGATCTATAGATTCAAGAATAACCCAGTTTTCTTTGGTCTCATCTATTTGAATTTCAATATCCTCAATGCGTAAAAAACCTTCTTCACGCAAAGAAACTATTTTAGCATCTGGAATAGCAGCCATTATTTTTGCCAGTTGGGCTTTTTTGGTATCATCTGTAATGACAATTACATTTTTGTCACTCATGCCAGAAACAATGTACTCGAGCATTCCATCCTCAAGCATTGCATCACTTGGCAAACTCTGAAACACATTTTTAGACACCTTGATTTGTTTGTTGCTCAAAGGAGAAAAAATAGGCACATTAGTATCCTGCAGCATAGCAGCAGCACTTTCTATATTTTTTTGACCAAGGGGGCCTATAACAGCATCAAAAGTATCAAATGCGTTATTGTTAATAATATCGCTAACAATAGCTGTACTGTATTGGGTGTCAAACACATCAAGCTGCAATGAGATTCCTTTGTCTTTGGCAAATTCTGTGGCCATTAAAAGCCCACTGTAAAAATCTAGAGACAAAGACATCAATCTATTTCTCTTTATCTGCTGTTGCTTTAGTGTTAAAGAATCTGAGGATATTTTATTTAAATGAAATGGTAGTAATACAGCAATACGTTTTTGTGAGGCATCAATAATTGTTTGCTGTAAATCTCTTATGTTAATTTGGCCAGTTAATGAAGTAGAAGCATTTGTTGGGATTTTCAGGATCATGCCATCTTGCAAACCGTCTTTGGCATATGGATTTAAAGCAATAATTTGTTCTTTTGTTAGGTTGGTTTTTACTTTTAATCTGTAAAAACCTTCTTTTGGTTGCACCTGATAAAACGTATAACCTTTCTCCGCAATAGCGGTTTGTAAAATAGCTGTAGATGGAACATTAATAATTGCATATTGAGCAAGCCCTATACCTAATTGAGGGTTCATTTGCTCCAGTTCAATTACAGTAATGCCATACATTCTAGCAATACCGTATCGCGTTTCTTTAGCCTTAACTGTATGTTTTGAAAGCTTAGATGTGTCTATAGTTGTTGCTCCAGAGATTATAGAGTCACTATCAATTGCCACTGGGACATCTACAGTTTTTAAATGTAGCGGAATCTGTAATCTCTCACCTTTTTTTATTTGACGAGCGTATAGCTGTTTATTGTAGCGTTTTATTGCATCAATAGAGACATTGTATTTTTTGGAAATGCTAAATAGGGTTTCTTTTCGTCGTACTTTGTGTTTTTTAAATTTGGGAGGATTTTGAGTAACTACAGATTTGCTAACGGAAGGGATTACCAGCAAAGTACCTACTGTTAACTCATTTTCAATCTCTGGATTTCTTTTTTTTATCGTGGTCTGAGAAACCCCATATAATGTAGCAATTTGATATAGGGTTTGGTTTTTTTGAACCCTATGAGTTTTATACTCTTCTTGCGCAATAGCTAAGCTACTAACAAAAAAAATACAAACCATACAAAGAGAAATAAAATACTTCATGTTTGAGATTTTATGAATGCTTCTGAAATTTAAAAATAAAAAATCGCAATAAACAATCAATGTAAGTACTATTAAAACAACGTAAAAACGTTTTGTAAATAATATTACAAAACTAGTGCCAAGAAAACAATAGCTGTCAAAAAATTAAACCAACACCTTTGAAGGTACTACTCCCACTCTATCGTTGCAGGTGGCTTACTACTAATATCGTACACCACTCGATTAACTCCCTTAACTCTATTTATAATATTATTGCTAGTCTCTTGCAAAAATTTGTAAGGTAAATCTACCCAGTCTGCAGTCATACCATCTGTGCTCTCTACAGCACGAAGGGCTACTACTTTTTCATAGGTTCTCTCATCACCCATTACCCCAACACTATTTACGGGCAACAACATAGCACCAGCCTGCCATACTTTATCATACAAATCCCACTTTCTTAGGCCTTGAATAAAGATATGGTCTACCTCTTGCAAAATACGTACTTTCTCTGGTGTGACATCTCCTAAAATACGAATGGCTAAACCAGGACCTGGAAATGGGTGACGCCCTAATAATTTTGAATCAATACCCATTTGTGCACCAACACGACGCACCTCATCTTTAAATAACATACGCAGAGGCTCTACAATCTTTAATTTCATGTAATCAGGCAACCCGCCAACATTGTGGTGCGATTTAATAGTAACAGAAGGGCCGTTAACAGAAACGCTCTCTATTACATCTGGATATATTGTTCCTTGAGCTAGGTATACCACATCTTTAATTGCAGTGGCCTGTTGATCAAATACATCAATAAAAGCTCCTCCAATTGCTTTGCGTTTTTCTTCTGGGTCAGACTTATCTTTCAGGGCGCTTACAAACAGATCTGAGGCGTCAACACCCTTTACATTGAGGCCCATTCCTTTGTATTGTTTTAATACGCTAGAAAACTCATCTTTGCGCAGAAGTCCATTATTTACAAAAATACAATAGAGGTTTTGTCCAATTGCTTTATGCAATAAAATAGCCGCAACGGTAGAGTCTACACCACCACTTAACCCTAGTACAACTTTATCATCACCAATTTTTTCTTTTAACTGTGAGACAGTAGTATCTACAAAAGCAGCAGGTGTCCAGCTAGGATCTACCCCTGCAATTTCAATTAAGAAATTATCTAACAGTTGTTTACCATCCTGTGTGTGATATACCTCTGGATGAAATTGTATGGCATAGGTGTCTTCGCCTTCAATTCTATAGGCTGCATTGGCAACATCATTGGTACTTGCTAAACGAACTCCTCCCTCAGGCAATTCGCTAATGGTGTCACTGTGGCTCATCCATACTTGCGTGTCTTCTGAAATACCTGCAAACAAACCAGCATGATCATGTATGGTGGTTAAGTTAGCACGTCCATACTCTCTGATGTTTGAAGGAGATACTTTTCCACCAAAAAAGTGGGCTAAATATTGGGCACCATAACAAACCCCTAACAGAGGTAAGATTCCTTTAATATTTGAAAGATCTAGAGCTGGAGCATCATCTGAACGAACCGAGGAAGGGCTCCCAGACAAAATAACGGCTTTGAAAGTTGATAAATCTTGAGGTAGTTTGTTGAAAGGATGTATTTCGCAATAGATGTTTAATTCTCTAACACGTCTAGCAATGAGCTGTGTGTATTGAGATCCAAAATCAAGAATGAGGACGTTATTTTGCATAAGCAAAAATACTTCAAAAAAGTAATTTTGCTAGGGCTTGTCAAAAGAATTTATTGCAAATTTTAACAAAGATGTAAACAAGGTTGTTTATT
>Ga0206125_10005398_pt1 | contig 10817 bp, 5 predicted proteins | sample Helgoland_Spring_4_FD_148598 | JGI IMG/M metagenome (GOLD analysis project Ga0206125, IMG submission 148598) | Pelagic subsurface seawater microbial communities from Kabeltonne, Helgoland, North Sea - Helgoland_Spring_Bloom_20160331_1 | ecosystem: Environmental > Aquatic > Marine > Epipelagic ...
AGAATGGAGTGCACTCCATAGCGTATGTGCATTCCGGAGTCTACTGGTAACTTAGCACCTCTTGTGCCTTGGATAAAACTAGGGTCGGTTTCTTCTATAAACCCGTATTTATTGTTTTTTGCCCTTTTAAAATAGGTGTCATCAATATAATTTGTTGAAAGCAATGATGGGTCATCGGTGGGTTGTCCATGCGCCACATTGTCGTAAGGATTGGAGCTCTCAAAATCTCCATTGGTCGCTAAGTTTTGTCCAAAAGACAGGGACGCCGCTAACAAAGTGGCAATGCAAGTAATTTTTTTCATAATTATTAAGTTTAGGTCAAAGCAAATTATAAATTTATCGAAAAAAAAAACAGTCCATATCTTACAAGTTCTTGTTTAAATCTTGCAAAATAGGTAATGATAGGGCTATTGGTGTTGTATGTAGGAGAAATGGTTTAATAGTGTAGAGTGTTGATTATAAGGGGGGGGGTAGTAAAGAGAGTGGTATTCATTTTGTTAAAACAAATGGATGTAATGAATTGAACTTGTTGTGATTTTTTTCTTGGAGAATTAAGAAACGGATTAAAACAAAAAAGAGGGCTTGCTAGCCCTCTTTTTACACTTAAAAGCGTATTCCTTATTCAATCTTAAATTCAAAAATTTCCGATTGCGATGTATTGCCTTCAGCGTCATTTGTTACGATTCTCCAATAATAAACACTTCCAGGCGTAACGGTTATATCCATAGTATTGTGAATAGTGTTACTTATAGGAGTTGTAAACTCTTTTGTAGTATCAAAATAGACATCATAACTGCTAATGTCATTGTCAATATCCAATCCATTCCATTGCAACCTCAACGAAGTTAGATTCGTGTATGTCCCTGCATGTTCTGGAAAAACGGCATCCGCTGGGAATGGTGTGTAAGAAGTTACAGGATCACCAGCATTGAAAAATTTCCAGATATCACTTTGCACAGTCTCTAAGTTATAAATATTGTGAGAGATGACATACCAGGAATATGCAGTTGCTTTTTCAAGTTCTACCGTGGCCTCGTTAACGTTTGATTTAAATAGGCGTTCAGTTTGTGTTGAAAGGTCTTTCAGAACTAATGTATACCCATCGGCAAGGATATCATTTTCCCAAGTGAAAACGACTTCCGTCCTGTTGGTTCCTTGTACAGCAATTCCTTCGGTGCATTCATGATTGTTGTCTGGGAAAATCAAATTCGCAGGAGCAGGGGCCTTTGGTACAAAATCGTCTTCTACTTGACAACTGCTAATGATGCAGAGTATAATTAATAAGCTTAATTTTTTCATTTTCTTAATTTTTTATGATTTTAATATTAGAGATGCCTTCATTTGAAGGGATCGTAAGTATGTATAAACCAGAGGCAAGGTTTGAGATGTCTATGGTACCTGTTCCAGCATTTAATTGAATGTTTTCTGAGAAAATTACTTGTCCCATTTGTGAAGCTAAAGTCACATGTACTTCGCTCAATTCTGTGTTATTGAGTACAATGTTAAGGATGTGTTCATCCGAAATAGGATTTGGATAGACAAGGGGTTCAACTGAATTGTTGATCGTTTTAGTAAAGACACCTTGGCAGTTTTTATCCGTAGTTATTGAAAGCTGATTGATGCCACTTTCAAGCTTTATAGAAACTTCATCGTCTGTTGTACTTGTTATATTACCATTGAGTTCAATATAATAATTAGCGCCTCCAGTAAGTGCTAAATTGAGCTCACCATTTGTTTTATCTGTTTTAGAAACCACTGTAAAATCCTCAGGTTCCGTAATCACGGCATCAAAACAAAGTTCATAGTCTTCTTGACTCTCCACAGAAATGCATATTTCATAGACTCCAGCCTCTAAGTTATTGAAAAGGGTAGCGCTATCAAATGTTTGAATGCGGTCTAAACCATTTCCAACCAAATGCGCTGTGTAATTATACAATTCAATGGCCTCAATATAAATACTTCCGTTATTGCTATTGTTACAGGTTTCACTAGAAATTTTATTTGTGAAATTAGTAGCAGGTAACGAAAAGATAGTACATTCGTAAATATCGACTGCATCTCCTAGAGGCGTATAGTTACAGTTGTCAATGCCGTTTAAAACACCATCATTATCAATATCATCATCACATAAATCTCCAATGCCATCGTTGTCAAAATCTTCTTGCTCAGGATTGGCAAGTTCTGGGCAGATGTCAAAGTTGTTGTCAATTCCGTCGTTGTCAAGGTCTTGAGCAGTTCCAACAATTTGAATACTCCAGCTATCTAAAGTACCTGAATCTTCAATCAAGAAATCCCAAATACGAAGTTTCCATTCCCCTGTAGAATGGGTGTCGTCTAAATCTGACAATTGTCCATCAGGTTGAAAAGAACCGGTGTATGGAGATTGTGCAACACCATTTTCTTCAATGATTTCTACCGCCTCGTCATCGAAAACAGTATTTATATAATAACCGCCTGCATCCCATCTTCCAGGAACAAGGTCAATGATAGTGCCATCTGGACTTACGGCCTTTGCACGATTGGTAGCTCCGTTTGCGTCGAACATAAAATATTTGTTTTCTGAATGTGCTGCGTCTGGACCTGTTCCTCCAGATCGCATTTCAGATTCGAGCGTAATTCCCCAAACACCGTTTTTTGGATAGTTGATGCTTTGATTGTGGTCTTTAATGTCTCCACTCCATCCTCCGTTAGACATGGCATCTGCCGAAGAAGCATATTCAAAGTCTTCCGTATATAATATAGGAGCTTGGACTGCTTGGTGAGCATGTTACCCCGTTTATGGGAGGGGGAGTTTGTGCATACATCTGCGATAGAAAAACGCAGAAAAATAAATAACTGAAAAGCGTACTTTTTTTCATTGAATAGTTGGGTTAGATTGTAGCCCACAAGAGACGAATAAAAAAGAATACCAATGAGGCTATTTATCCCAAATGATACTACAGATGTACCGTATGTAAATTATTTTTTGTGCTTGTTTGAAGCTGTTGAGAAAGGGGGGGCTGTTTAAGGCGAGTGTTAGTAAGGGGTTAGGTGGGGTTGTTTTTAGTTTTATATTTTGTGTTGTTAATTTTAAGAAGTGATTTTTTGAGTTCAAATAAGAAACTTAATTCTTAATTGGTTTGTTTTTTTGTTGAAGTGTAAAAAAGGTACATATAGGGTAGTAGGTTTAATAAATAAAAAAAACTCAAAGAAGCGAATCTTTGAGGTTTTTGTTGATTTGAGTTTTTTTTTGAGTAAACGACTATTTTTTATTGCTTTACAAATCGTTTTATAATCACAGAACCATCTTCAAGATATATTTTGCATGTATATGTTCCGTTAGTAAGATTGCTTACGTCTATTTGGTTGCTTCCTTGTATAGAAGTTATACGTTGACCCAAAATATTGTGAATTTCAATTGAGTCAATAGGAGTGGAGCTTTTGATGTTTAGGAGGTTGTTTGCTGGGTTTGGGTATAACGAAATAATTGCATTTCCTATTGTTTCTTCTTCGTTGCCCAATAAAGATACGTTAGAAAAAGTTATACTTTCAATAATAAAGTTCCCTGGTGTTGTAATATCGTTGCTAAAAGCCGGATTGTTTGCCTGTTCTTCTTCGTTTCGAATTAAGATTCTAAAATCAAAGGTGGTACCTTTCCAACTGTTTGAACTAATGTTTTTTAGGTCAATTTGCATAAGACCAAAGCTTGGTGAGATCATGTTTTCGGTTAAAGTCATATTTACGCCATAAAGATTGCCATAGTTGTTTTCAATACTTCTAAATTGAAATCTAAATTCGTCGTTTTCGGATTCATTTCTATATATGATATTTACATAGTCATAGGAGTCAGCATCTATTTGGTATTCTGTTTGATCGAATTCCACAATTTCGTCGTTTACCGTTGTGGCCGGTAGTTCAATGTTTAAAACGTCACTGGCAACGGTATAATTATCTTGTACTCCGTTGAAAACCCATCCTTCTTCATCGGTATCTGTCTCGAAAGTGTAACTTACCAATTCTGGTTTCGGTTCAAATGCTAGAAATTCAATTTTATGAATTTCTACAGTTTCACCTGAACCATTACTGTTTCTAAGATGAATTTGAAAAAATTGTTCGCCTCTGTCTGTAACCGTACTCGCGCCATCATGGCTATCGTTGTTCCAGTTAGAATTGGATAAGTCGATATAATAGGTGCGTAAAGAATTGTCATTATTATCTAGGGCGAGTTCTTTTCTGTTGATGTTTCCGGAACCGTCGTCTTTTTTAAAGGTGGCTCTTAATTCGGTAGGCCCTGAACCGTCGCTTGTGTTTTTTAAAGTCACGGCAACAATAGCATTGTTATCACCATTTACATTTAAAGTGGCGTGTTCTAGCACAGTAGTGTTTCCGCTGTTTAGTGTGAATGTAATGTGGTCGGAGTTCAAACCATATGAGGCTCCTGAAGTCCATCCATCAAGTGTGTTGCTAAATTCCCATGGACCTTGACTGAATACCGCCGTTGAAAATCCCAAAAGGATTATTAAAGTAATTTTTTTCATAAGTAAAGAATTTGATTAGTTGGTTAATACTGTAAAATTAATTCTGAAGTCGTCTTTTTAAGCGACGGTTTATTGCAAAAATTAATTGAAACATTTCAATATTGCTATAATTAAGGAGGTGGTTTGTAAAAGTCTATGTATTAGTTTTTACAGTTTTATTGTAGTTCTATGGATGAAACAAATACAAGAGATGTAGTTGTGTCTTACTGTATTTGCTATGTTTGAGGTTTCTGGTGTTTGAAAATTAAATCTGGAAGTTACAAATATGTTACTTTTTGTAATATTTGAAATTAACAAAAGAATTCCTTTCAGTTAATTTTACAATTCAAATAACATAACACTACATTTATATGACGACTAAAAATAGCTACAGTCTAATTCTTTGTTTTTTAGCTTTACAATTTGGCTTTGCAAAAGACATTTATGTATCTCCAAAAGGGAGTGATACTAACAAAGGAACGGTAAAAGCACCCTATAAAACTATAAACAAAGCACGACTTGCAGTGCGAAAAGAAATAAAAAAAGGGCTTTCAGAAGATCTAACCATACACTTAATGGGAGGAACCTATACCTTAAACGAAACCGTAGTGTTTGGTTTGGAAGATGGAACAAATGGAGATTTCAAAGTAACCTACCAAGCATATAAAAATGAAAAACCGGTTATTAGTTCTGGTCAGTCAGTGTCTGGTTGGGAATTGGCAGGAGCGGTAGCAGGAATGCCTGCAAGTGCGAAAGGAAAAGTGTATGTAGCCAATATGCCTGCTAATGTAACTACGTTCCGCACCTTATTTGATGGCGATCATATGCTAACGCGAGCAAGAAGTGCTGATTTTAAAATGCCTCTAAAAAAACATATTCGTAGAGCAGACTCTCAGAACACATATTATCATAAGGACAGAATTCATCTTAGAATGGTGCCCTATCCAAATGAAGAAATCAAAGATTGGTCAAATTTATCTGATGTAGAGGTAGTTTTCAATCCAGTACCATGGAATTTGAACATCATTCAGTTGGAATCTGTAGATGTGGAAAACAAAGTGGGATATTTAGCCTTTGAAGCCAATGCGATGCCATTTACAAACCCAAAACACTCTATTGCATGGGTAGAAAATGTAATTGACTATTTAGATGAGCCAGGAGAATGGTGTGTTAATACACAAACCAGAAAAATCTACTACTGGCCAAAAGAAGGAAAGCCTTCAGACAATATAGTAGCGCCTAAGTTAATGGAACTATTCAAAGTAGAAGGGAAAATTCAATACGATTTAGCTAAAGATATTCCTGTTCAGAACCTTCACTTTAAAGGCTTGACCTTTACACATGGGGATCGTTCAGTTTGGTTTAAAAACAGAAAAGGATGGGGTATTCAACATGACTGGGATACTTTCGACTATGGAAATGCATTGCTTCGTTTTAGAGGTGCTGAGAACTGTAGTGTTACCGAAAGTCGCTTTACAAACAGCGGAGGTTCGGGAATGCGTTTGGACTTACATGCCCAAAACATCAAAGTGGAAAATAACTATATCGACTATGTAGGTCATATGGGAATTCTATTGGTTGGCTACGGGCCAGGTACCAAAGATGTGAATAAAAACAACAGTATAAAAAACAACATCCTGCACCACGTAGGTCAGGTAATTTGGCATGGTCACGCTATTTTTGCTTGGCAAAGTGGAGGCAATACCATTGCTAACAACTATGTACACGATGTACCTAGAAAAGCCATAGGATTGTGCGGCGTACGTTGTCAGATATTAATGAAGCCAGAAAAGAATTTCGATGAAGCTGCACGTACCATTCGATGGAATGAAATTGAAAAAACAGTAGACAGTACCTTAACACCTCAAAGACGTTATGCACAGTATTTACACGCTAGAAATAACACCGTTGAATACAATAGAGCAGAACGTACATTATTAAAATTAAGTGATGGTTCTAGTATTAATATCTCAGGAGCAGGAACTGGAAACATGATACGTCATAACTATATCTACGACGTACCTCATGTAGGATTTAGAACCGATGACTGGCAAGAAGGCACAACCTTGGTAAACAATATTGTACACAAGTCAGGAAACTCTGCTTTTATTCACAAAGGAATCAATACTATTGAAAACAATATTATTATCGATTGTGCGAGAGGAATTCACTTTAGAGCGTATCCACAACAATTCTTTATCCCTGAGTCTGATATTCGTAGAAATATCATTTACAGTTCGGATGAAAAATTTGTACCAAACACTATTTTTAAATGGGGTAAAATGTTTGTACATGTAGCAGGTACAAAGCCAATGCCATACGAGTACAATATGGACTACAATGCGTACTGGTGGCCCGGAGCAAAAGAAGATTTAGAATTGAAACGCAAAAACGGGATTGAAGCACATGGAGTTGTAATGGACCCTAAGTTTAAGAACTTGGAGAAATATGATTACCGAATCACAAATAAAAAATTAATCAAAGCAACAGGATTCAAACCTTTTGATGTTTCTATTGAAAATTTTGGTGTCACAAAGGAGTACCCAAAAGCGTTTAGGAAATTAGATCCTACCTTAAATAAATAATCTTCAAAACAGTAAATTTACAGACATGAATAAAATAATCGCAATTCTATTGGTCTTTGTTCTCTTTGCTTGTGGGACAAATGAAAGCAATGTTTATTTTGTATCTCCCACTGGAGATGATACAAATGCGGGGACTTTAGAAGCTCCGTTTGCAACTATTGAAAAAGCAAAATTGACATTGCGTAACCTGTCCGCAGGAACCAAGTCAAAAGGCGTAAAAGTATTCTTAAGAGGAGGAACACATACACTTACAAAAACTGTAGTGTTTGGTTTAGAAGATTCGGGTGCAGAAGGAAGTACCATTTCTTATGAAGCGTACCAAGATGAAACGCCAGTGATATCATCTGGTGTAGCTTTAAAAGGTTGGGAAAAGTTAGAAGCGTATCCAGCATCCCTTCCAGAAGTAGCTAAGGGAAATGTTTGGGTAACCGATCTTCCTGAAGGAATGGGACGTTTTTATACCATGTTCGACGGTGAAACAAGAATTCCAACTACACATAAAGAAGGTTTTACGTTTAAAGACATAGATTATGTAGGTGCGAAAAGTATGAATGTTTTGCATGATAAAGATCGCTATTTACTTCGCAAACTAGAGTTTGAAGGCGGTGTTTTGAAAAACTGGGAAAACCTAGAAGATATTGAAGTTGGTTTTGCACCAGTGCCATGGACGATGAACTTATTGCAGTTGGAATCGGTAGATGAGGAAAAAGGAATTGCATGGACAGTATTAGAAGCAAATGCGCCGCCAGCAGCTAAAAAATCACATACCAAACCTTGGGTAGAAAATGTAATCGATCATTTAGATACGGCAGGACATTGGGTGGTAAATACGCAAGAACGTAAAATCTATTACTGGCCAGCGCAAGGTGCGCCTTCGGAAAATTTAGTAATTCCAGCTTTGAAAGAATATTTTAAAGTAGAAGGAAAAGTTGATTATGAGGGAGCGACTGATATTCCAACACAAAATTTGGTGTTTAGAGGACTAACTTTTATGCATGGAGAAAGAGATACTTGGTGGAAAGGTCATAAAGGTTGGGGAATTCAACACGACTGGGATAAGTTCGACAGAGCCAATGCTATGTTGCGTTTTAGAGGCGCTGAAAATTGTGAAGTAACTGAATGTCGTTTTACAAATAGTGGAGGTTCAGCGATTCGATTGGACTTGCATTCTCAAAAAATTAATATCAATAACAATATGATCGACTTTGTTGGGCATATGGGGATTTTATTGTGTGGTTATGGTCCTGGAACCAAAGATGTAAACAAAAACAATCGCATCGAAAATAACTTGATTCATCATGTAGGTAGAGTTATGAAAATGGGGGCTGGGGTCTTTGCTTGGCAAAGTGGAAGTAACCATATCGCAAATAACTTGATACATCATGTACCAAGAAAGGCAGTAGGGATTTGCGGAATTCGTGTGCCAATATTACAAAAGAGAAATATAGACTTTGATGAGGCTTCAAAAACTATTCGATGGAATGAGATTGATAAAGCCATTGCCAAAGAAGGTACATTCTGGCAACGTTATACGCCATTTTTACATGCAAAAAATAACATCGTAGAGTTTAATGAAGTGTACAGAGCCTTGGAAGAATTAGCAGACGGTTCGTCATTAAATGTTTCTGGAGCGGGAGAAGGAAATGTAATGCGTAACAATTATGCACACCATATTACTTCACATGCCTCTGGTGTTATGCGTACAGATGATTGGCAACGTGGAACTACCTTTGAAAATAATATTATCTATATGGCAAATGTAGCTGCTATCGTTCATAAAGGGTTCAACCATATCAACAACAATATTATTGTGGATTGTAGTTCTAAAGAATCGATTCGTTTTGCATCCTATCCAGATGAAGAAGCAGATTACGGTTCTAGCATTCAGAACAATATTTTTTATGAATCGAACAATGCTATTAAATATTACAATATTTCATACAGAGCCTCTGAAGGAATTTCAAAGCCAGAAGATTGTAATATCGACTTCAATACCTTGTATTGCGCTAAAAATGTTAAAAAAGCGGAGAAGTATGTAGCAAAAGTAAGAAAGACAGGAATTGATAAAAATTCAATAGTTGCCGATCCTCTTTTTGAAGATATTGCAAATGAGAATTTTACTTTGAAAGCAGATTCACCAGCGTTAAAACTAGGTTTCAAACAAATTGATATGTCAGAAATTGGTTTGAAAGAAAATGAATTTCCTGCAAAATATTTACAATACAATGTGCAGGATATTGATGGAAGAAAGCCAAACTTTCATAGAAATAGAGCAGATCAAGAGATTTACGATTTTTGGTAGACCTCGTTGAACTCGGAATTGTTTCGAGTCGTTAAACAGATAATTAAAATCGATGAAATTAGTTAAAAATATGCAACTTTTGGGTTTTTGTGTGTTGTTTGTACTTCAGGCAAATGCAAAAGACTATTATGTTTCAGTCAAGGGGAAGGATTCTAATAAAGGAACACTAGAAAAACCTTTTAGAACTATTAAGAAAGCGGCCTCTAAAATGAGATCGGGTGATGTGTGTTTCATCAGAGAAGGTGTCTATCATGAAACCATTAAGATGAAAGCTGTCAATGGAACCAAAGGAAACCCTTATGTGTTTAAAGCATACAACAATGAACACGTTGTCATGGACGGTTCTGAGTTGTTAGAACTTTCTTGGAAAAAGCACAATGGAAATATCTACAAGGCAAAATTAAAAACGCCTATTTGGCAATTGTTCGTAGATGGTGTTAGTATGACTTCCGCCAGATGGCCTAATGGAAATTGGAACGATGGTTCGGTATGGGATAAAAAGAAGTCCATGGCATGGCCCATAAAAGGTAAAGGCGCATATGGACATCACTATAATGATGAATTGGCGCAGATTGATGGAGACTTGACAGGGGCTATAATTATGGTGAATTCAGGTTCTTTTAAGACCTTTAAAAGTCATGTGACTGAACATAGCAAAGGAGCAGACAATTTTAAGTATGATACTACAAAAAAGGAGATAAAAGTACATTTTAGTTACCAAGGAAAGGTGGAGCGTCATGGGTACTTTTTAGAAGGGAAATTGGCCTTGTTAGACGAGGAGAACGAATGGTTCTACGATCCAAAATCAAAAGAAATCTATTTATGGGCACCGGAAGGTAAACACCCAAAGAAATTGGAGATTAAAGGAAAAACACAATCCTATGCCTTTGATATTGCAAATTCATCATACATAGAACTGCGCGGTTTGAACTTTTTTGGAACCACTTTTAAAGCAAATGAAAGTAAGCATATCACAGTAGAAGATTGCAATTTTATGTACCCTAGTTATTCAAAAAGAATGCTTGGCGATTTGTCTTTGACTGAGGTTACTAGTATGCAAGTGCGAAAAAAAGACACGAAAACGCATAATACAGTTCGCAATTGTAAGTTTGAGTATATGGATGGTCCTGTGCTCGATTTAAATGGATGGAATAATATTGTTGAAAACAACTATATGCATACCATCGATTATAGCTGTACTTATAAAGGAGGTTATACCTTGAATATGTCACAAGCAACACAATTGGTGTTTCGTAGAAATACGGTGCATACTTCGGGTGCTTCTGAAATGTACAAAGCGGGAGTTCGCAATACGATTGAATTGAATGATCTGTCACGTTCAGGCTATATGCAAAACGATGGTTCCTTGGTACAAGTTAGTGTTGCTTCACAAGACAAATCACAAACACGTTACAATTGGGTACACGACTCCTC
>Ga0206125_10005402_pt1 | contig 10814 bp, 8 predicted proteins | sample Helgoland_Spring_4_FD_148598 | JGI IMG/M metagenome (GOLD analysis project Ga0206125, IMG submission 148598) | Pelagic subsurface seawater microbial communities from Kabeltonne, Helgoland, North Sea - Helgoland_Spring_Bloom_20160331_1 | ecosystem: Environmental > Aquatic > Marine > Epipelagic ...
ATCTAATTCTGGGTTAGAAATTATATTAGATAACATTTTTTTTTGCACCCATGAATTTCCAATTAATTTGGCAAACATCTCAATATCTCCCAATAACAATGTTTTTTTTAGCTCAATTGCAGTTTCTTTTATTTTATGAAGAGCCTTGGTAGGTACAGCATTAGGGTCAAAAGATGATTTAATTTGTTCCGCAATTATTAACGCAGACTCACGCGATTTACCTGTATGGAATAAAACAATAGATTGCTCTAATTCCCTTATGATTTTTGACTTTATCCTAAGAGGGTTTACCAACACATTTGTTTTATTAAATTCAATATAATTAAACCCACCAAATGAAGCAGCATACTGATCTTGCTTACCTCCAAGCATATTAAGATCCTCTCTTTCAATTTTATAAGCTAAATCAGCAATATCATATTCCCCAAGTGCAAGACCCAACCATTCAGCAAATACCTGCAATATACATACTACCATTGTTGAAGATGTACCAAGACCTGAGCCAGGAGGTGCATCGGAGTACGTAGTCAATTTAAATGATAATTCATCTGTAATTGAGTAATCAGACCTCAACCTATTTAATACACCTTTATGCAGACGGAGTGGCTCTTTGTCTGGAATATTCTTGCCAGAGACAAATGTCTCACTTAACTGCAAATCAGGAGCATCAAAAGTTATTATATCTCCATCAAGAGGCTCTAATATTGCGTAAGAATATAACGAAATAGTACTGTTAAGAACACATCCACCGTGCATATCACAAAAAGGAGGCACATCACTGCCCCCACCACCCAAGCCAAGTCTGAGAGGTGCTCTTGATTTAAACTTAATTTTCATATCAACTTATCCTACAATAATTCTACTTGCATCTAAAAGGTTTTCTGCCAGGAAATAATTAAGATTATTTTGCTCCTTACTATTATCATGAGACGATTTAACTAAAATGTTACCAGCTAATTTACTAGTATTTCCAGCCTGAATATCGCTTAATTTATCGCCGACAAGCCAACATTCTTGTAAGTTTAATTTATGATCATTTTCTGCTTTTTGTATCATCCCAGTTCGTGGTTTTCGGCAATTACAATTAATACTTAGTTTCTTAATGATACCATTACTTGGATGATGGGGGCAATGATATATTCCCGAAAAATTAATATTTTTTCTAGCAAACAGTTTTACCATGTGCTTTGTAAGATTCTCATAATCTGTAATGTTATAAAGTCCTCTTGCAATACCCGCCTGGTTAGTGATTACAATCAATTTATACCCAGCATCTTGCAATAACTTCATTGCGTCAAACACACCTGGTATAATATCAAAATTAGATATTTGATGCACATAACCATAATCAAAATTTATCACACCATCTCGATCTAAAAATACTGCCTTATTTAACATAATCTTCCTGATTATTGCAAAATAATTCATAATCCTCAGGCACTCCTATGTCTATAAACTTACCTTCTAAGACTTTTCCAGTGACTGATTTTTGTTGAACCAATAAAGGCAGAAGATCTATCTCAAAGGAAAAATTTTTGCGTTCATTGAACTGCAAAGCTTCTATATTTAATCTATAAAAACCCGCATTAATAAGTCCAGCAGTATGATTGGTTTTCTCATCAAATGACACTACATAGGAATCTTGATTTATTTGGACACCACCAAACCTTGCTCTATTGGACACATTACAAAGACCAATAGAGCAATTAACATTTTTTTTTACTGGCATCATCATGGGAGATAGGTCTCCACTGACAATTGTATCTCCGTTTACAACAAGTGACTCTTTCAAGCAAAGAGACTCAAATACATGTTTAATGGCGCCACCTGTATTCAACGGCTCTCCCTCTACCACATATGTAACGTCATATTCAGCATTTAATGTCTTAATATGTTCAATAATTTTTTCTGCTTGGTATCCCAAAGAGAGTATAAATGACGAAATTCCTGAGAGACTAAGCTGCCTCATCTGTAATTCAAGAAATGTTGAATTACCTACTGGTGCTAAACATTTAGGAAGTTCTCCAAGTAAGTTAGAAAGTCTTGTTCCCTTACCACCCGCTAAAATTATACATGAGTCACTCATTCTTTTTTGGATCCAAATTAGAAAAAATTGTACGCTCTACAGTACTACATAAAATATGCCCAATTAATATGTGACATTCTTGTATTCTTGCTGTCATTCTTGAAGGAACTCTGACAACTTTATTAGCCATATTTTCAAGATTTCCCCCTAATCCACATAAAACAACTGAATTAACATCTAAACTATCACATACATCGAGTGCAGTTAAAATATTTTTTGATTTACCGGATGTTGTGATTCCAACAAAAACATCTCCTGGCTTTGATTGAGCTTCTAATTGGCGCTTAAAAAGGTTTTCATACCCATAGTCATTACCTATTGCGGTTAATATTGAGGTATCAGTAGATAATGCAACCGAGGGCAATCCAGGCCTGTCATATTCAAACCTACTTACAAATTCTGCTGCCAAATGTTGCGCATCAGCGGCACTACCACCATTGCCAGCAAACATGACTTTATTTCCACTTTTAAATGCAGAAATAAGCATTTTAGCAACGGCTTTAATATCATCATGTACTTCTGTGGAAGCTAATAAAGATTCTTTTATTGCAATTGAGTCTTTGATTTGTTTTTTTATTAATTCAGTTATTTCAATCAAGGTAGGCCTCCTGTATATTTATTATAACGGTTAGAGAAAATATTTTATATAAATAAATTTAAAATACCACAGTTATCAGAGATCAATAATAGTCTTTTTTAAGTTCAAAACTATTTAAATAAATATTATTATCTTCTAAAATTTCATGTTTTATTTTAATTAACATAGTCAATTATTTTTTTAGCAAAGACATCCCAATTAGCGTGTGCCTCAACCGTAGCCCTCGCAGATATAGATAAATGATTTGAAAAAGATTTGTCAGAAAGAAGCAAAATAGCTTTTTTCAATTCATTAACATTATCAAATTCAAGAATATTTATTCCACCTTCAAAGTAATTTGTACTACGTACGTCTAAGGGTGAAGCTATTACCGGCAGAAAGTTAGCCATAGCTTCTAATATTTTTTTTCGTATACCTCCGCCAACATAAGTTGGTGATATTAATGCAAGGGATGTAGCAAATACTTCATCCAAGGACTCAACAAAACCAACACATTTTACTTTTAGTTCTGCCAATTCTTCCCTGCTAATTGAGCAAGCAATTGAAAGTTCATCTGATGTAATTCCAGTAATTATAATTGATATCTCCGAAAATTCTTTTAATGAATATGCATGTCTCCAAACAGTATTTAAAAAATGAGATACATTTAAAACACTTTGAGTAGCTTTTTTATTTAGTAATATTAAAAGATCATTATTTCTATCAATATTAGTATCTAACTGTTTCTCAGATATTGGTATTCCTTCTGGTGCAATAAAAAAAGTCTTTGAGTTATTATAATCTGATGCAGTTTTAAAATCTGTAGACGTTAAAAATGCAACTCCATCAGCTTCATTCCAAATGTTTAATTCCTCTCGTTTTGTAATTTTTGCTAATAACAGTGCAGCTATTTTTTTAAAACCAGATAAGGAATTGGCATAACCATACACAAGGTCATATTCAATATTGTGTTCTCTTAGGATGATAGGGCATGTCCAATTATTTGACTTTTTTAGGTATTTTGCAACTTGAAACATATGTGGATGGCAACATAAAATAGCATCATATTTTAGTTTTTTGTGACACATATTAAATTTATATAGTGCCTCTTTTGTGCTGTATTTCATAAATTTATATGGCTTAAATTGTATCAAACTTTTTAATATCAATGAAATGTTCTCTCGGGGTTTAAAAAATATAGGGGCAGCAATTACACCAATTTCAAGATACTTTTTTTGATTTTTTTTACATGAATCTAGTCTAGGATATGTGTAAGTAACTGATGCAATTTTGGCTAGTGCTTTTAAAGCACCGTGTATTCCCTCTCTTCCTCCATCAACTGGAGGTATGACTTCTTGAGGGCCAATAACTAGTATTTTTTTCATTTTTTAGCCTTTGTATTTATTCGTAGTATTATTTTAGCTAATACAATCATGTAATATTATTTTTTTGGCATTCATCCAAAATATCTTTAAATAGTCATGTTAGTGCAGATACCTCAAACTTATTTTGAGGTTGTTATTTTAAAGCAGTTAATAATCACTCCTAACAGTAGAAAAAAACCAATAGTTTGTGCGCCCTCAACATAAAATCCTGAAGCAATTAAATAAAAAATTCCAGCTAAAACTCTGGGGTCACGTTTGTTAACGTTTCGCAAAATAACATAGATAAGTCTAACAAATGCTAAACCACCAATTACTAAAAAATCAAGAATTGATGATTTAAAAGAAACACTCTCTAATTCATATACAATATTTTCAATTTCGGATAAGTTAGTAAGTATAGCTGGCAATGCCATTATTGCCTTTGATCCGTAATCTCCCATAACTGGGTAAAAGCCATAGACACCGTAACCCAAAGGGTTATCTAATAATGACATTAAACTTGCTAACCCTAAACCAGCTCTTGTACTGATACTCATGAAATTTTGTATATCAACCGTAAATAACGAAATAAGATTTGGTGAAATGAAAAAAATAACTGGGGCGATAAGAATAAATATTAAAATTGATCTAATAGAAAAAAATGTAGACAATGATATTATAACTACCGACGCGAATGCACCCTTTGATCCAGTAAAAAGCATAATAGAACCAAAAATAATTAAAAATAATAATAAACGGTTACTAGAATATTTTTTTCCTGACTCTTTAATTAAAAACCAAGCAAATAACAATCGCCCAATTACTGCTGAAAAATGAGAAGGTTCTGAATTCAACCCTTTAGGCCTATTATCATAAATATTATGAAATTCAGACGAAACAAGAAGATTTCTTATTAAATCATTTGGCAGTAAGTTAAGATCTAATATGATGTATCCAAAAAGTGTAACTATTATTGCATAGCTTACACTTAGAGATAAAACTCGTTCTGAAATCATGGGTATAATTAATATTGGAGAAATCCACGATATTATAAGTACTAAAGTTGCAATACCCTTTGCAAAATAAAAGCTTTTAAAGTCATAAAGTGCAACAGAGATTAAAGATACAACAATTATCCAAATTAAAAAACCTAATACGTTTTTAGCCTCTGCTCTGAATCGCAAACGGAAAATCCTAAAGATTGCCAATACAAAAAATAAAATCGCAGCAGGGGTTGATGCCCAAGCCCCAAGTACAGCAGGTTGATATAACGCACCTACTGGAAAAAGAATAACTGCGAGGAAAAACCCTACTGAATAAATTGTTCGCAAAAAAAACCTATTTCAAAAATTAAATATCTTATAAATTTATAATACGTGATATTAATCTATAAATCATAGAATGCCCATATTTTTTATATCTCTCGATCTTACAGGTTTGCGAATACGCCAATGCTGTCAAAGATAATTCACACATTAATCCATTGGCATTTAATCTTTGGCACCATTCAACATCTTCCGCTTCTGCCCATGCAAGATGCTCAGATAAATTAATGTCTTTAACCCAAAGAGAATTTATACAATATAGACCTCCATCGATATATGGTATAGCTTTAGATAAATATGAAACCCAATTATTACGATTATAATGGCACGGAACAGTCTTCACAAAATTTAAATTACGCGTGAAACCGCGAATAAAGCCCAAATCTAAATAAGGTATTATACCCATATTTCCCGTTATTGATACAGAAGGTGTGATTACTTCAAACTCATGAGGTAGATTACTTATACATTCTGCCTCTAAACAAATGCGAGTATGGCAAATTAAGACTTTATCGTGTTTTAGACTTTTGATTAAGTAGTTTTTCTTTGAAGAAATATTAAACCTTTTATGATTTGAATTATTCTCATAACTCAAATAATTGACATCAAATTGAGAAATAACCATCATTTCAGCATCTGCAGGCCCACAAACAACAATTTCCCATTCATTATCAAAAATTGATTGATTTTGAATACTGGAAATACAGTTGGAAAGTAATGAAAGCTCTGTTAAATCTCCTGAAAAGATTATTCCAAATGACCAATTATTACTCTTCTGTTTTGGTGATGTTCTTCTAAATGTTATAACATTCTTAGATCTGTCAATTTTTTCAATAGAAGCATACGGCAAAATAGCCGGGAATAGTGTTTGGCATAGTAAATTAAATGAAATTTTGCCACGCAAAACATTTGGTGACGAATGTGCTCCAGAACAATTAATCGTGAGCGTTCCATTTTTAGCTAATGACCATATACCTAATTTACCGACGTAATTCGGGATGCCACCAGCTACAAACTGAGTCATATCTATGTTGACATGATTAAGATTTTCAGCATTCCGTAAATTCTTAATATCTTTAAAAGATTTTACTATCATTTATGCTCTCTAGTTTCAGCATTCAACAATTCCCATGAGGGATTAATAACTGAATATACTCTAGATAAATAGACTAAACCCATAGCTAGTATAAATTCAGCTGGAGTGAGAGTTATGAAAAGGAAAACAAATCCCAAGATACTCATTACACAAACAGTAACTGCAGAAGAATACAGGGCATATTTAAATCCATTTCCACAACTAACTAGAAATGACCCAAACGTATGGTGAATAGAATTAGCAAATGCCCAAATTATCACAGCCATGAAAAAATATTTTGTGTTTATGATGTCACCGATAGAAAGCCAATCAAAAATTACATATTTATAACGCCACAAAACATACAAGCAAAGTACTGATAATAGTCCTCCAAGTACGGCTGTTTTCATGATTAATATCTTTGACTTCTTTAACTGATTTTCCATATATATTTTTATATTTTTATTTAACATTGCATCAATAAAAATACGACTAGGAAGTACTGCAATCTGGAAAAGTCTCATCCAAATAGAAAAAAGAATAATCCCTGCTTTATCATCTTTGAAGACAAAAAATAAAAGTGGTAAATTATACATTGAAAGTTCGAAAACCATGAAAAAAAAATAATGCTTGCCGTTAACAAACAGTTCACTAACATAAGCTTTTAATCTTTGATAAAAATACAGTTTTCTTTTTTGCTGATAAACTTTTATCTGCAAAATTGGAACATAATACAAAAGACAAGAAGTTATAAGCGCAATTAAAAAAAAGTAATAATAAGAACTAGTTGATGATAGCACATAAAGGCTAATTAAAAGGCAGCCTTTTCTCAAAACTTCACAAATTTCAAAAACTGCTTCATGGTCAATAGCGTAAAGTAGATCTCTCTGAAAAAGTCCCATGTAAAATAAACCTATTGAGCTTGAAAAAAGTGTCACGTCTATAATGACACTTATAGAGTCCGAAAAATAAAGGTAGAATATAGAAATACTTACAAATCCTAATACTCCAAATAATGGGAATATCATTGTAATAAAAATTGGCATCGATAAATCTAACTTAATTAAATCTTCCTGTGTATATCTAGCTTTGACCTCCGCATACAACGGACGACCTAATCCAAAAGTAAATAAGCTAAGTGAAAATGCTAACGAGATGACCAAAATAAGTATAGACTCAAAACCCTTGGCAGTTTCGAAAATCACTTTAATTGCATAAAAAGACGAAAATGAGCTAAGTAATATACCTAACGACCTATATATGGCGCCATGTATAGCTACATTTTTCTTTATGGAGTCAAATGTTTTAATCAAGTAAATAAACATTTTCATAGCCAAATATTAATAGCTCCATCTACATCAAAAATCAACCGCCTCAAAGAACTCTCCTATTATAATTGTGTTTAAATTATTAAAAAATTAAACTAAACCGTAGTACGCCCATAAATGTCATTAAATCGAATAATATCATCTTCCCCCAAATAAGAACCAGACTGAACTTCTATAAGCTCCAAATTTAATTTTCCTGGGTTCTCCAAAGCATGAATTACACCTAATGGAATATAAACTGACTCATTTTCAGATAACATTATAATATCATCACCTTTATAAACCTTTGCAATTCCGGAAACAACAACCCAATGTTCAGCTCTATGATGATGCATTTGTACACTCAGTTTTGCCCCAGGCTTCACAGTTATTCTCTTCACCTGATATCGGTGACCTTTATCAATAGAATCATATTTCCCCCAAGGTCGGAAAACCTCTCTATGAGAGCTCCATTCAGCACGCTTATTAACTTTTAATTCTTCAACGAAATGTTTTATTTGATGCTGACTTTCTTTATTTGCCACCATCACTACATCTTTTGTTGACACAATAACCAAATCACTAATTCCAATCACCGCGATTAGTTTTTCATCAGATCTTATAAAAGAATTAGTACTATCATGCATTAAAACGTCACCAACTGTAACATTTCCATTGTAATCTTTTTCACTAATTTTCCAAAGCGATGACCAAGAACCTATATCACTCCACCCTGCATTCATCGGTACAACCACTGCACGCGAAGTTTTTTCCATTATAGCATAATCGATAGATTCCGAAGGGCAGGCTTTGAAAGCTTCTTTATCAACACGCACAAAATCAAGATCATTTCTCTTGCCATTTATAGAAGATTTACATTGTTTTAAAATATCTGGTCTGAACTTCTCTAATTCTTTGAGATAATCACTCGCTTTGAATAAAAACATACCACTATTCCAGTAATATTCTCCAGAAATACAGTAATCTTTTGCTACATCTAAAGTTGGTTTCTCAACAAATTTTTCTACTTTATAGCCGCCTCTGTAATCAGCACCACGTTTAATATAACCAAAACATGTTTGTGCTTCTGTGGGCACAACACCAAATGTTACAAAGTTACCAGCTTCGGCTAATGGTATAGCTTTATTTACACTTTCATTAAATGAGGCCACATCATCAATAACATGATCAGCAGCAAGAACTAACAAAAGGGTGTCATCCTTCACTGTTAACGCTGCGAGTGAAATTGCTGGTGCTGTATTTCGTCCAACAGGCTCAAGAATTATGGGCCCAAGTTTATCAATTTCACGTAGCTGTTCCGCCACAAAAAATCTATGTTCATCATTGCAAATGGTTATAGGTGGTAAAATATCTAAATCGGAGAGACGTTCACAAGTCATCTGTAGCATTGTTTTTTCTCCATACAAATTTAGAAACTGCTTTGGATGAGAAGCTCTTGATAACGGCCAAAGACGCGTTCCTGAACCACCTGCTATAATTACTGGACAAATAACCATATTAGATTCCTTATTATAAATAATTTCGATGCTTGTGGTTTCACAAAGTATCAATAAGATAATTATTTATTACTCGCAACAAAGCATATGCACGATACTTAAAATTTGATATTAATTTACAATTTGTAGCTACCTCGCAGAAATTAGTATCACATGCTGAAATTTATTTAAAAAGTCAATAATTTTATTTATCATAACGATACCTAAAAGGAATAACCATAAATTATGAAATTCATCCATAAGGCCATTATTATCATTAAAATATGCACTTAATAAATTTTTATATCTATATTCTTGCTTATCATAATATCATTGCGATACTTTAATACTTTTTTAAAAAAATAGCATCAATCATATAAATTATAAATAATAAACTTTAGGAAATCCGTATGAAAAAAAATGGTAAGTTTTAAAATACAAATCAAATTCTCATAAACAGGCTTAAAAAAATTTAAACAAGCAAGGTTTTGAAACTTTTTTACCATTACAAACAAATGCTAAGCGAATACCAACTACAGTAAAGTCAAAAATAGTGGCTTTGCTTCCTGGGCAAATGTTCGTTTCATTTGAAAAATCAAATACAATGTGGGACAAAATTAATAACACATGGTGTTTCTTATCTAGTTTGCAATAACACTTTACCAACAAAAGTTCCAACCGAGTTAATTGAAAAGTTAATGAGTGATTGCCATTTATTCGGTAATTTTTTACCCATGACCAAATAAAAAAGGCTACAAAGTAAAGTTATTTAATAGCCCATTTGCAAACTTTCTTGCAATTATTGAAGAGCGAGAAGCTAATCAATCTATCTGGGTGCTAATAGAAATAATGGGTAGAAAACAAAGGTAAAATTTACAAATGATAATTTGCAGCTTTTGATATAAGAATATTCAATTTTTAAATCATAATACTTAAGAATCCCTATAACCATTTGGATTTTTTTTGTGCCAGCGCAAAATATCTATACATATATCATTGATATCTTTTTTTGGTTTCCAATGCATTTTTTTTAAAATTTTTGATGAATCTGCCCAGAACGCAGCCAGGTCACCATCTCGACGAGATGAATATCTAAAACTAATTGTGACACCCGATATATTTTCAAAAATTTTTATCAGTTCAAGAACGGTGATGCTTTTTCCACTACCAACATTTAAGATTTCAAATTTAGTCTTTTTATCTTGAGTTAAAGCACATAAATGAGCAAATGCCAGATCTACAACATGGATATAATCCCTAGCGCCGGTTCCATCAGATGTATCATAATCATTGCCAAAGATGTTTAAATATTCACGGCGTCCATCTGCTACCTGTGCAATGTATGGCAGTAAATTATTTGGAACTCCAATTGGCTCTTCTCCAATTTGGCCAGACTCATGAGCTCCCACAGGATTAAAATATCTAAGAATTGTTCCCGTTCTTTCTATATCTACCTTTGTCCAATCACTGATAATATTCTCAATTATCAACTTAGTGCGCCCATATGGATTCACTGGATTAGTTGGATGATCTTCATCATATGGTAAATACTGCGGTTCACCGTAAACAGTAGCAGATGACGAA
>Ga0206125_10005403_pt1 | contig 10813 bp, 8 predicted proteins | sample Helgoland_Spring_4_FD_148598 | JGI IMG/M metagenome (GOLD analysis project Ga0206125, IMG submission 148598) | Pelagic subsurface seawater microbial communities from Kabeltonne, Helgoland, North Sea - Helgoland_Spring_Bloom_20160331_1 | ecosystem: Environmental > Aquatic > Marine > Epipelagic ...
TGTGTTTATTTGCGATAAAACGACTGCAAAATTAGTGATTTTTTTTGTAAGATAAGTATGTAAAAGCTCTTTTGTGTATTGTTCGCTTTCATAATGGCCTATATCTGCCAATAGAATCTTGTTTTCTGCAGTGTAAAAGTCATGATATTTTAGATCAGAGGTTACGTATGCGTCTGCTCCTTGAGCAATTGCATCTCTAATTGCAAAGCTGCCACTGCCTCCCAAAACGGCAACTTTCTTTATAGGTTTATTTGTTTTTTTTGAATGTCTAACACATGTAGTGTTCATTTTTTCTTTCAAATACATTAAAAAAGCATCTTCTTCCATTGGGTTTTCAAGCTCTGCAATCATGCCCATACCTATGTGTTGGTTGTTGTTGTCAAGAGTTGTTATTTCATAGGCAACTTCCTCATAGGGATGGGCCTCATGCAATGCGCTAATTATATTTTTTTCAAGATGCTTTGCAAAAGTCATGGAAATCATAACCTCTGAGGTAGTCTGGTTGACGCCTTTGCTACCTATTACGGGATTACTGTGCTCATTGCCTTTAAAAGTTGCGGTGCCCTGAGAGGTAAAGCTACACTCTTGGTAGTTTCCAATGGTGCCACCACCCACACTAAACAATGCTTTTTTAATACTCTCTACTACCTTTGAGGGCGCGTAGGTAGTTAGTTTTTTGATGGTTTGTTTTTGAGGGATTAAAATCTTTTTATGTGCCAACTCAAGGGTATTGCATATCTGGGCATTTACTCCCTCAAAGCTATTGTCTAGCGCAGTATGTATTGCAAAAATATGAATGTCATTCTTTATCGCTTTTTGAACCACGCGCTCTACATAAGTAGCTCCTGTTATTTTTTTTAATCCCTTGAATAGAATGGGATGAAAGCTAACAATAAGGTTGCATTTTTTCTCGATAGCTTCATCTAAAACACTCTCTAGGGTGTCTAGGGTTACAAGTATGCCTGTTACACTCGCCTCTTGGTCTCCCACTAATAAACCCGTGTTGTCAAAATCTTCTGCATATGCAAGTGGGGCAAACTCATCTAGTATTGTAATAACTTCTTTTATTTTCATAACTTTCTTTTTTAGGATAGCAACCTTTGCTTTAGGTTGTCATCAATCACATACTATTTCGTAAATATACTAGAATCTGAGTTGTAATTTATCTCTCTTTTTTCTGAAATTTTAATTTTTAAGGAGCATTTCCCAAACATATTACTACTTTCGTTGCATGAACCGCTTAAGAAAATTATTGTTTCCCTTTGCCATAATATATGGTTGGGTTGTTACAATCCGGAATTTCCTATACAACAAAAAATGGCTTGGTTTTATAGGTGTTTCCTATAAAAAGCCAACTATTTGCGTAGGAAATCTATCTGTAGGTGGAACGGGTAAGTCTCCAATGATTGAGCTTTTAATAACATTTTTAAAAGACACGCACGATCTTGCGGTGCTCAGTAGAGGTTATGGTCGTAAATCTTCAGGTTATTTAGAGGTTCAAACAAATAAGTTACCCTCTCAAACTGGAGATGAACCCATGCAATTTAAACAAAAGTTTCCATCAGTTATAGTTGCGGTTTGTGAGGATAGAAAAACAGGCATTGAAATATTACTACCCAAGGCCGATGTTATTTTATTAGATGATGCATTTCAGCACAGAAAAGTAATTCCGGGTTTTTCTATTTTATTAACAGCTTTTGATGATTTGTTTTTTGAAGATTATTTTTTACCTGCGGGGAATTTGCGTGAATCAAGAAAAGGAGCCTATAGGGCAGATGTTATTGTAGTTACAAAGTGTCCAGAAAAAGTATCGTATGCCAAATTGCAAGAAATTAAGTTTTTGCTTAACCTAGCATCACATCAAAAAGTATATTTTTCAAAAATAGGATATGCAGATACCCTAAGGGGAGTTAGCGAATCTTTGCCGCTATCCTATTTAAAAGATAAGTCCTTTACTCTTGTTACAGGTATCGCTAATCCAGCTCCTTTAGTGTTGTTTTTAAAAGAGCAAGGTTTTTCTTTTACCCATAAAAAATATGCAGATCATCATCATTTTTCTGCATCTGAAATCTCTGCACTACAAAAAGAAGAGTTGATCATAACTACAGAGAAGGATTACATGCGTTTGCAGGTTCCTTTAGGGAAATATGCACTGTATTATTTACCTATAAAGACCATTATTCTAAATAAACAAGAACCGTTTTTTAAAGAAACTATTTTGGAGGCAATAACACTTATGAAGGGGTAGGGATATTCTGTTTTTTATTTAGTTTGAGGGTGTCGTATATTTTTTCAAAAAACTCTTCTGGCTTAAAGGGTTTGGGTATGATTTCATTAAATCCAACACGGAAAAACTCATCTATATTCTCATCAATAGTAACAGCGGTTAAGGCAATAACAGGAAGTTCTTTGTTAAACCTTCGTATCTTTTGAGTAGCTTCAATACCACTAATTCCGGGCATGTGTATGTCCATTAGCACAATGTCAAAATCATTTTCTTTTACTAGTTGCAGGGCATCTGTGCCATTGTCTGCCACTTGACATACCATCTTGTTTTTTTCTAAAATCTTCTTGGTAATCATTTGGTTGATTTTGTTATCCTCAACCACCAATACGTTTTTGCCAACCAGGTATTGCAGATCAATAAACTTCTTTTTATCACTTTTTATTTGTTGTGATACTTTTTGATCTGAAATATCAAGATCTAGGTTAAACCAAAATTTTGACCCTTGTCCTAGTTTGCTTTCTAGTTTAATTTTACTGTTCATCAATTCAAGTAGATTTTTTACAATAGAGAGTCCCAGACCAGTACCACCAAATTTTCTATTGATCTGAAGGGACCCTTGTGAGAAGGTTTCAAAAATTGTTTTTTGTTTTTTTATGGAGATTCCTACACCATTATCTTCAATTTCAAAATTGAGTTTTATGCTATTGTTATATTGGTCAATTTTTCTAACTCGAATTACAACTTCGCCATTTCGGGTAAATTTTACAGAGTTACCAATAAGGTTAATTAGAACTTGTGATAATTTTACTGGATCACCAGAGAGGCTTTCAGGAATGCTATCATCATAATCCACTCTTAGGGTTGTTTGTTTGTCATTAGCAGATTTCTTTAGGGCAATGAGCACATCATTAATTCTTTTTTTAAGATGAAATGATGTTTTTTCAACTTCTACTTTGTTTGCTTCAAGTTTGTTTAGGTCTAAGATATCATTAATGAGAGACAGCAGGTACTCCCCAGAAAATTTAAGTGATTCTAAATGCTCTCTTTGGTATTCTTTAGGGTTTTCTTCCATCAATAAATGGGTAAGTCCTGTCACGGCATAGAGAGGGGTTCTAAGTTCATGTGTAATGGTAGATAAAAACTGTGCCTTGGCTAAGGATGCTTTTTCTGCTTTTTCTTTGGCTAATTGCAACTCTGTGTTCTTGTTTTTTAACAAGATGTTTGCCTTGGCTCTAAGGTTGTTGTTTTTGTAGAGTGATAGAGTTAGTAAAGAAAGTATTGCGATAATGGCTATACTAAGCCCGTTTGTAATTACATTGAAACTCTCAGATTTTTCTTTATCGGAAAGTTCCTGGTCTGTGGGCAGCGTTTCTTCTTGGATTTCGACAACAATTGGTTGCAGATTATTTGTATCTTCCTCTTGTGCCGAAAACTCAAAAGGTGAGATACAAAGAGTGAAAACAACCACTATTTGTAAGTAATAGAAACGTACCTTGTTCATCAATAAATGTAGTTTATCGGTAAATATAGCTATTTCCTCGACATTTTGTACATCAAATCGATAATTCTTGAGGAATATCCTGTTTCATTATCATACCACCCAATAATTTTTATCATTTTACCAATCACAGAGGTCATTTCTGAGTCAAGAACACAAGAGTGTGAGTTTCCAACAATGTCAATAGATACAATGGGGTCCTGGGTGTATTGCAGAATCCCTTTTAAGGGCCCTTTTGCCGCTTTTTCAAATACAGCATTCACTGCTTGTATTGAGCTCTCTTTTTTAACATTTAAGGTAATGTCACACAAAGATCCATTGGCCACAGGAACACGTATGCCACATCCTCCAATAACATTGTTTAAACCAGGGAAAAGTTTTGTGAGCGCCTTTGCAGCGCCTGTTGTCGTGGGTACTATAGATTGCCCAGCCGCTCTAGCTCTTCTAAGGTCTTTATGTGGCTGGTCATGCAGGCTTTGATCTGTTGTGTAGGAATGTATTGTTGTTATATAGGCTTGTTCTACTTGAAACGCATCGTTAATGAGTTTGAGCATAGGAGCAGCATTGTTGGTAGTGCAGGATGCGTTTGAAATAATACAATCTTCTGGTGTTAACTTGTGGTCGTTAACTCCAATTACTATCATTTTAATTTGATTATCTGTAGGGGGTACACAAAGAATTACCTTTTTCGCACCACTAGAAATGTGCTGCTCAAGTGCTTGTTTTGTTTTAAATTTTCCGGTGGCTTCAATAACAATATCTACCCCTTGCCAGGGTATCTTTGAGATGGCTGTTTGTGAATAAAAAGGATATGATGTATCATCCACTTTAATGCTATGGGGGGTGCTCTCTACTTTTTTTTGAAGTACCCCATGGATGCTATCGTATTTTAAAAGATGGCTGAGTGTTTTAGCATCTGCAATATCGTTAATGGCAACAACTTCAATACCTGGGTGTTGTAATAATAACCTAAAGACCCTTCTGCCAATTCTTCCAAAGCCGTTAATACCAACTTTTATTATTGCCATAGTATTTTAAGTAAGGTGTTTCTGTGCCTTGTAAGAAGATCGAACCAGTGCACTACTCTCTACATGTCTGAAGCCCATTTCAAGACCAATTTCTTCGTATTTTTTGAATTGTTCTGGCGTGATAAATTCTTTAACAGGTAGGTGTTTTTTTGAAGGTTGCAAGTATTGCCCAATGGTAAGTATATCTAGCCCTACCCCTCGAAGATCTCTCATGGTTTGAATTACTTCCTCTTGCGTTTCACCCAGACCAAGCATCATTCCGCTCTTGGTGCGTTTTATGCCATTGTCTTTAAGGTACTTTAATACCTCCAAACTTTTTTCGTATTTGGCTTGTATGCGGACCTCACGTGTTAATCGTTTAACAGTTTCCATGTTGTGAGACACTACCTCAGGTTTAACTGCTATTATACGGTCTATATTTGTTGTGTTTCCTTGAAAATCTGGAATTAATGTCTCAAGGGTAGTCTCTGGGTTCATGCGCCGAATCGCCTTTACGGTTTCTGCCCAAATGATAGACCCCATATCTTTTAAATCGTCACGATCTACAGAGGTAACCACCGCATGTTTTATGCCCATGATTTTTATAGATCGAGCCACTTTTTCTGGTTCATCCCAATCTACATCTTCTGGTCTTCCTGTTTTAACCCCACAAAAACCACATGAGCGTGTACAGATATTTCCAAGGATCATAAATGTTGCCGTTCCTTCTGTCCAGCATTCTCCCATGTTTGGGCAGCTTCCAGAGGTGCAAATTGTATGCAGGTTGTATTTGTCTACCAATCCTCTAAGGGCAGTGTATTTCTTACCAGTAGGTAACTTTACACGAAGCCATTTAGGTTTTGGAGTTCTTTGCTGTAGTGCTAAGGTTTCTGTGCTCATAGAATACAAAGATACGGATACAAAATTAATAGTGTAGTCTTTTTAAGACCTACATACGTTAAAAAAATCAGAAAGATTAGATGCAAGATGCATAACAAAGCCAGTCTAAAGCAAACTGCATTAGTGTAGTTTATAGACTGTTATTTTTTAAGATAATTTCTGCTAGTAGTTTTTTTGCGCGCAATAAACGAACTTTAATATTGCTTAGGGGTTCGGTAAGTTTTTGTGCTATTTCATTGTAGCTCATTTCTTGAAAATACCGTAACTGAATCACCTCTTGATAGGCAGGTTTTAATAACTTGATGTCTCGCAGTAGTTGTGTTAAATTTTGCTTGGTAATTAACACGTCTTCTGGAGTTGGGTTTGCATCTGCCACACTTTTTAATTGCGCATCACTTGCGATGTTTGCCTGAGTGTGTAGGGTTGCATTTTTTTTTCTAGTCTTGTCAATCTGTATGTTTTTAGATATGGCAATAAGCCATGTACTAAAAACATAGGTCTGTTTGTAAGAATGTATTTTGTCAAATGCTTTTGCAAAGGTCTCTATGGTAATATCTTCAGCCTCAAATTCGTTTCCCACGCGTTTAATTTGGAAACCATACACTTGATTCCAAAACCGATCTAATAAAAAATTGTATGCAGATTGCTTGCCTAATTTTGCATTAGCTACTTGAATGTCTATACCTGTTTTATCTGTTTCCACGGTGTAGTTTTTGAAAAACGATTTTAAATAAAGATAACAATTTGATTTGTAATCAAAAATACATCTAAGTGTGGTGAAAAAACACTTCGAGTTTTTAAACGTTAAAAATTAATTTTGTTCTTCTGTGCAGGTGTCAAACTGGTCTGGAGTTTTACCGCAAAATCCGCAGGGTTGTGCGTCTTTGTTTAAAAAAGGACTTTGACTTGCACAGGTTCCTACAAATTCTCCGTCTTTTTTTGCCCAAATTTTTATAGCAATACCAGCAACGGCTAATAGTAAAAGTACAACTGTAATACCAAGTAATTCCATAGTGATAATAATGAGATTGTAAAAGTACAATTTTTAACTTTATGGTAAGAAAGCGAAAAATAGATCTTGCAGTATGCTATTATTAAATTAAAATCAAAAATAAGACTTAGAGATACCTAAAATAAAAAAATAGGGGGGTGTGTTGATTAAAATAGTAATTTGTTAATAATTTTAACTAAAAACAGGGGGGTGTATGATGTGAAAATGTATTTTTGTGCTATAATTTTGAATTTTAGTAATAATAAACACGTAAAAGAGCATATAATATGTCAACATTAAGATTTCATGCCATCAAAGAAACATTTAATCGTCCTGTCATCGACGTTCAAGAGCCCCAGAGACGTTCAGATATTTTTGGAACAAACGTATTTAACAATGCGGCCATGCGTCAATTCTTGACTAAAGATTCATTTAAGAGCGTTCAGGACGCAGTTATAAATGGTAGTAAAATTAACAGAGCAATTGCAGATCACATTTCAACAGGAATGAAAGAGTGGGCTATTGCAAAGGGAGCTACTCATTATACGCACTGGTTCCAACCCTTAACTGGAACTACCGCAGAGAAGCATGATGCTTTTTTTGAAACTACGGAAGACGGAGCTATAGAGAAATTTGGAGGAGGACAGCTTGTACAACAAGAACCAGATGCTTCAAGTTTTCCAAACGGCGGTATTAGAAATACTTTTGAAGCTCGTGGTTACACGGCCTGGGATCCAACCTCTCCCGCATTTATTTATGGAACCACTCTTTGTATACCTACAGTCTTTGTTTCATATACAGGTGAAGCTCTAGATAATAAAACGCCTTTGTTAAGAGCATTACAAACCATAGACGCGGCAGCTACAGATGTGGCAAAATATTTTGATAAATCAGTAACAAAGGTAAATCCAACACTAGGTTGGGAACAAGAATACTTCTTGATTGATAAAGCTTTGGCTAAATCAAGACCAGATATAAACCTTACAGGTAGAACTCTATTAGGACACAGCTCTGCAAAAGGGCAACAATTAGATGATCACTATTTTGGTTCTATACCAAAGCGCGCCTTAAACTACATGCGTGATTTGGAAACAGAATGTATGTATCTAGGTATCCCGGTTAAAACCCGTCATAACGAAGTAGCACCAAACCAATTTGAGTTAGCGCCTATTTTTGAAGAAACAAACCTTGCGGTAGACCACAACTCACTACTTATGGATGTGATGACTAAGGTAGCAGACAGACACAACTTTAAAGTATTGTTCCATGAAAAGCCATTTGCTGGTATAAATGGAAGTGGAAAGCACAACAACTGGTCTTTGGCAACTAACACGGGTGTCAATTTATTAAGCCCTGGGAGTACACCAATGAAAAACCTACAGTTTTTGACATTCTTTATAAATACAATCAAGGCTGTAAATGAGTATGAGGAGTTGTTAAGAGCAGCTATTGCGAGTGCAAGTAATGATCATCGTTTGGGAGCCAATGAGGCTCCACCGGCTATTATTTCTGTTTTTATTGGTACGCAGTTAACCAACGTATTAAATGCACTAGAAAAAGTAAAAGACGGTAAATTATCACCAGAAGACAAAACAAACCTTAAATTGAATGTAGTTGGTAAAATACCAGAAATATTACTTGATAATACAGACAGAAACCGTACCTCACCATTTGCCTTTACAGGGAACAAGTTTGAGTTTAGAGCAGTAGGCTCTACGGCAAATTGTGCAAAACCAATGACGGTTTTAAACACTATTGTTGCAAAGCAGTTAATGGAGTTTAAAACGCAGGTTGATGGCCTAATTAAGGGTAAAAAAATGAAGAAAGACGATGCTATTTTTAATGTATTGAGAGAATATATTAAAGATTCAAAACGTATCCGTTTTGAGGGTGATGGCTATGGAGAAGCTTGGGAAATTGAAGCAGGAAAACGTGGTTTGAGTAATAATAAAACAACTCCGCTAGCTTTAAAAGAGCAAGTGTCTAAGAAAACTATTGCGCTATATGAGGGCCTTGGTATCATGAATAAAATTGAGATTGAAGCCCGTCATGAAATTGAAGTTGAGGAGTATGCAATGCATATTCAGATAGAGGCAAGAGTGTTGGGAGATATTGCAAGAAATCACGTAATACCAACAGCTATTAAATATCAAAATATTCTCATAGAAAATGTTCAAGGTATTAAAGACATCTATGGTAAAGATTTCAAGAAACTTGCAAAAGAGCAAATGTACTTAATTGAAGCAATTAGTAGCCATATTGAAAGCATCAATGGTGGTATTACAGATATGATTAATGCGCGTAAAAAAGCCAATAAAATTGAAGATTCCCAAAAACGTGCAATTGCGTATTGCGATAAAATAAGACCTTATTTTGAAGAAATTCGCTACCACTGTGATAAACTAGAACTTTTAGTGGATGATGAGATTTGGCCATTAACAAAATACCGTGAATTGTTATTTACCAGATAATATAATAATTATCAAATAAAACTCAAAGCCTGCAAGTTATTGCGGGCTTTTTTGTGGGCACTTTTAGGATTCTTGAGCACTGTTTTGTCCTGTTGTCCAACAAAGTATAATTTTAATTAAAACCTCTCTTTGATGTGCTTTTTATAATCTGTATTTTTGCTACCAGAAAATTCAATCATGAGTCAAGATATTTCAAAAAGATATGCCCAGCGAGGAGTCTCTGCATCAAAAGAAGATGTCCATAATGCCATCAAAAATGTAGATAAAGGGTTGTTCCCTCAGGCATTTTGTAAAATTGTGCCAGACTACTTAACCTCAGATGAAGACTATTGTTTGGTAATGCATGCAGATGGAGCGGGCACAAAATCTTCTTTGGCCTATATGTATTGGAAGCAAACCGGTGATCTGTCTGTATGGAAAGGTATTGCTCAGGATGCCCTTATTATGAATATTGACGATCTTATTTGCGTAGGAGCGGTAGATAACATCATGCTGTCTTCTACCATTGGTCGTAATAAAAATCTGATTCCCGGTGAGGTAATATCTGCCATTATAAACGGTACAGAAGACTTAATTCAAGAGCTTGGTAAATTTGGTGTTACGATTCACTCTACAGGAGGAGAAACCGCAGATGTTGGCGATTTGGTGCGTACTATTATTGTAGACTCAACAGTTACTGCCAGAATCAAGCGTAGTGATGTGATTGATAATAAAAATATTAAAGCCGGTGATGTAATTGTAGGCTTGGCCTCTTTTGGGCAAGCCACCTATGAGACTCAGTACAACGGTGGTATGGGAAGCAATGGCCTTACCTCTGCTAGGCACGATGTTTTTGAAAAACAACTAGCTAAGAAATTTCCGCAGAGTTATGATCATGCCGTGCCAGAAGATTTAGTATACTCTGGCTCAAAAAACTTGACAGATACCATACAAGGATCTCCTATTGATGCAGGAAAACTAGTTTTATCTCCAACAAGAACCTATGCCCCAGTAATAAAAAAAATAATACAAGAGTGTAACAAACAGCACTTGCATGGTATGGTTCACTGCAGTGGAGGTGCGCAAACAAAAATTCTACATTTTGTAGAGAACTTACACATTGTGAAAGACAATCTTTTTGAGGCGCCGCCTTTGTTTAAATTAATTCAAAAAGAAAGTAGTACCCACTGGAAAGAAATGTATCAGGTATTTAATATGGGTCATAGAATGGAGCTGTATGTAAATCAAGAGATTGCCGCTGATATTATTAAAATTTCAGAATCATTTAATATTCCTGCTCAAATTATTGGAAGGGTTGAGGCCTCTGAAGACAAAAAATTAACTATAAAGAGCCCTTACGGAACCTTCGAGTACTAAAAATGTTCGTCATTTTTATTGTAAATTTACCAGAATTAAACTCCTATGCTAGAAAAACTTCAAATAGTAAAAAATCGTTTTGATGAGGTGAGTGATTTGATCATTCAGCCAGATATTATAAGCGATCAAAAGCAATATGTTCAGCTCAATAAGGAGTACAAGGATTTGAATGCCCTTATGAAAAAGAGGGACCTGTACATTATGGCAACCAATCATATCGAAGAAGCAGATGAAATTCTAGCAGATGGAAGTGATGCAGATATGGTGGAGATGGCAAAAATGCAATTGGATGAGGCAAAATCAAATATTTCGATTCTTGAAGAAGAAATTAAATACATGTTAATACCCAGAGATCCAGAAGAT
>Ga0206125_10005404_pt1 | contig 10813 bp, 7 predicted proteins | sample Helgoland_Spring_4_FD_148598 | JGI IMG/M metagenome (GOLD analysis project Ga0206125, IMG submission 148598) | Pelagic subsurface seawater microbial communities from Kabeltonne, Helgoland, North Sea - Helgoland_Spring_Bloom_20160331_1 | ecosystem: Environmental > Aquatic > Marine > Epipelagic ...
AAGTGTCTACCACCGGACATCTTTTATCTCCAACGTGGTCATTATACCAATGCCAAGCCTCTTCGTTAATAGGTTCTCCTACAGATCCAATTACTTTTAATGTTTTTAGAGGGAATTTTTGAACGTAGTCAATACTTTCTTTTGCTAAAGCTCGGATAGCGGTTGGGGCTGTATAAAATTGGGTGACTTTGTGTTTTTCAATAATTTCCCAAAAACGACTGTAGTCAGGATAGGAGGGAACACCTTCAAATATAACCGTAGTTGCACCGTTCAACAATGGGCCATATAGTATGTAGGAATGTCCAGTGATCCATCCAATGTCAGCGGTACACCAAAAAATATCATTGTCTTTATAGTTGAAAACATTTTTAAAGGTATAGGCTGTATAGACCATGTATCCCGCTGTGGTATGCACCATTCCTTTTGGTTTGCCAGTAGAGCCAGACGTATATAGAATAAAAAGTGGATCCTCGGCATCCATAATTTCGGCAACATTATTATCTGAAGCTTGGTCTAATAGGGGCTGAAGCCATTGGTCTCTACCTTCTTTCATCTTGATATCTGTATTGGTTCTTTTAACCACTAAAACATTTTCAACACAAGGACAATTAGCAACTGCTTCATCAATGATACCTTTTAAATCGATTGTTTTGTTGCCACGGTAGCCACCATCAGCCGTGATGACCATTTTACATTCGCTATCATTAATTCTTGAAGTCACCGCCGAAGCTGAGAATCCTGCAAAAACTACCGAGTGAATTGCACCAATTCGCGCACAAGCTAATGTTGCAATTGCTAGTTCGGGAATCATTGGTAGATAGATGCAAACGCGATCTCCTTTTTTGATGCCTTGCTCGCGTAATACATTTGCCATTTTACCTACTTGCTGATGCAATTCGTTGTAGGAAATATGCAATGCCGATTCTGAAGGGTCATTGGGTTCAAAAATAATTGCTGTTTTATCGCCTCGCCTTGCAAGATGTCTATCAATGCAGTTTTTGGTGATATTTACTTTAGCTTCTGTAAACCATTTGATTTCAGCTTCGGCCATATTAAAATCGACTACTTTGTCCCACTGTTGGTACCATGTAAAGTTCTCGGATGCTATTTTATCCCAAAATTTTCTTGGCTCGCGTACTGATTTTTTATAATGTTTGAAGTATTCTTCTAAAGTGTTAATTTCGTAGTAACTCATGATTTTGATAATTTTTTATAGATTATAAACTCCTATTTTTATAGTTGGTTAATGTTTCGGTAATTTCTGCAATAATCGATTCGTCATCTATTGTCGATGGAATTTGAAAATCCGTCTCATCTGCAATAGATCGCATTAATTTACGGAGGATTTTACCCGAGCGTGTTTTAGGTAATCGCTGTGCTATAACCACATTTCGTAATGAAGCTACCGCTCCAATTTGTTGACGAACTAGTTTAATTATTTCTTGTTCTAATTGATAGTGTTCTATTGTAGTTCCCAGTTTGGTTACCACTAATGCTAAAGGAATTTGGCCTTTGAGTTCGTCGGCAATACCAATAACTGCGCATTCTGCAACATAATGATGAGAAGCCACTACTTCTTCCATCTCTGCAGTAGACAATCGGTGCCCTGCTACATTAATAACGTCATCTACCCGACCTGTAATAAAAATGTAGTCTTCCTCATCTTTGAAACCACCATCTCCAGAGAAATAATAGCCTGGAAATTTATTTAAATAACCTGCTTTAAATCTCGGATTGTCTTGCCATAGGTCTAATAAAGTTCCAGGAGGTAAAGGCAACTGCAGTACCACGTAACCCTCTTCGTTTGGTCCTAGCTCAGTTCCTTCTTCATTAAATATTTTAATATTATAGCCGCAAACAGCTTTTCCAACGGAGCCTGGTTTTATCGGAAAAAATTCAACTCCCATCATTGTAGCAATCATTGGCCAGCCGGATTCGGTTTGCCACCAATGGTCGATAGCAGGAATAGGGATGTGTTTGGTGTACCATTCTAAAGTAGCAATATCACATCGTTCACCAGCTAAAAATTGAGTTTTCAGCGAGCTTAAATCATATTTTTTTAAAAAAGCACCTTCTGGATCCTCTTTCTTAATTGCTCGTATGGCGGTGGGAGCTGTAAACATGGCATTTACTTTATGTTCATCGATTATTCTCCAAAATGTGCTTGCATCGGGTGTTTTTATTGGTTTTCCCTCAAATAAGATGCTGGTATTTCTATTGATCAATGGTCCATAAACAATAAAGCTATGACCTACAACCCAACCCACATCCGAGGCCGCCCAAAAAACATCGCCCTCCTTGACATTATAGATAGACTGCATGGAGAATTTTAAAGCTACTGCATATCCACCTGTGTCTCTAACCACACCTTTAGGTTTTCCTGTTGTTCCAGATGTATATAAAATGTACAAAGGATGCGAACTACTAACAGGAACGCAATCAGTCTCTTCAGACCCGTATACGACTGCGTCATAATCTACATCATACTTCTTAAACGGAATCTTAGCGCCTAATTTTCTATTGAAAACGATTACTTTTTTAGGACGATGTGACGCTAGTTCGATTGCTTCGTCTACTAAAGGTTTATAAGTAATTAAACGGTCTACTTCAATACCAGATGAAGCTGTTATAATAAGTCTTGGTTTACAGTCGTCTATTCTTATAGCGAGTTCGTGTGGGGCAAAACCTCCAAAAACAACTGAATGTATGACACCTATTCGTGCACAAGCAAGCATTGCAAATGCAGCTTGCGGAATCATTGGCATATAAATTATGGCGGTATCTCCTTTTTTTAATCCTAGTGATTGCATTCCGCCAGCAAGTTTAGCTACTTCAGTCTTAACTTCGGCATAGCTATATTTTTTTACAGTTTGTGTAACGGGCGAATCATAAATAAATGCAATTTGATCGCCATAACCGTCATCTATGTGCTGGTCTAGGGCGAGATAACAAATATTTAATTCGCCGTCTTTGTACCAAAGAGGGTAGTCATTTCCATCTTTCGATAAAATATTTTTGGGTTTACTATACCACGCAATTTGATTGGCTTGATCAGCCCAAAAAACCTCGGGCTCCGCTATGCTCTGGGTATATAATTCTTTGTATTTCATAGAAGTAATTTTTTATTGAATTAAATCTTGAACTTGTTCGACTAATTTTTTGACAGAGAAAGGCTTGACTACATATAAATTAGCACCCAAGGCTAATCCTTTTTCGATGTCTTTTTCTTTATTTTTTGCAGATAGGAAAATGACTTTGCAATGTTGCAATCGTTCATCTTGTTTGATTTGCTCTAAGGTGGCAAAACCATCTACCATAGGCATCATCACATCAAGAATAATAATATCAGGAAGTTGGAGTTGTAATATATCCAGAGCCTCTTGTCCATCACGAGCAATGAAAACTTCAAAATTATTCTTCTTGAAAGTGTATTCAAGTGACATGACTATATTTGGTTCGTCGTCTACGATTAAAATTTTTTTCATGTTTTAACTGTTTTCTGTAGTATTGTATTTAGGTAAGGTAAAGATGAAAGTAGCGCCTTCGGTTACGCTTTGATCAATTTTAATACTTCCTTTATGGTGTTCTATAATTTGTTTGCAAATAGCGAGTCCTAATCCACTTCCAATTGGTTTTTTGATATTTTGGTTTCTTGATTGATAAAATTTATCAAAGATGGCTTCTGCGTCTTGCGTTTTGATACTTTTTCCGTTATTGTGAATCGTAATGGCTATATGATTGTCGTTGTCTTGAATTGAAATTACAATCTTACCTGCTGTTTCGGAACAAAATTTTATAGCATTTGATAAAAGATTATGAATTACTTGCACAATACGTTCTTCATCATAAAAGGCTCTAATTTCTTTATTACTATTGTCAAAAAAAACATCAATTTTCTTGTTTAACACTAATTGATTGACAGATTGTAACGTGTTTTTTATGGTTTTTGTAATATTGTTTTTGGACAAATAGATTTTTTGTTTACCAGTTTCAAATTTCTCTAAATCCAAAATTTTATCAATTAAGCGATTCAATCGATCCGACTCTGATATGATATTTTGCAAAAACTGTTTGCGAAGCTCCTCTGGTATGTCAGCATCATCGTGCAAAATTTCACTAGCCGCTCTTATCGCTGTTATAGGTGTTCGCAATTCATGTGTTACGGTGTCTAGAAATTCATCTTTTTGGATGTCCTTATTTACCAGTTCTAAGTTAGCATTTTTTAATTGCTCTGATATTTTTTTTAACTCATTCGAAGTGTCTGTTAGCTTCTTATTGATGATAATATTTTCTTTGGATTCTTCCAAGATGCGAAGTACTTCGGGCAGGCTAATCTTATCTTCTTTAACTACACTTGAAATTAATATTTTGGCAGAAGCCGTACCAATATGACCAGTCAATAAATTCTCTGCAAATTTTATAAAGCGAGCATCAGCTGTTGTGATATTTTTATCAATGTTGTATTTTAGGTTAAAAATCGTCAAGGCGCGTTTGGTGCGGTCTTCACCTAAAAAGCGAAGGAGTACCTTTTGAATATCGGAGATATAGGCGGTTCCTTTCCAGATAAATGCATTTTCATGATTGGTGATGTACTTGTCAATATCCACAAACATTTCTGCATAATTTCGTTCGCGGTAATTTCCTTTAAAGCTTACCGATACGGCAGCATATGTTAAAAAGTTAATGAGCATACTCCAGAAAACCGCGTGTGGTATAGGGTCTAAATAGTCCAATCCGAAAAGTTGAAAAGGCTTTAGTAGCCCTATTCCCCAAGGACCTTCCTGAATAAACAGACTAGTAGACTCGGTTATACCAATAGCGAATGGAAGTAAAAGGGTGTAAAAACAGATTAAAAAACCTAGAATAATCCCCGCTATAGCACCATTTTTAGAACCTCTTTTCCAAAAAATAGCACCAAAAAAAGCAGGCGCTAATTGTGCAATCACCACAAAAGCAAGCAGCCCAATGGAGAATAGAGAATAATCTAAAATAAAAAGGCGGTAGATGACATAGGAAATTATTATCAGCATAAATATTCCTATTTTTCTGCTTTTAAGAATCCGCTTACTGTTTTTCTCTTGTGAAGTGTTTTCCAACGAACCAATAAAACCATAAGGAATAAGCAAGTTATTGCTAAGCATGGTCGAGAGCGAAATAGAGGAGACGATAATCATCGAGATAGCTGCCGAAAAACCGCCGAGAAAAACCATTATCGTTAACACATTATTATCAAATAGTTGCGGAATAAGCAAAGAATAGGTGTCTGAGTTATGTCCTTTGTTTTCAAAAAGGATATTGCCACCCCATGCTATCGGAAATACAAAAATATTAAATAGTAATAGGTATAAGGGGAAAAGCCAAATGGCTGTCTTTATGTGGGTTTCTTTATTGTTTTCGATTATAGCTGTGTGGAATTGTCTAGGAAGCAAAAAAATGGCAAACATAGACAGGATGCACAAAAAGAACCAATTGATTCCGTTTGTAAGTCCTCCAATAGTGTTTTTTTTATCAAAATCTTTTAGAAGTGAAGCTTTTTGATAAATATCATCAAAGCCGTCAAACACAAAATAGGTTACATAAATACCAACAATCAAAAAGAAGACTAACTTTAAGATGGACTCCATAGCCACCGCGGTAACAATACCACGTCTTTTTTCGGAAGCATCTACGTAACGTGTACCATAATACGAAGCAAATAGCGCCAGAGCAATACAAACATAAGTAGTAGTGTCTGTGAAAATATTAGAGCTAGCTTGCGTTTTGGTAACAATATGAAACGTGTCCGAAATTGACTTTAGCTGCAATGAAATATAAGGCAAGATGCCAAATATGCAAACTAGGGTTACCAAAGCTCCCAGAAAGCGACTGTTTCCGTATCGTAAAGAAATAAAATCTGCAATACTGGAGATTTTATTTACTCTCGAAATGCGGATAATTCGTTTTAGGATAATCATCCAAGTGGGAATGATTAATATAGGACCTAAATAAATGGGTAAATAATTTAAACCTGATTCGGCAGCCACACCAATACTACCATAATAGGTCCAAGCAGTGCAGTAGACCGCTAGTGAAAACGAATAGATGTAGGGGTTATTAGTCCATTTCGAATGGCTTCTTTTTTCTGACCAATAGGCAATGTAAAAAAGAATCGATAAGTAGAGCACTAATATCAATAAGAGGCCAAAGCTATTCATAATATCTTTTTATAATTAAGTACGATATAGCGATTGAAAAAAGCCATGCAGAGAAGATATAAATATAGGTAATTGGGAATCCAAAAAGCGCTTTAGAACTATCAAATAACAGCAAAAGTGGTGCATTCAAGGCTAATAACAGTAGCATTGAGAGTATAACCAACTTTTGTTCATGTCTTTTTTTCATAAAAAATTCGATTTGATGTGCCGTACAATTACTTTTATCTATTTATGGTTCAATTAGTATAGTTGTTACTGTAATCTAAATAAGCAATCTCTACATGTAAATGTAGAGACTGCAAATTAAAAATAATGGTTTGACATTTATTTATTGTCATCATAGTCGCCCATTAGTGCATAGTACCCAAAAGTACCTAGACCTAAAACTATTAATGGTGTGAGTATAAATAGAATGATAATGCCAAATACGAGATCGTCTTGTTTCCCAGATGCAAATTTGGGTAATCCAAAAGTGAAGATGCAAAAATAAGCCGCAGCTATTGCTAATGCAATCCAAACTAATCCTAAAATTCTTTTTAATAGATTCATAGCTTTTGATTAAATGTGAGTGTTTTTAAGATCTTTATTTTTAATATAAATCATACCTACAGCAAAACATACCGCCGCAATGATTATTGGATACCATAATCCTTCGAGGTAAAACTCAGGATCGCCATTGTCCTTGCCGTTAATAACCAAATAAGTTGAAATTGCAGGAAGTAGCCCTCCAAAGATTCCATTTCCTACATGATAAGGCAGTGACATAGAGGTATATCTAATTTTAGCTGGGAACATTTCTACTAAGAACGCTGCAATAGGCCCATAGACCATTGTAACAAAAATAACTTGAATAAATATTAATAATATTAACGCCCACTTGTCATCCCAGTTGATGTTAATAGTCGTTTTTGTATCCATCTTTGGTTTTCCATCAACAAGTACAGCGGTACCGTCTTCTAAATATACCGTTTTTACTTCTACCAAAGTAGTTCCATCTGTATATTCTTTGTTGGTGGTGTATATAGAGTCCATTGTTTGTTTGGAATTCTCTTTTAATGCAGGAACTATTTTTGTATTTGCAACAATTTCTGTTTTGTTATTTACATTTGTCGTTTCATACATTTGCTTGTAAATAGGTCTATAGAGCAAAATGGCACAAAGTAGTCCGCCCATCATAATGTATTTTCTACCTATTTTATCACTCAACCATCCAAATACGATAAAGAAAGGTGTTCCCATTACTAATGCAATTCCCAATAAAGTATCCACTTGAGATGAGTCGATTGCCATTACTGTTTTCATAAAACTCATCGCATAGAATTGTCCTGTGTACCATACTACACCTTGACCCATAGTAGCTCCAAACAAAGCTAGTAAAACAAATTTCAAGTTGTAACGATTTCCAAAACTCTCTTTTAATGGATTAGTACTCGTATTCCCCTCTGATTTTGCTTTTGCAAATACAGGAGATTCATCCATGTTTTTTCGGATTAAATAAGAAACTCCGACCATTACAATAGAAATCCAGAATGGTACTCTCCACCCCCAAAGATCAAATTGCTCTGGTGTTAGGATGCTTCTTGTCGCTAGAATTACCATTAATGAAATGAATAACCCCACAGTTGCAGTAGTTTGTATCCAAGAAGTCCAATATCCTCGCTGACCTACGGGAGCATGTTCAGCTACATAAGTGGCTGCTCCTCCATATTCTCCCCCTAAAGCAAGACCTTGAAGCATTCTTAAAATTAAAACTAATACTGGCGCCATGAATCCTATGGTTTCATAACTAGGAATACAACCTATTAAAAAGGTGGCACCACCCATTAGTAGTAAAGTAACCATGAAGGTGTATTTTCTTCCAATTAAATCGCCCAATCGCCCGAAGAAAAGAGCCCCAAAAGGACGTACAACGAAACCTACGGCAAATGTTGCGAGTGTAGCTAAAAACGCTGCTGTAGGATTATCAGCAGGGAAAAATTTAGTGGAGATCACAACGGCCAAACTTCCAAAGATGTAGAAATCATACCATTCGATCATTGTACCCATTGAGGAAGCAGAAATTACTTTCCAAATACCTTTTGTTGATGTAGCACTCATAAATTATATTTTAAATTAGTTATAGATAAATTTGTAATTGTACAATAAAATCTCCTTTAGATGTTGGAGTTGCAGCAGGAGCTGTGTAAACCGGTCTTGTAGAATATTGTGCAGTGATCTTTGCATGTTGGCCATCTAAGAAAAAGTTGGTGCCTAGATCAAACTGCGTACTAGATTTGTCCAAAGCATCAAAGTTTTTATAAGTAAAAGCGCCAAAAGGCTGTATACGTACTTTAGGTTTTTCGGCTTTTGTAGGTAGCAAAACACCAGCTTGCGTATACCAAATAGTTCCTGTGCCAATAGTAGCTTGTGCATTTCCTGCGCCCGCAATTGCTCTGTTTCCAGTAAAATTAGGATCGGTAGATCCAATATTCATAATACCAATATTTCTTAAATAATTTGGGCCAAAATCATAGTCGTAAAACACAGAGTAACCCGTAAATGCCATTTTGTTTTCTTTTTTTCCTATAGGTAAATCAAGAAAAACATCTGCAGCAAAGAGATTAATATTGTGCTTTTCGATTGTGTTATTTACAGACGTTCTTGTGGCGTCTGGTGCTGTGTAAAAACCAGCTCCAATATTAAATACTTTTTTAGTGCCAACATAACTTCCTACTTTATATGGCAGTACATTGGCTTCTTGATCTAAAAATTGATATTCAAAATAGCCTGCTTTTGACCACTTCGTGTTTCCGCTGTTGTCTACTGCTACGGCAGTACTAGCATTGGTTACATTAACGGGAACTAGGTTGGTTGCGAAGGGTTTGTTGTAGCTCATGCGGTATTCTAATTTACCGTATTTACCTTTTGCGAATAATCCCATTTGTCTAGCAAATTGATCAGAATTCTCAATTAATGGCCAGTTGAATATGGGAGCATCAATGGTTAAGAAATTTAAGGTTGAAGCCATTGTTGCTCTTGATAATCCCATGTAATAGTGCAATCCACCGCCCAGCGATAAGCTAAATTTTTTGTCTTTTTCTGGTAAAACTAGTGCATATTCATTCCATGCATCGTGAAAAAATAATCCTGGTTTTTTACCAGCACCATAGCCTCCTGTTCCAGCACTCCCCGCAGCTCCACCATTAGTAAAGGTTTGGTTGTTTATACCAAAGTGGGTAACAATCATAAATCTTTTAGAAATTTGGGAATAAGCTAAAAAACGCAAACGTCTGTTGCCAATATCGGTTCCGGTTGCAGCTGCTTCCCCACCAATCATTGTGCCTGGGTTCATTTGACTAGAACGCAACCATATTTGGTTCCATGCTATAAAGCGCATGTATTTTGAACCATCTTCGTTTAGATTGAATTTCATTCCGCTCCCGTAATCAACCGAGCCTTGTGAAAAACTTTTTAGGGACAATAAAAGCACTGCCGCTATAAAAAATATTTTTTTCATAAATAAAATTTTGGTTATTAAATGGTTAGTTAATAAAGCGCCAAATTCTATTTTTTTATTGTGAAAAAAAATTATGATATATATTTACGTAAATAGTATAGTTAATCTTTAAAACGCTCCCATTTTATAAGCATAAATTTGTCACCAAGCTCAGTAATAATCATTCCTGCTCCTGATAGTAATGTTTTGTTTTTTAGATATTCAATGAGTTCTAAGTGGCTTAATATCTTATAGGTAGGATGGTAATTGGATTGCGATGGTTTTTTTATATTGAACGACTTTACCCAATTGCTTACGGTAACGTGCGAAACACCAATAATTCGTTCAATTTCACGAAAACTTAGACCTTCCAAATAAAGTTGTAGTGCCTTGGTTACGTAGTAATCATCTATCTTTTTACCGATTTTATTGACAGTGAAAAAATAGTTGCATTTTTTACACAAATACCTTTGTTTACTGTTGATTATGCCGCTTTTTACAATCTGGGTTTCTTGGCATTTTGGGCAGGCTAAAATTTCCATATATATTTATTTTGCATAAATATAGTAAATTAGCATCTATTGTATTTTTAAATCATCAGAAATAATATAAAAAAAATACGAACCCTCTATTTTTATTGAGTTTTTGGTGTGTTATTGCTAAGTATTAGACCTCAGTTAAATCATACAAGGTTTTTTAAAGGTAGAATTTCAGAAATAAAAAAAGCACCAAAATAGAATGGACAGTATTAATTTTTTCTTGGAGATGGATCGTAAAAACTTGCAGTGGTAGTTTTTGGTGTAGATCGCAGCTGCCTAACAATAGTTAAAGTGAATGCCCTAGTCGTTATTTTTTATATTCTACCCAATAACTAGTTTTTTTGTAACCAAGTTCGAATTCTAAAACTAAATCCTATGACCTATTGCCAAAGTACTCGGTCTTCTTGGTTGCTGATTGTAGTATCGTTTTAGTTGATATCCAATATGATTAGTCCGTCTTTTTAAAAAATTTAGCTAGTATTATCAATGGCAAAGTGTTAATAAACAAAAAACCCACTAATTTCTTAGTGGGTTTTGTGGTACCTCCAGGGATCGAACCAGGGACACATGGATTTTCAGTCCATTGCTCTACCATCTGAGCTAAG
>Ga0206125_10005406_pt1 | contig 10812 bp, 10 predicted proteins | sample Helgoland_Spring_4_FD_148598 | JGI IMG/M metagenome (GOLD analysis project Ga0206125, IMG submission 148598) | Pelagic subsurface seawater microbial communities from Kabeltonne, Helgoland, North Sea - Helgoland_Spring_Bloom_20160331_1 | ecosystem: Environmental > Aquatic > Marine > Epipelagic ...
ACGGTACTGAATTGCTTTGGGCTATCATCATCCATAAAATCCCAATTAGCATTGTTTTGGCAACCTTTTTATTTCACTCCAAGTTAAAAAAACAATATGCATACCTATTTGTAATTCTTTTTGCATTAATGAGCCCCTTAGGTGTATTTTTCTCTGAAAAAATTTCCATGTTTATCGAATACCACAAAGAAATTACAGGTATTACTATTGGAATATTTTTACATATCTCAACCATCATTCTTTTTGAAAGCTCAAAAGACCACAAATTCAATTATTCTAAGTTTTTTGCCATTCTGTTAGGAATGGGAATGGCTCTTATATCCTAAAAACAAACTGTTTAAAACACAATAAGCAGAATATTTTTTTTTACAATACTTCCATTATTTAATTAATTATTGTAAATTTGAGTATTGCATCAAAAGAATATAAACTATCACACCCCCTCTGTTAGTTATGGAACACCTAAACACGAATACGTCCAAATCTCCCCTGAAGATAGGACAAATCCTAAATCATTTTTTAGAAGTTAAAAGTGCTAAAAGAACGCTGGTCGACATCTTTTTTTGGTGGGAAGGCAAACGTTTACATTTTAATTTAATAGTACTTGCTATTGGTTTTGTTTGCTATGTATTTCAACAGGTAATCTCAAATTCAACATTTGCCTTCTCAAAAAAAGAAATTGTGCTTTTCATCGTACTGTACAATATTTGTTATTCTACGTTTTGCGTGGTTGAATTTTTTATCCCTAAGAATCGCAAATATGCCCCGAAAGCATTTAAAAATGGATTGTTCATTTGTGCAGCCATTTTGAGTATTCCAACAGTATTCCACACACTCGAAAATTTAATTTTCTAAGTTCCAGTTCATTTACTTGGTACGACTTACAAATGCCCTTTCTTCTGTAGGATCATTACCAAAACAATTGGGATGGCTAACAAAACCACCATCAAGGTATTCTCAAAAAACAAACTTGGATACCCTATTAAAGTGATTGCAAAACCGCCTATTGCACCTCCAAGATGCGCACTATGCCCAATATTTCCTAATTGTTTTTTCATACCATAAATGGTGTACAACAAATACCCTATTCCAAATACATAGCCAGGCAACGGAATTGGAATTGGAAACATTATTAATGTCATATCTGGATATATCAAGATAGCGCTGTATACAATTCCAGACACTGCTCCTGAAGCACCTACAGCACTATAATAGGGCTCATTCTTATGATAATACAAGCTAAACAAGTTACCAGCAAACAAACTTCCAAAATAAACAAGCAAAAAAAACAATCCGCCTAAACTGTGCTGTACAACCCCAGAAAACAGATACAATGCATACATATTGAATCCCAAATGCATGTAATCTACATGTAAAAACCCTGAAGAAAGCATTCTAATTTTTTGTCCGTTTAAAATCGGTCCAATTTGAAATTTATAAGTCTCCATAAAGGACCTATCTTGAAATCCTTTATAAGAAAACAAGACGTTTGCAACAATTATACTTAAAACTAGTGTGTCCATAATATCTCAATCAATACCGCAAATATACTAGTATCTTCATAAACTTTTTTAAAAAACAAAAATAGATATCTTCATATGAAATCATGCTTCCTATTTTTAGAAGAACCAAAACTGTTTGGCTATATTTGCACAATATTTTATTAAACACTTATGAAACGTTTCGTTTTTATCATTACATACCCACTACTTTGGTTCATTTCAAAGCTTCCTTTCTTTGTGCTCCATTTGTTCTCTGATTTTATTTTTGTTATTTTATTTTATCTAGTTGGCTACCGAAAGGAAGTCGTACTACAAAATTTAAAATATGCATTTCCAGAAAAAAGCATAGATGAGTTAAAGGTAATCAGGCGCAAATTTTTCAGACATTTTGTCGATATTTTTATCGAAATGATAAAGTCATTTACAATTTCTGAAAAAGAAATTAACAAGCGCTACAAGTATATCAATAAAGAAATCTTTAAAGACATTGAAGCCATGAACAAGAGTGTTATTCTAATGGGGTCGCACTATGCCAATTGGGAATGGATTATCAACATCTGTAGCTATACGAAATTACACTGTGTAGGCGCGTTCACAAGGTTGACCAACCCACATTATAACCAGCTCATAAAAACAAACAGAAGCCGATTTGGAAGTGAGTTTGTTCAGACCTCAAAAACGATAAAAAAACTAATTAAATACAAGTTAGACAACAAACTAGCCATTTACGGATTGTTGAGTGATCAGTCTCCTAGTTTAGAGAAAACGCATTACTGGGCCGAGTTTTTAAATGTAAAGGTCCCTATCCATACAGGAGCAGAAATGTTGGCTAAAAAACACAACTTTGCCTTAGTTCACATGAAAGTTAACAAGGTAAAAAGAAGTCATTATGAAATTGAATTTGAAATCCTCTCGGAAAACCCCCAAGAAATTCCAGATTATCAAATTACAGATGACTTTTTAAGACGTACTGAAGCACAAATCCACGAAAAACCCGAATTCTATTTCTGGACACACAAACGCTTTAAATACAAAGACCACGCACCTAATACATCACGTCAAAAAAGAAAAAAGCCAAACAAATAGATTGGATTAGGCCCTCCAATGTGTTTACTTTTTTTACTTAAACAATCTAAACTTTCCACCGAAAACAATGGTGGGCTGTACATACCAAAAGTTTTGACTTGCGGAGTCTGAACTACTCTGTGTTGTTCTGATATCTCCCATATCGATAAAACCTCCTTTGAGCTCAGTCATCAGGAAAAAATACTTGTAAATTGTAAAATCAAGACCAACACGTCCTGAAATTCCATAACCCGACACATGAAAGTCGTCGTAGCGTTCTTTGCCTAAAAGGGTACTATTTGTTTTTGGAAACAAAAAACCGAGCCCTAAACCTTCTGTTACATTGATTTGAAAATTTTCAGCATACAAACCGAACACAGAACTTATATCGTCGAAACGACTCACTTCTACACATACATAGTTCAAACCATCTGTATGTTCAAATTTCAAAAATTCCTCTGTCAAATCAATCGTATCGTCATAAGAAAAGCCATAAGATGGATCAATATAACCGTCAATTGCCACGGTCTGATCTTGAATCATCACATATTTCATATGATCCACTCCCAATGAAATGGTGTAATTTTCTTTAAAAAAATATCCAATACGATAATTCGTTTGAGGAATGGTCATATTTGCCGGATTCAAATACTTATCAAAAGAAAAAGGAGAAGGCTTATCCTTTGATTGCACCTTTGCCAATCTGAAATCATAATCACTTCCTTTAAAAGAAATATCGGAATCTGAATAATAACCTCTATTCCATCCCCAATAAAGAAAGAATTTCCCTTTGTTTTCAATTTTCTTAAAGTCTTTCTTCTGAGAGAAACCAACAGTACTCATTCCTAAATAAAGTACTACGCAATAAATGTATTTCATTGTTTATTTTTTAGACTTGGCAAAGATACACAACTAACTTTCGGAAAAAACAACATTTATCAGCAAATAACTAATAAATTCTTTTACCTCTTAAATATCTCTTGATCTTTTTAAGCTTCTTTGTTTACAACTTAAAACGCCCTCCAAAAACCAAAGTTCCTTCAACAAATCCAAAATCTTGTGTGGCGGTATCTGATGCACTATTAGTTGTTCGAACATCCGTCAAATTAATATACCCCGATTTAAATTCTGTTTGAATAAAAAAGTGTTTAAAAATTGTAAAGTTTAAACCAACTTTAGCAGATAGTCCAAAACCAGAAACATGAAAATCGTCGGCATTATCCTTTCCAAGCAGCGAACTATCCGTCCTAGGAAATAAAAACCCAAGACCTAAACCTTCAGTAAGATTGATTTGAAAGTTTGTCGCATACAAACCAAAAACAGCACTGATATCATCAAAACGGTTGAGTTCCAAGTTTACATAGTTCAAACCATCGGTATGCTCATAAGTCAAAAATTCAGGAGTCAACTCAATAGTTGATTCATAAATACCATCATATGGATAGCCTCCGTCAATTTCTCCCTTAATTGACACCTCTTGGTCTTGTACCATGACATATTTCATATGATCAAAACCAAAAGAAATCGTGTAATTCTCATGGAAAAAGTATCCAAATCTAAAATTTGTCTGTGGAATGGTAAGATTTCCAGGATGTAAATATTTATGTGCTGAAAAAGGGGTTTGACGATCTTGTGCTTTTACATCGTACAATACAAAATCATAATCACTTCCTTTAAAATGAATATCTGAATCTGTGTAAGCACCTCTATTCCATCCCCAATAAAGATAAAACTTCCCTTTATTTTTTGGTTTTACAAAACCTAATTCTTGCGAATAACTTAAACTACAGACAAATCCGTAAAAAAACACAGCCAGTATATATTTCATTTGTAACAATATTTAGCCACAAACATACTTAACTTATGTTTATTTCACAAACTATATTTACAACATTTAAAGTCCTGCTATTTCCTTAATCTCATCAATAATTTGCAACGCTAAGGCATCTGCTTTCTCTTGAGAAGTACTTTCGGTATAAATACGAATAACAGGCTCCGTATTTGATTTTCTCAAATGCGCCCATTCTTCTGCAAAATCAATTTTAACACCATCAATAGTATTCACGTCTTCGTTTTGATGTTTTTGTGCCATTTCAGAAAGAATCTTATCGACATCTAAAGTAGGTGTCAATTCAATCTTATTCTTGCTCATAAAATAGCTTGGATAGCTATCTCTTAATTCTTTACACGACTTACCACTCTTTGCCAAATGCGACAAGAATAGAGCTACACCAACCAAAGAATCACGTCCGTAATGTGATTCTGGATAAATGATTCCTCCATTTCCTTCACCACCTATGACAGTATTCGTGGCTTTCATTGCAATAACAACGTTTACTTCACCTACAGCACTTGCGGTATAAGTTCCGCCGTGTTTTTCTGTAACATCTCTCAAAGCTCTTGAGGAAGACAGGTTAGAAACCGTATTTCCTCCCTTCAATTCGCCCAACACATAATCGGCGCAGGCAACAAGTGTATATTCTTCTCCAAACATAGAACCGTCTTCATTCACAAGTGCCAATCTATCAACATCGGGATCTACTACAATTCCTAAATCCGCTTTCTTTTCAACCACCAAATTCGAGATGGCTCCCAAATGTTCTTTTAAAGGTTCTGGATTGTGTGGAAAATGACCCGTTGGATCGCAATAGAGTTCTATACACTCCACGCCCATTTGCGCCAATAGTGCAGGAATAAAAATACCTCCAGTTGAGTTCACCGCATCTAAAACCACTTTAAATTTCGCATTCTTAACGGCATCTACATCTACCAAATCAAGTGCTAATACAGCATCTATATGCTTTTGTACATAACTTCTGTCTTTTGAATAACTTCCTAAATCGTCTACTTCCGAATACTGATAAGCATCATTCTCCGCAAGCACCAATATTTTTTGACCTTCCTCTCCATTTAGGAATTCTCCTTTTTCATTTAATAATTTGAGGGCATTCCATTGCTTTGGATTGTGAGAAGCCGTGATGATAATTCCTCCATCTGCATTTTCCATAGGTACTGCTACCTCCACAGTAGGCGTTGTTGACAATCCTAAATCTATAACATCAATTCCCAAACCTACCAAGGTATTGGATACCAAACTGCTAATCATTTTTCCAGAAATACGAGCATCACGACCAAGAACAACACGTAATTTCTCTTTTGAAGCCTTGTCTTTATTTCTATCGACCAGCCAAGTACCATAAGCACTTGCAAATTTAACGGCGTCTAGTGGGGTTAAATTGTCTCCAATATTTCCACCGATTGTACCTCTAATTCCCGAAATTGATTTGATTAATGCCATGTAGTTTCTATTTTTATGAATGCACAAAAATAGCAAACTATCTCGATAAAACAGAGTGTTTTATCGATAAAAAACAAACAAATCTAAAAAAAGTGTGCTCGAGAACACCAACACCCTTTCTAGGTCTTAAGACCTAGTAGGCACAAACACTTTAGCTGTACATTTTCTTACGCAATTCTTTTACTTTAGGATCTGACAAGTATTCATCGAAGGTTGCGTATTTATCGATTACTCCTTTTGGGGTAATTTCAATAATTCTATTGGCAACGGTTTGCGCAAACTCGTGATCGTGTGTAGAGAACAACACGGTTCCTTTAAAGTTCTTTAATGAGTTATTTAAGGCTTGTATCGATTCCAAATCTAAGTGATTCGTAGGCTCATCTAACATCAGCACATTAGCTCTTTTCATCATCATACGAGACAACATACAACGTACTTTCTCTCCTCCAGACAATACATTACACTTCTTTAATGCTTCTTCTCCACTAAAGATCATTTTCCCTAGGAAACCTCTTAAATGTACTTCTTCTCTTTCTTCTTCTGTTTTGGCATACTGACGTAACCAGTCGACCAAGTCTAGTTCTTCATTTTCAAAGAATTCTGCATTCTCTAAAGGTAAATAAGATTGCGTTGTGGTGATTCCAAATGCATACGCTCCAGCATCTGCTTCTTCATTTCCATTGATGACCTGATAAAAAGAAGTTACTGCCTTTGAGTTTTTTGAGATAATAGCCACTTTATCACCTTTACTTAAGTTGATATCTATGTTTTTAAACAACAACTCTCCATCAATCTCTTTTGATAGATTTTCTATGTTAAGGATTTGATCTCCTGCTTCTCTTTCTCTTTCAAAAATAATAGCAGGATAACGACGACTCGAAGGTTTGATGTCTTCAACATTCAATTTCTCAATCATTTTCTTTCTACTGGTTGCTTGTTTAGACTTTGCAACGTTTGCAGAGAAACGACGGATAAATTCTTCCAACTCTTTCTTTTTGTCTTCTGCTTTTTTGTTTTGCTGCGCTCTTTGTTTGGCAGCTAACTGACTAGACTCGTACCAGAAGGTATAGTTTCCAGAATACTGATTTACTTTTCCAAAATCGATATCTGAGATATGTGTACATACGGCATCTAAAAAGTGACGGTCATGCGACACGACAATTACTGTATTTTCGTAGTTGGCTAGGAAGTGCTCCAGCCATGCAATGGTTTCAAAATCCAAATCATTGGTAGGCTCATCCATGATCAATACATCAGGATTTCCAAACAAAGCTTGTGCAATTAAGACACGTACTTTTTGTTTTCCGTCTAAGTCACCCATCAAGGAATAATGAGCGTCGTCTTTAATGCCTAGCGAAGACAACAAAGTGGCAGCATCGCTTTCTGCGGTCCACCCACCCATTTCTTCAAACTTCACTTGTAGTTCCCCTATCTTATCTGCATTTTCATCGGTATAGTTTTCATACAGTGCATCCATCTCCTTTTTCACACCGAACAAATCTTTGTTTCCCATGAGCACCGTTTCCAACACCGGAAATTCATCGAAGGCAAAGTGATCTTGTGACAAAACCGACATTCTTTTGCCAGGTTCTAAAGCCACATGCCCAGAAGTAGCCTCCATCTGTCCTGTTAATATTTTTAGAAAGGTAGATTTCCCGGCACCATTGGCACCGATAATTCCATAACAGTTGCCTTGAATAAATTTTGTGTTCACTTCATCGAACAAAACACGTTTACCAAATTGTACGGAAAGATTAGATACTGTAAGCATTGTAATGAATTTTAAATTTTGGCAAAAATAAGAAAAAAAGACCATCCATTCTAGGCGTTAGCAGGAATTCTCAAAAAACAAAACGCCCAATGAATACTCCTTTTTTTTTACAATTCTACCAGCTAAATAACACCTCCCTAAAACTAGTGAGTTTGAAAAAATACTTAAAATGAGTATTGCTACTGCAATTTACATTTGTTAACTTTAAAACATTGTTTAACGATAAAAAATATAAACTATGAAACATTTACAAAAACTGCCTATGTCTATCTTCATCATACTTGGTGCCCTGCTAATCTCTTGCCATGATGAAGTAAAGGAAACTGAACCTGCTACACCTACTCTAAAAGAGGAATACCTTACTGCAGGAGAAAAAGAAATCGTACTCGGAAAGAAAATAGAAAATCCCTATGCTGTTGCAACTATGCAAAAAGCGTATGAGAATTTAATGAATTCAGAAAGTAAAAACTCAAATGTATCGAAAAAGGTGGGAGAAAGTGTTGCAATTGTAACCAACCATCACTATGTTCGCTTTTGGTGCGTATCACAAGAAGACAGAGATAAACTAACAGCCTTAGACATTAAGTTCTCCGATTTTCCGTTAGATCAGGAGATTGAGGAGACTGGAAACTTCTTTGCAGAAGAAGACATCACTACCGAAGCTTATGAAGGAGCTTGGATATATACTTCCTTATTGGCCGATTTTGATTATGAGTCCTTAGGATTGAGGTATGAGATTTTAGAAGATTTGTTTTTATTCGAAGAAGCGCAAGGCGAAGACATCGAAGAAGATGATAGTGTTTTGGCCAAAGCCAGCGATTCGGAAATTGCGTTTTACGAAGCCTTAGAAAAAGAAGCTTTTAGAATTACCGGAAACTTGGAGAAAGAAATGGCAAAAAACAAAAGCAATATTCAAGAAAGGTGCTGGTTTTTCTGTAGCGGAAGAACCCAACCCAAAGGAACTCTTAAGGTGTACAATACAGAAACAAGAAGTACAGACCCTGTGGTAGGCGTAAAAGTAAGAACATACCGTTGGTTTGTTTGGGGTTATGGTTATACGAACAGCAATGGATATTATGTAATTAACAAAAAATACAGAGGAAATCCTTGGTATTCTATAGATTTTGACAACCCTTCTAACAAAATAAAAATTTATTCCACTTGGCTTTCTCTTTCCGATGCAACTTATAGAGCTTGGACACAATCGAAAAGTGGCTATGATAAAACTTTTTACACCAACTCTTATGGATGGCGTTTTTCTACTGTAAATAATGCAGTAGTAAAATACCGAAAATATTGTGACCAATATGGAATCACAAAACCATCTTCAAAAATGCGTATCAACGTTACGAATGGTACTGGCTCGGCTTCGGCTCCAATGCTTCAAAAAACTTGGGGTTTCATTGGCTATAATTCACATGCTAGTGTAAGTAATTTCTTTGCCAATTTAGGCTTTGGAGTTATCAATACAGCAAGCTATTTCTTTAAATGGGTATTACCAGATATTTGGATACAAGCAAACTCTAGTAATGGTACAGCAAAAGTATTTTCAACTACTTTTCATGAAATGGCACATGCTTCTCATTTTGAAAAGGTAGGTGGTAGTTATTGGGCTAAATATATCAGTTATATCATTACTTATGGAAGTTATGGTGATGGAACAGGGAGAAATGCAGGGCTTTGTGCTTTGGGTGAAGCTTGGGGATATCATATAGGGAATTTTTTAACTATTCAAGAGTTTGGAAATAATAATAGTGAATTAACATCAGGTGCTTTTGAAAATTTTGATCCAATACAAAGACCTAATGATATTGCCAAATCAAGATATACTGACGCTAATGGAAATTTAAACAGTACTGGATGGGCAGGCTGGATGCCGTCCGGACTAATTAATGACATTATTGATACAAATAGTGATTTGGTTAGAACAGGGTTTAGGGATAATGTATCTGGATATACACTACAAAATATTTACAATGCTCTAGATAGAGATGTTGCATCTCCTCAAGCTTTTAGAGATCGCTTGTTACAAGAAAACGGCAACAGAGATGAAACAGATTTACGAAATTTATTTGAAGCTTATTATTATAATTAAATTTAGGTATTATGAAAAATTATATGTGCGTAGTATTTATACTATTTCTTTGTTCATGTGACCCTGATGCATGTTCTGAATATTTAATTAAAAATTCAACTAATTTAGATTTAAATCTAACATTTATTGAGAAAAAAGAAATTAAAGAAGTTAATATTGAAAAGCAATATGTAGTTAATTTTATTGAACATAATTGTGATACGGGTGGGGCTCCATTATTATATCTTTATAATTATAATTCAATTTATCTATCAAAAGGAAATGAAATATTGAAAGTATGGAAACCCGATACAAAAGGTAAAAACATTTATAATATTGACAAAGATTGGAGTGTTCGAGAAAGCCCAAAAGACAATTTCATTTATACTTTTGAAATAACGGATGAAGACTTAATACGCCAAGAAGAGTAGCATTTAGAGAACGCTTATTGCGAGAAAACAGTAATAGAGACCAGACGGATTTGAGAAATTTATTTCAAGCCTACTATTGGGATTAAATTCATACCTTAGATTATGAGAAAATTTATTTGTTTATTAATAATTACGATATTTTGCTCTTGTGACCCAGATTACTGTGGCATTTATATCGTTAAGAACAACACAAGTAAAAATTTAAAATTGCATCTTAAAAATGATACTATTGAACTAAATAAAACGTATCTTTTACAAAACGAAAAATGTTCTTTAGGGGGAATATCTCCACTGGATTTGTCAGAATATGATTCGATATATGTAACAGACATAAATAATGTAATTTTAATAACATACAAACCTAATACCTTCCACGACGAAGACCTAAATTGCACAGAAAAAAATATTTATAATTACTCATGCTGGTTTAACAAAAAAGTATCCAAATATAATTATGAAAATACTTTTGAAATCACAAATGAAGATCTTGAATAGGTAAATTTGTTAACGGCATATGTAGAAAACAGCAGTTAATAGCCAATCTAAATGTTTGGCTTTTATCTGTTGTTTTTTATTTAAAAAATTACAGAAGATTTGAGCAATTTATTGTTCAGATTAATTTTATACCTTAGATTATGAGAAAATTTATTTGTTTATTAGTAACAATTCTT
>Ga0206125_10005409_pt1 | contig 10808 bp, 7 predicted proteins | sample Helgoland_Spring_4_FD_148598 | JGI IMG/M metagenome (GOLD analysis project Ga0206125, IMG submission 148598) | Pelagic subsurface seawater microbial communities from Kabeltonne, Helgoland, North Sea - Helgoland_Spring_Bloom_20160331_1 | ecosystem: Environmental > Aquatic > Marine > Epipelagic ...
ATTCAAAGGAGCTGTACCAGAGCATGAAGAACCACTCGGGATACTCCGAGGTCATGCGATCAATAAGCTGTTGGCGCTCAAACATAGTTACCCCCTATTCAACAAAATCAGTGTAGAAGGAAGCTTCAGGAGTGCAATGGCATATGGAGGCAGCGTACCGAGACGCTGAATCCGTGTAGAGGTAAGCTGAGGAGATGTTTTGGACTCTTCAGCATCTGTTTGTTTTTTTTATCTGTATGGATAAAAACTTAAGACAGTTCCTTAGGTTCAAATAGCATCGTAGCCTTGAAAAGCATACTTGAAATAGAGGCTTTGTGTTTGGCTTTCTTGTTATAATAAAGTTACAACAGGACCATGACATACAGCTTAAACATTTGACTGGGTAATGCACATGTTCTCCACAGCTAAATGGCAAATTCAACAGCCTAAAAAAGATGCTTTTGAGCTGCAGTATTACGAACATTTAGGATGCAATCTGCCTCCCATTATCAGGGCATAATCGTTCTCTTCAAAAATGTTATTCAAATGAAACAGATGTTAGAGTACCCTTGATTTAAAATCTATGCATACCGACCAGATCCTAACTTAATACCCCCAGTCATTGTGCACGATTGGCAGACTATTTAATTCATTTCTGTGTAGCCTCCATTTGGGCATGAATTCATTCATCAGTTGAATGAATCTATCGTTGTGGTTTCTTTCATGAAGATGAACCAACTCATGCACGAGGATATATTCAAGGCAAATAGGCGGCTTCTTAGCCAGCTCGAGATTTAGCCAAATTCTCTTTGCATCCGTATTGCAAGCACCCCATTTGGTTTTCATTTGCTTGACGCCCCAGTCATTTACCTCAACCCCCATAACCTTCTCCCATTTCTCCAGCAACGGGGGGATTTGAATTTTCAGTTGTTTGCGGTACCACTCTTTCATGATGTCGGCCTTGCGCTCCACAGAAGATCCCACGGGGATTTTGACACTTATTTTTTTGGTGCCGCTAAGCTTGACTTTGCTATACCCATCGTGTTCTTGCACCTCCAGGATATATCTCTTGCCCTGGAAGAAATGACTTTCTCCAGAGACATAATCACGCTTGGTCTCTCGGGCTTGGTTCTTGAAGTTTTTGACGTGCTTTTTTATCCAGCCCAGCTTACTGATTGCGAATAGCCTCAGCACTTCTTCGTCTGTTTTTTGAGGCACTGCAAGTCTTATTCTTCCATGAGGAGGATACACAGCCAAGTGCATGTTCTTGATGTCCTTTCGTACAACATCAATCTCTACGTTGGCAATCTGCAGTATTTCAGGATTAATATTCACTCTGAGCCTTTATGATGTCCATCACCTCCATGGTTTTTTGAAGGTCATTGAGAACCTTGTTTACCTCGATGCGGAGCTTCTTTTCTTTTATACCACCATCACGCCACCCATCGAGCTTATTGTATCGAACAGCCTCGTCTAACACAAGGGATAACTCCTCATTGTTTTCAAGGTTATCATATAGTGCCTGCTTTGCCTTTGTGTTTATGTCAGTAGGGTAGGATACGTTGCTGGCGGGATCAGACACATCTTTTGCGAGCTGCTTTATTTTTTCCAGATAACTCTGATAGTCAAGGGTTTCTTGTTTTCTCTTTTGGATGAGCTCATTCAGTAACACGGACATTTTCTCAAAGTACTTTGGGTTGGTTTGAGACTCTTCATTGATCACCTTCCTGACGTTGTTCTCAATGGTTTCCGCTACTGCTGTCTGCCTGTTACTCTTTTGTTCTTCGGGAGTTCCAGTAAGTTCATCACCGAGTTTGACAATTAAGTCTACCAGTGATTTGTCTTCAAAGTCAGCAATCTTTTTACTGGCGTTGGCATCCAAGTACATATCCATTAGCTGCCTCATGCCAGGCTCAAAGCGTTTGAAGTCGAGGTAATCGCCACTGGCTTGCTTTATGGTTTCTCTGAGGTCCGAGTAATACTGTACTTGTGCTTTTATTTTAATGGCCTCCGACTCCGAATAGCCAAGCTTGTGCATTTCATTGGCAACATTGGCATAGGCTCTGATTAATTTGACGACAGCTTTATATAGACCTACTCTTCTCTCTTCGGTCTCTTTGATCTCATTCGGACGTTCTGTGTTGCCACAGAAATATTTGATGAAGCTCGGCTCGTCTTTTGGATGAACAGGCTCACACATGGCTATCAATGCCTCTAGAGCCGTCTCTAAACGCTCTTTGCTTTCGGTGTGTCTATCCTTCAGTAAGCCTTTTACATCGTCCTCATCATAACTGTCAAATGCCTGAGAGGTATAGTCTGTAATGGACTTCTGCAAGCTCTTGAACAGGTCCTTGTAATCGATGATATAACCGTAGTCCTTTCCTTCCTTGTCTATTCGATTTACACGACAGATTGCCTGGAATAGGCCATGATCTTGCATGCTCTTGTCTATGTAAAGGTAGGTGGCTGATGGTGCGTCAAAACCAGTCAACAGCTTATCTACAACAATCAAGAGCTTCATTCTATTGGGCTCTTTTTTAAACTGAGTTATGACCTCTTCTTCAAAGTCTTCCGTAGATTTTCCATTGAGCATTTTGGTGTATACCTCATACTTCAAAAGTCTATCCGTAGGATTTTCTTCTCCTGTTTCTTCTCCCTTTATATCGCCATGATGGGGCTCGTAAGAGGTAATAATGGCACATTCTTTAAAACCATTGTTTTGGAAGAGTTCATAATACTTACACGCTTGGAAAACTGATCCAGACACCAGCATAGCGTTCCCTTCTCCAGTGGACAGCCTCGGCTTTACTTTGAAATCTTTTTTGATGTCGTAGACTATTTTCTCTAGCCTTGATTTTGAACCCAGCACCTTTTGCATCGTGCCCCAGCGTTTCTTCAATTCTACTTTGGCAACATCTGTTAGTCCTCTGGTTTCTGCTTCAAACCACTCGTCAATGCTATGTTGATCAGTGACGAATTGCTCTACATCTCTGGCTTCATATAGTAAATCCAAGACCACGCCATCTTCCACGGCTTCATCAAACTTGTAGGGATTGCCTATGTATGGGCCAAATATTTCAATGGACTTTTGCTTGTCTTTTTTAAGCAGTGGTGTCCCTGTATAACCAATAAACACGGCGTCAGGCAGGATCATCTTCATCGCATCATGCAGCTTGCCAGACTGGGTGCGGTGACACTCATCTACAAAGACATAAATATCTCCCTTGGCTTTGAAATCACTTCCTAAACTCGCTTTGAGTTCTTCTATGAAGGAGTCATAGTCGCCATCTTCAGCATTACGACCAAACTTATGTACCAAGCTGCAAATAAGCATCTCGGTCTTGTGATTTAAGACATGGATTAAGTCTCTACCGCTTTTGGTTCTGTAGATATTTTCATCAACGCCTGTAAACAGCTTTTGTATTTGGTCGTCCAGCTCTTCTCGATCTGTGATGATGAGTACTCGGCTATCTTTTACATTCTCGCGAATCCATTTGGTGAGCCAGACCATGGTCAACGACTTGCCAGACCCTTGGGTATGCCATAGGATGCCTCCTTGCTTGGTCTTTACATTGGTTTGAGCTGCCTTAACCCCAAAGTACTGGTTGGGACGGCACAATTTCTTAACCCCCTTATCAAAGACTAAAAAGTCATGCACGAGCTCCAAGAGGCGTGCTTTCTCGCACAATAAAGAAATGTGCTTGTCCAGTATATAATCAAACGCTGAATCGGATTCCTCTTTCCAGGTTAAGAAATACTTCTCGGGTGTCTTAATCGTACCATAACGTATTCCTTGGGTGTCATTTCCTGCCATTACCAATTGCATGGCAGTAAAAAACTTAGGGATAAACTCCTCCTTTTGATTGTCCAGGTTCTGACGAATGCCCTGTTCAATACCAACTTTACTCCGCTTAAGCTCTAGCACGCCTAGCGCAATTCCATTGACATAAATAACCACATCAGGTCGTTTGGTATGCTTCCCTTGCACCGTAACTTCTTCTGCTACGGCAAACTGATTGCTCTCCACATCTTTCCAATCGATGAGCCAAACGGTTTCTTTGGGTTGTCCCAATTCTTCTCGTACCGTAACGCCATAGCGGAGCAAGTGATAAACGTCTTTGTTGGCTTCATACAAGCCATTGGATAAATTGGTAGCTGCTTTTACAAGCTTGTCAATGGCCTTTTGAGACTGAATGGCGGAATAGCCTCTGTTGAGCAAGTAGTCTTTTAAAATAGCCTCTTCAATGGGCTGGGTTCTAACTTCCTCCTCCCAATCACCAAGATATGAGTAGCCTAATTCTTTCTGGAATAGCTGAATCACTCGGTCTTGCGATGCTCGCTCTGGTTTGCCAATGCTCTTATTCATCTACCCTTTAAAAAGTTTGAAGTTTACTTGGTATCTGTAAAATTCAATGTTATTGGTCACTGATAAAGCTCTTTTAATTTTGAGGTCATCCTCCAACCCGATGATTATTCCACGGACTTCTTGATGCTCTTCAGCCAATTCATCCTTAACGTAGCCCATGTAGCGTTGGATTTGACCAACAACATTGTCACTTACACGACCTTTTTTTAGTTCAACTACCAAAAGCGTTTTCCCGTCTTTGCTGATCGCTAAAATATCCAATGGGCCTGTATCACTGGGATATTGCTGCCCCACCAATTCACCATCCTCTTGGTAGATACTGTAGTGAATGCCTAGTTCGGTTTGATTCCAGTTCTTAACTAAGAAATCTTCCAAGTGTTTTTCCAATGCAAAAACCGAAGGGTCTTCTATTGTGGTATCCGTTGAAACCAGCGTTGGGGGTTTGTTGTTGCCGATTAATCCTTCTATTTCTTCGGCATACTGACTCACATTACTGCTTGTCCCAACAGAGCCAGTAGAATTCTTTAGATTTTGACTCATCGCGGCACGCTCGATCGTTGTTGGGTACCATTTAACGGTTCTTCGATGCGGTAATATTTGGTTGGGATGGTAATGATAGCCCGATTCCATTTCACCTACATAGTAACTTCCTTCACCATCAGGACAAAGAACAATATCTCCTTTTTTTATCCCTTTAGAAATCGTCCATAACATACCACAAGCCAGACCTGCAGCTACTTTACTCTTGCCAGGGTTGGACTCAAGCCATACGGGACGGTATTTGGCATTGAAATCCCTCCAATTCTCTGGTAATTCATGTGTGAGGTCCTCGTGAATATCAAAATCAGCACCGATGAAGCTACCCTTGTAACATTCATCTGCATACATGCTTTTCGCTCCAAGCATTACCCGTATGTACTGTTTCATACCAACCTTGTTTTACCCGTTAATAGTTCTTGCATCATGCCTTGTTTGATGGCTTGGTATTTTGATTTTTTGGATTCTAATTGGGTGATTTCTGCATCCATATCAGAAAGGATTTGGGCAATGGCTTTTTGTTGCTGATTATCTAAATTATAATAGACAGTTAAATGTTTAATAATATTTAACCCTAAACCTAGTTGAGCTGATCCACTTACAACTTTTAAAATTGTTTCATTTACAACACTAGAATTTATCAAATAAGAAAAGTATAATGAATCTATTTTATCATCTAAAGGCCTTAGTCTAAAAACATGGTCACTTAAGACATAAAAATTATCTTTATCTATGTAAGCCACTTTCCCAATAATATTACCTCCTCCAATATCATCCTTTGGCATAACCAAATCATCCCTTTTTAAGATGTCAAAATCACAATTAGCTCTTTTTGACTTTAAAATTTCACCTTTTATAGAAACAGAGCCCATATCCATAACAATTAAATCCCCAAACAAATCAAAAAACTGTTTTTTTGAAGTTGCAGTCTTAAAATCAAACATTTCCCCCAAAGTCTTCTCCACCCACTCCCCAGAAAATCCAGGTAAGCGTTTCCCTCCTTTATGTGGTGGTGTGAGTAGTTGCTGCATCGCCCCTTGTTTGATGGCTTTCTTTTTGGTGATGGTTTGCTCCAAACTAGCAATAAGGGCATCTACATCACTCAAGGCTGTGGCTATGGCTTTTTGTTCAGTGAGGGTTGGGGGGAGTGGGATTAATAACTTCTTGAGGTCAGTCTTGTTTAATTTTGGGTGTCCACTACCTGCAATGAGTTCATATAATAAGTTTTGCCCAATATTTGAATCAATAAAATAATAACAGAACTTAGAGTCTAGTATAGCCTCATTAGTTCTCATTAAAATCATATTTGGTGCTATTGTTGCTGGCTTATTAACTTTTGGCATTATAAAAACCTCACCAACATTTGCTCCAATATTTGCAATTAAGATTTCACCTCCAAAAAGGTTAGAACGCTTTAAAAAATCAAAACTTATTTTATCAACAAATTTCTGTTTTATATGTCCAATGCCAGCTCTAATATCTACTAGTCTGACATAAAAAGCATAATTATCAGAATCATAAACTGACACGTTTTCTCTTAACGATTCAAAACTTCCAGCTGCTACAAAGTCAGTCATCTCGGAAAGTATTTCATTCAAATATTTTGGCTGACCCCAATCCTCTGGAATCAAACCTACTTCTGTTTGTTTATATCCTTGTTTCGTCATTAGCTCCATATCAATCCCATGTTTTCAAGGTGAGCTGCTACTTTCTTTTCCAGTGAATGAGTTTGGCTGTCCAATTCGCCCATGGTGTTTTCATAGCGGTCTGCCAGTTCTTTAATTCTACCTGTTAAGCGTTGAGAAATGGCATCAATCTCTGTCTGTATGGCAGCTTGTAAACTGGCGAGCCATTTGTCTTCTACTACCAAGGTTCTTACCTCTGCTTCGGTGAGTTCCTTGAACTTCCTGAGCGTGAGCTCATCCAGTTCAGCAACCTTTACTTTCAATTCTTTTTTATGGGCCGCCACTTCTTTGTGCAGGGCGATATAGGTTGTGAGGACTTGTATGTCTTCTAGATATTCGCATTGATCATTGTTTTGGATTTTAGCATTGATCTTTCCATCCAGCAAGGCATTCATTGCCTTGAGGTCTTTTTTCGTAGCGGAGATTGCTTTGCTCTGAGCGACCCAGTTGTTGAGCGAAACAGCTTCATCCTCATTTTCTTCCAAAACTTTGAGCCTGTCCTTAATGGCCGTTTGCGTAATCTTTCCCTTGGCATTTCTCACGCCCTCAAAGAGGGAAGCATTCTCCAATGATTCTAGTTCCTCGTCGTCCTCTTTAATCGTTTGAATCAATGCTTTTCGTTGCGCATTGAGTTCCGTAAAATGGGCTTCATATGCCAATTCACTGTAATCGGTAAGGTTGTCTTTGGCCTCTCCAGCTTTCGTTACTTCATTAAGTGGCCCTTCGTCACCACCGTGCTCTTCCTCCATGGATGTAATCTCAGTATCCTTAGACTCTAAGAGCGCTTCAAAGTCATCCAGTTGATTCTTCTCTTCCGCTAAAAAACGATTGACGACCAACTCCTTTGGAATGAGATCACAGGTCCACCCTTTGTCCTTTTCAGCTCCGTTTTTCTTTTTCTCAATGACACGCTTGACCGTGGCTACCCATCCATCTTCCACCAATTGGTACACATCATCCTTCATGGTTTCATTCCAGTAATCTAGCAGGTGCTGGTACACATCATACCGCACCATTAAGGGGCGGTTGGCATAGCGATCCAACAAATCTTCGGCGATGGTCTTTATAAATGCCTTGGGCTTGGTGTTTGCATCAATGGCATTCATGATGGGGTGGTTGTGCCCTTCGTACTCTTCAAATAAGCTGTCTAATTTTGCATTGTAGGCTTTAAAATCTGAATGATCATATATGCTGCTCTTGATATTGGCTTTCTCTTCATTTAGTTGAGAATAACCTTCTCTTATCTGGGTGAACAGCTCTCTTCTTAGATTGGGATAGACCTCCCAGTACACTTGTAAAGCGTCAATGTCTTTCTGCGGAATCCCGCCACTTAAATGGGCGTTTAGATCTTGGATGTCTTCCTCTTCCTGTGTATCTATATACCGTGGGATATTAAGGTTGTACTCGTTATTTTCAATCTCACTAAACGGCACAAATCGGGAATATTTATCTAACTCCAATTGGTCGTTAAAGGCATCTACAATCTTGTGCAGGTCCTGCTCGCGCAGTCTGTTTTTAGGACCATCCTTGATATAGCCTTTGCTGGCGTCCATCATAAACACCCCTTCACGACTGTCGGCATTTTCTTTATCAATCACAATGATGCAGGCAGGTATGCCTGTGCCATAGAACAGGTTGGCAGGCAAGCCAATAATGCCTTTGATCCATTTTCGGTTGAGAATGTTTTCACGAATCTCTGCTTCTGCATTTCCTCTAAAGAGTACACCATGCGGAAGGATGACAGCCCCTTTTCCTGTGCTTTTTAAAGACGAAATGATGTGGAGCAGGAAAGCATAGTCTCCATTCTTGTCTGGCGGCACACCATACCCTCTAAAGCGGTTAAACTCATCATCGATGGGATTGATGCCACTCGTCCAGTTCTTGACAGAGAAGGGGGGATTGGCCACCACAAAGTCAAAGCGTTTTAGGGTGCCGTCTTTTTCTTTAAATTCTGGCGAAGCAATCGTATTGCCTCCTGCTATAGCAGCTTCTGGATTCCCATGAAGCCACATATTCATGATCGCTAACCCCTTGGTTGCATTGTCTTTTTCTTGTCCGTAAAGTGTGAGACCATTCTTTGCCTCTTCAGCAACCTTGAGCAACAGTGATCCTGAACCACATGTGGGATCATAGGCTGTATAAGAAGGCTTATCTGCTTTGTCCACACTAATCACCTGAGATAGGATTCTAGAGACCTCAGCTGGCGTATAGAACTGCCCTTTACTCTTGCCCGATTCGGTGGCAAAGTGACGCATCAAGAACTCATAGGCATCTCCTAATACATCATCATCTTCAGCTCTGTTGTTCTTAAAATCCAGTCCTGGGTTTTCAAAAATGGCAATGAGCTTAGAAAGGGTATCTACTTTTTCCTTCCCGCTCCCCAGTTTATCATCGTCATTGAAGTCGACCAATTCCATCGAACCCTCCAACCCATTGGCCGCAAAGAGGGGCCTTAGAATTTCTTTGTTGATGCGGTCACCGATGTCAGGCTGTCCTTTCAGGGCAATCATGTCTTCAAATGACGCTCCTTTCGGAATTTCAATTAACCCCATAGGATTGCCAGCGTACTTGTCTGACACATACTTTACAAAAAGCATGGTGAGCACGTAATCTTTGTATTGAGAGGCATCCATACCACCTCTTAGCTCATCGCAGCTTGCCCACAGTGAGCTGTATAATTCGGATTTCTTTATGGCCATGTTGACTTATGCTCTCGAAAGTTTCGACTTCATGAACGATAAAGCTAATGGGAAGAGCACGAATGTTATGCGTATTTGTGCAGAAGCTTTTTAACCACTCATTTCGAGCCTAGAGATCGCATAAGCGCACGGTAGAGTCTGATTGGTTGCCAATTGACTAGTTAAAGGGGCTGAATCCTTCAATTCGTCAATTTGCATAGCTTGCTTGAATATTAATTCCTCGAGATGCTCAATCTCATCGCGTAAATCCTCTGGATTATTCGCCTCCTCTTGGGAGAAGATGTTCAACGCTAGGAAACAAGTCGATATGACAAAGAAATATTTCATTTGTTTTTGGATCAATGTAAACATGAAAAAGGCATATCATCCACCTTCAGTGTAGGAATCTCCAAATTCCTCAAATACCCCAGCGTCACCTGCATGCTAGCATGCCCCATGACTTGCTGAACCACAGCAATGTCTTTGGTCTTCTTGTAGACTTCAATAGCTCCAGTATGGCGAAAGCTGTAGAGCGTTTGGTTGGCTTCTAAGAGCTTCGATTGCTTCTTGTAGCGACTCCACAGCGTTTTGAAATAACAGGCGTTATACGGCTCCTCAGAGCCTGTGAAGATGTTGTGAGTGCGTCCACTGGGGTGAAGGTGTTCGCGGATGTACGGAGAGATAGGGACGATTCTGTTCCGTCCGCTTTTGTTTCTTTTTCCAGAGAGCGAAATAAATTCCAGATCATCGCTGAAGTCGCTCCAAGTAAGCTGTCTGATTTCCTGGTGAGGTCGCAACAAGCATCCATAGGTGAGCAAGCAGCAGAGGAACAGCTTTTCGTTGAATGCTCGAATATCTTCGAGGACAGCATGCACATCATTGAAGGGTTTGTGAAGCGTTGGTTTCTCTTTGAGCTTCTTGGTTTGGTTGACGGGAGACTCAAGTCCAATGGGCTTCATCAAAGTTGTCAGGATCACAGACAGGTGCTTGCGTTCATGGTTGTAGGTGGATACAGCCTCATCGAATTGATTCAGGTATCCTTGGCAATGAAAAGCAGTAAGCTGGGAAAGCTTGATTGACTGCAAGCCTCGATTCATACAATGACCAACAAACTGGACCTTGGTCTTGAGAACAGCCTTTTGATACCCTGCAATGAAATTGCTATTCACTCGAAAGAGATCCAGAGCGACAAGCAGCTTATCCTCCTTGTCCAGGTTCCCATCATTCCATCCCTCCAAGAGCTTCAAATGGATTTTCAATCTGAGCTCCTCAGCAACAAGAGCACGCCGTTCTTTTGAAGATCTGTTGGGATGCAAGTCGATTCCCAATCGCACACCATTGGAGAGTCTGTATCGTTTCTGGTTGAGGTAGAAGACAATGAAGGATTTACCTGCAGTATCCCAGGCAATTTTTGGATGTGTAAAGGCCATTTGCTGACAGTCTTTGTGCCAGTCTTTTCCTTCGGACTCCTAGAAGCGTTGCAATTGATGGGCTGTCGAACCGATGACCTCTTGCATGCCATGCAAGCGCTCTAGCCAGCTGAGCTAATCCCCCATCTTCGCC
>Ga0206125_10005412_pt1 | contig 10801 bp, 10 predicted proteins | sample Helgoland_Spring_4_FD_148598 | JGI IMG/M metagenome (GOLD analysis project Ga0206125, IMG submission 148598) | Pelagic subsurface seawater microbial communities from Kabeltonne, Helgoland, North Sea - Helgoland_Spring_Bloom_20160331_1 | ecosystem: Environmental > Aquatic > Marine > Epipelagic ...
CAACAACAGGCGCAGGCTCAGGTTCAGTACTAAGGATATCTACAGGACTACTAATGTCTCCAAGAGAAGTTGGTAAAGTTCCGCTAGGCTCTGTGTCTATATCGTTGTCTACACTAACTGGAACTTCAGCGCTGGTGAGGACATCAATAGGATTACCGTAGGAGTTATAGATAACAGTTTTTGGCTCAGGCTCAGGCTCAGGCTCAGGCTCAGGCTGAGTACCTTTACCCAATGCCCCCAATGGTGCGCCTAACAAGAAGCCAGATGCGAAAGCTACAAATACTTCTTCTCCGTACCGCTCACGAACAAGCGGCGCTAGTGCGCTTATGTCAGCGTCATTCAGCAAAGGCCGAAGATCTTTATCAAAAACCACGCGGTCAATAACTTGCGCACTAGCTTCAGCAAGACCTTCTAAGGAGCCAGCTCCTAGACCACGCGCTGTAACAGACTTAAGAGTTCTGCCAGTTTCTCCCGCAACAATGCTACGTAGCGCAGGCGAAAAACCTTTGGCAATTACCGCTGGTGCAGCAGTCTGCGCAGCTGTTTTAGCAAGCGAACTCATAACTATATCAAAACGCGTGTCGGGATTTTCTGTGTCTAGGTCAGCATTTTCTGCTGCTTGCCATGATGATTGTAGTTCCATAGGGAAAACACTAGCCGCAACGCCAAGGAGGGTGCCTAAACCAGCGCCGATTGCAGCGCCGGGTGGGCCGGCGAGACTACCCCCTATTGCAGCGCCGATTTTAGCACCACCTAGACCAGCGGCTACGCTTAAGCCTATAGAGGGCACCCCTTCAGCAGTAGCGGTTTTAATTTTTTCCCATGTACTTTGTTGCTGTGCGATAGCACCGGACTTAGCTTCTTGCGCAGCAGTCGGGCCTAAGTATTCTCCCGCATCAACAAGTGTTTGCCCAAGATTATCAGCACCGAGAAGCTGCAGACCCCTACCAGTACCGCCTACCAAGCCTTCTGCAACGTTACGAGCGCCTACACCAATTTCTTCTGGTATGCTGCGAGTATCGCCAATGCTGGATATATATCGCTCATATTCGCTAGGCCCTACAGCCTGCCAATCAGATGCCTCCGTCTGCGGGGGAACATCTTTTCCTACATTAGCAATTGATTTTAAAGCAACATCATAGTCATCACGCCCAAATTCTTGCCCCCCGACGGAGAATCTACTAAGGCTAGGACTATAATAAATACCAGAAGATAAGCGACGCGACGCACCTAGTTGAGGAGCGGTAGTCGTATTAAGACCGGCACCATATTTAGCTACTTTATTTAGCGCAGATTGCCCTTGTACTTCTATGTCGGCTAGATTTTTTCGCAGTTGCGCAGCGCCCAGCTCTAAGTCTTCGTTAAGTTCAAGAGACTCTTGCATAGGGTTAATCTTTTGCGAAAAATATGGATCCGCCATGCTGTGTCCTTACTAAAAGTTAATTGCCAAAATCACTGAGCCGACGATATCTACCGTCCCTATCTATTTCATACATTTGATGTCTAGCCGTTATTTCGTCAGTCACGGGGTCAGTAGACTGCTCAATACGTATCATATATCTGCCATCGTCGGTATACGCAAATCCTTGTTCCGTGTTGGGATCAAATCGCCATGCCCCAAAGTCAGACCCCCCCGATTTGGACCTAATAGTTGCAATGTCTTTATCCATTTTACCTCTAAGTCTTTCGACGTTTATGACACCTGCGTTTTTAAGGATTTCTAGGTTGGCTTCTAACCCGTTCTCGAATAGCTTGTTTAATCTAGCGCTTTGAGCCGTCATTAGGCTTTGACGAGTACTTTCTTGTTCCGCTAAGAACCGTCTGTCTACATCCGGGCGTATAAAGTTTACTAGGTCTTCATTAGTTTTTATTTCTTCAAGTTGTTCACCGTCTAAAAATACTTCTAATGTCCCGTCGTCGTAAGGCTTAAGGACTACATTGTCATTTGGGTACATTTTTTGTAGCAAATTTTCTATTGGACCAAAGCTGCCCTCACGCACTGAGGTTAGAGCTACCATAGCATCCAAATAAAGCCCTTCTGTCTGCGCTGCATTATAGGCTATTCTACGCTCTGCTATTTCGTCATAGTTTCCCGCTAGCGCATCAAGTTTAATTTGGTCTTGCAAAATTCTTTGGCGCTGTACATTTTCTTCTCGACTCCTTCTGGCAAAGTAAGGATGCTGTAAGTACATCTGACTTGGACTGCCCTGCGTAGCACTAACTACCTCTGATACGGGTATAACTGAACCCGCTGTTGTTTCCGTAATTCCGGCTACTTGATCAAGATTAAAAGGTTCTGCTGGCGTTAGTACTGGACTCATCTGCGGAGGCCCTACTTGCTGAGCCGCAGGTTCAGGTTCACCAACAGGCGCGGTTGCGCTGCCTTTTAAATTATTTTGGTCTTGTAGTAACTTTTCTCTTGCTGCACTAGCAGACGGCGCAAGCGCGCTTAACGCAGGAGAAGCTAACATGCCCGCTACTCCGAGACCCTTTGAGTACTGTAGTAACTTTTCTCTTGCTGCACTAGAATACGGCGCAAGCGCGCTTAACGCATCAGGAGTTAACAAGCCCCCTACTCCGAGACCCTCTGAGTACTGTAGTAACTTTTCTCTTGCTGCACTGGAATACGGCGCAAGCGCGCTTAACGCATCAGGAGTTAACACTCCGAGACCCTTTGCGTACTGTAAAGGTGCAGGCTCAGGTGCAGGTGCAGGTGCAGGTGCAGGGGTAGCCGCAGGTGTAGGGGTAGCCGCAGGTGTAGGGATAGCCGCAGGCTGATCAAGATTAAAAGGTTTTGCTAACACCGGGCTCATCTGCGGAGGCCCTACTTGCTGAACCTGCGGCTCAGATGCAGGGACAGGTGCAGGGGCAGGTGCAGGTCTAGATGTAGGAAAATTTGCGTTGCCGCCACCGAAGTTTGATACGGTAGGTATGTTAGTTGCTTGCCTAATTGCTTCTCTGCGCAACTCATCGTCGCGCGCGTCTTGTATTCGTTCTCTATTTGCTTTGTACGCAGCGACCTGCATATTTTGCTGATTGATCCGCATATTTTGTAGGCGCTTTTGCTGTTCTTGTTTGTCAACTGCAGCTTGAGTTAGTCCTTCAGCCGCGCTCGAACCTTTAATTCTACCTAGCCCACCTAGTTGGTATGTTGCCATTGCGAAAACTCCTTATGTATTCCCGTATATACCACTGGGGTCAGTCTCGTCTTCGTCGTCTTTATCTTTATCTTTATTAGGATCATAATATTCTCCTAATAAGCCAGTTGGAGCTAACAAGCCCCCTACTCCGTAAGTAAAGTCACTTTGCGCTTGGCGGCGGCGATCAGCTAAGTCATCGTAAAGCCCCATCTTAAGGCCCGCAGCTCCTTCTGGCGCAGACGTAGGCAGCGCAGCTAAACCTCGTGCGTACAACGCATCTTGTGCTAGTCGTCCACGTTCTTGTTCTGCTGCAGCTGCAGCGCTACCCGCTATAGTAGATTGGATTGCGGCCTGCCTACCGGCTACGTCCGCCGCAGCGCCTGTCTTGCCACGGGTAAACTCGTCGAGTTGCCTTTGCGCAGCAATTTTAGTTTCTGCAAATTCTCTTTGAGGGTTGGGGCCTTGCTGGCCTGCCCGCGTCATGTAAGCGCGTGCGTTACTTAATTGCTCATCAAACAACGCCCTATTGGTGGCGGCTAAGCTATCCAGTTCAGCTTTGCGCTGCGCAACCAGTTCGGTTTCTTCGGCGGTTAAGCCAGTTAAATCCGGTGCCTGAGACGCTGCTAACAAAGTAGCTTGCGCGTAAAATTGTGGGTCGGTAAGAGTCCTTGCTATTTTCTGCCCAAAGGAAGGCGCGTTGGCAACTGTGGCTGCTTCTGCTCCGGGTAGTGGCGTTGCTTGTGGAGGCCCTAAAGGTTGTTGCAAACCGCTCGCGGATGTCCCGCCAGCTGGTCCTCCAGCTGCAACTGACTCGTACCCCCCATAGCCGGACAAGCCGCCACCTAGCCCCCCGAATAAAGCCCCTTGGCCTACATCTCCGCCTGTTAACTTAGCGTTTACTGCACCTAACGCTGCGCCGGTTAAGCCCGCTCCAATTGTAGAGGCTGCTGCACCAGTTACGCCCAAGCTACCTAATCCTGCTGTAACCCCAAGGCTACTTGCTAAAGCCGGAGCGGCGAACGGTACGGCAATTGCTGCTGCTACGCCTACAATTTTTTTTATTGATTTAGACATAAAGGTTTCCTTATAAAGTCATTCGGACGTAAGCGCAAGATTGATCAAATCCAAATTTAGTCTTGTAGTGCTTAGCTAACCGCTCTGTTGCATATGCGTCTAAGAACTTACACTCGTTAGCTTTAAGCCACGCTATAATAACTTCCCAATACGCGTTACGAAATTTAATAAGTCGGCTACCCGCCATGGCAATAAGATCAGCGCCTTTTCTACCATTCGTAAAGTTAAACTGTACAGCAATTACACATTTAGGTATGTCGTCTTCGGTGCCTATAAATATTACACACATGTCAGTTTTAGCCAGTAGGTATATATCAGTGGCACTAATTTCAGCTGCACCGATCTCGTTGCTAGCACAAGATTTTTCAAGTAAAGGTTCTATGTGTTCCCACACTTCATCAATCCTTTCCTCAGAAAGCATCTCTATGCCCATATCAGCCATTATCAGGATCATCCTTGTACTGCGCTAAAAGCTTGTCAAAGAACTCGCGGCCTTTCATTTCAACAACGCGTTTTGGGACAACGTACTCACCTTCATGGGCGCGTATATCTACGGGCTTGTCTTCTCTGCCATTTACTACGCCACCTTGCGCCATAGAAGGCAAGGGTTGTTGCAAGTTAACCGCAGCTTGGGGCGACCCGCCCGTCATCATGTTCTGACCGTTTGTCGCGGTATTTGCTGCACGCGCAGCTACAATAATAGAAAATATAAGCCCTTCGTCAAATTGCTCAGGTATATCCTGTGCGGACGCTAAACCTTGATTAATTACAAATTGGCGTACCTGTGGGTATATAGCCGGGTTGCGCAGAACAGTTGTTGCTAACTGTGAAAGCTGATTAAGCTCCGGTTGCGTAAGCTCACCTGTTTGAAGCGCCTCCATAACTGCTTGTTGAATCTGCTGAACTTCTTGCGGGCGGGTATTTAAAAAATTTTCAATTTGCATCTCCAGCATTTGTGGCTGCATAGCCTGCTGCGTACTACCTTGAGGCGCAATACCTGCTCTAATTGGTTCACCACCGGGGCCTATCATGCCACCCGCCTCATAGCCGGGACGATCAACAAAAGTCGGTCTATTAATAAGCGCGCCGCTTAATCCGCTGTCGGCTAATTGGCCGTAGTTTTGTACTGTTTGATTTTGTCCTGCGGACAAGCTGGGCAAAGAACCGAAAGCTGGCGCACTCGCTTGAATCTGCCTTAGCTCGTTATTAAACGCTGGCTCACTTGCCTGAATCTGCCTTAGCTCGGTATTAAACGCTGGCTCACTTGCCTGAATCTGCCTTAGCTCGGTATTAAACGGTTGCTCAATCCTAGGTGTCGGATTATATTGACGCATTACTGCTGGGTTTTCAAGCGGACTTCCTGCAGTTCTAAGACTTGAGCCAGCACTTGGTTCCATAAGGCCGCCGGTTGAACTTCCAATGCCTAGGTCTAAATCTTCAGGATCTTGACCTTTTAAATTTAGGTACTCTCGGTATACAGCACGTAGACCTCGATCTTTTATCTGGCTTACATCTGTATTTAAATTACCAGTTCGTGGCGTAGTTAAACTCATGGCTACCCTCTAATTTGTGTGATAAGTATTTCAACGGTATTTCGCAGCCGCGCTACATCATTAGCAAGTTCCTGCACATTTCGCGCTAAGTTGTTATAATCAGAAAGCAGTGGTACGTCAGAACGGCCTGTAACATCAACCGTAAACCCACCGGACCCATCTGGCGTTAAAACAAACCCGCTAAGCAGCGAAGCCCCGGCTCCAGTTGCAGTTATTTTTACCATCTTTTGGGGCACTGGAGGCTGCACAGAAAAACTAGAACTTGTAAGCGCTTTGCTATCGGCATTACTAGCACCGCGCGACCCTGTAAGAAGTTCAACATTTTCTTTTATAGTAGACAAAATACGAAACTGCCATTCATCTAGTCCTTCCTGTGGTACATCTGGTATACCTGTAAAACTGGTTGGCACTATAAGCTCCTTAGCCCCTGCGGCGTGTCAGCTAAGTATACAGCTCTTACACGAACGTCGCCTTCTAAACCTATTTCATATGTGTCTGATAAGTACCCAGCGGGTAGCCTAAACACTTCATCGGAGTCTAATGTGCGCGTAAACAAAAGCTGTTTGTCCACCCAAAGTTTAAACGTTAAGTCTTCGTTAGAGTTCCAATGTTGTACAGTTAAGTTCCATTTATCAGAGTCATTATTCCACTCTTGCGTGCCCCATTCAACGTAGTCCGCAACAACACGCGCCGCACCTAAGTTTATTGGGGCTGGCGTTATATACGTTTTAGACTTCCACGTAAACGATAGTGCTGGCTGCGACAGGTTATCCCACTGTAGTACTTGTGCTGAAGTTTTATTTATATAGTACAACTGGTTACTAGTACTGTCGAAGCGCGCATCACTAAATGAAACGCTATTATCTACAAAAAATCCGCCGACGCTTTCATCTTGCTCAAAAGTAATAGAGCCAGTTGAGTGCGAGGCAAAGTAAGCATTTCTATACGCCACACCTACTAGCGTAGACGGATTTAGGTCAGCGTTCCATGTGTCGCTGTTATACAAAGAATCGGTTAATAGTTTTGGCCCAGTGCTTGTTGAGTAAACCGCCAATCCATCGTTTGACGCAAACACAACACCGTACCCCATGTTAACTATGCTTTTCTTACTTACACAAGGGAACCTAGCTTCTACTCTACTAACAACATAATTAGATGGCTCATTACCTTGGATTATGTACGGGTACGAATCAGTAAGGACAATTATTGCACCGTTAAATCCAGAAATACCAACTATCTCGCGGTCTATAGTTTTCTCATATTCAGAAGGCCAAGCATGGTACTGACCGGGTTCAGAAAAGTACAACTGGTTGTTTATAAACCCAGCAAGTGTGTTGTTGTTTACTGCCACTAACCCTTTTAAGTACTGAGGGCCCCCACCGTATTGATCAGTTAGAACAGGGGGCGCAGCAAAGTTACCGGAGTTATAAGTATTAAGCAGCGCTTCGACGGGAAAGTCATCGTCAAAAGTATAATTGCCGCTGGGCGGCGGAAAACCGTAGTAGCATATATCTCCCGCATAGTTCTTAGTCCCGGTGTATACCGTTCCGGACGCATTAGTTAAAGGGAGGTCAGCTGTAGGGCCGTTGGCTACGCCATTATAGGCATAGACAAACACACTCTGTGCAACGCTAGTTCCGCCGGCATCTTGGTGTATGCTTAGTACTTCAGCTTCAAAATTAGTAAGTACAGAAGCGGCGTTATTAGCTGTAACGCCCGGAACATTTACGCGCACAGAATCGCCTACCTGCAATTCGTGTGGCTGGTCGCAGTATATGCCCACAAACCCAGCATTTGGGTTTGATGCGTTGCGGACAATAACAACTTGACTGGAAGTTTGCGGCATCCACAACGTAGCAACCCTAAGATAATCTGAAACAGTAGGCGTAGCTACTGATCTATAAAGTCGTATAGCGCGAACATTGTTATTACCTGCGGGCTTAACGGTAGGTAGATTACCGACAGTAACTTCTTGGCCTTCCCGAATAAACGCAGCATCTGACGGCTCTGACCCTATAGATTCTTCTTCCCACGGTGTCCACCACGTATATAAGTACGTCCTAGCCTGCACATCGCCGGATATATTTAGAACAGGCGCAGTACCCCCTACTGGCAAGAAACTTGCATTTATAGTTTCTACATCAGAAGTAAACCCCGGACTAATATACTGGATAGTTGTATCGTTTATAATAGTAGGCTCGACGCTAATAGCGTTATACGAACTTATATCCCACTGCACTTTGCCTTGTATGCTAGACCCGGTGGTATTGGTTGTAGGTGCGTTAACAGAAAACCCGTTATAAGGGTTACCCGGTGGATTCGCTGGGATTAAAAGATCAACAACAAACACGCCGTTAGTAATAGCACCGTCATTAGATGTTAGTCTTAACACTACTTGCGACGATGCTTCTATTTCAGTATTGCCGTCTATTTCAACAACAATGACGCTGGAATTGTTAGCCTGTACGTAGTCTCCTTCCCTGTAAGTAAACCCGCTAATAGTCACAAAAGACCCAGCTGATAGCCCATGAGGTGTAGAAGTAGTTAGAGTTACAAGCCCGCTAGAATCTCGCTTTATAGTAGAAACATCTTTAGAAGTAAACGCAGTCACCGTTGTAGTGGGTACAACGGTAGGCAACGGAAGCCCTAAATCATAGTATCCCGCAGAGACAGGCATAGGATAAGTAAGCGGGGAATTATTTCCAGTTGCCAGTTCGTACGTACTGGCTTTAGGCACGCCGTCTCCGGTGTAATAAAATCGTTGTTCATTTGGGTCGGACACAGCAGAAGGCGTAGCTATATCGACATCTGTAGTCCAAGACATCCATACTAAACTATCATCATCAGGGTTAATAAGCGGGTATATAGTTTCTACCCCTTGGCTTGGAGCAATATCTACGGTACCAGATATAGACTGTGGCGCAGGTATTAAGTCTCCTGAGTACAGCTTAACATTAGTGGCTACTTGCGCGGCCATGTTAGGCAACAATTCTGAAGATACTTTCGGCCCTCTCCCCAGAAAGTTTTGTAGTTTAATACCCGGCATTATTTACTTCTTGCTTGATTTTTTAGCGAGGCATTTTCCAGCTGCTCTACACTTAGCTACTGACCGGCAAGATTGGCAAGCTCTAAACACCATGCCGCCTTTCTTGTAGCTCATAACTTTTTTATTTTTTGAGTCCATCATTTGCAAAGTTCCTGTCTAAGTTCATTGTGGGCTGTTACACCCGTTATAAGATCTCTATCATTCTCAATAAGCCAGTCAATACTTTGCTGACTACTAAATGTTATAGGCTGAGTCCAAGAGCATTCATTTTTTGCTACGCAGCCACTTAGAAGCGCGCTTAGCAAGACCGGAATCATCCAGCGAATCAATATCATCTCGTACCTCTTTAGACTTAATTACCCCATCAGCGTGGGCTTTAGCGTCTTTAACATCTCTATTAGTATTAGCTTTACGATAGCCATAGAAAAATGCGGCTAAGCCGCTAAAAATTGCTGCAATAAATGGAGCTAGCGCCCCGAAATCTAAATCAATCATGTAGTCCAGCCTCGCTTTTTAGCATATACATATGTGGCCTCTACACCTGCGCCGATTGCCACGGCGACAAACGCAATAATATCTGGGTCGCCTGCTATCGCAGCACTAGCTTCTATACCTAAAGTACCCCCGACTACATACCGCACAACAATACGAGCAATCGGCGCGTACTTCATCTAAACAACCTTAGTATCGCGTTAAGTAATGTTTTTATAAAGCTTTTAGGCGCTTCGGGTACTTGCAACCCAGTAGGTAGAGGGACTTTACGTACCCCTAGTAACCTAGAAGCTTGATACCGCTTTACGGATACTTTATCTCCTTGGTTACCGCCTAGTACTTCTATGTGGACACCAGCTCTACGCACAAAAAACCCTACATGCCCAAGCGGGCCTTCTGGATCGCCACGCGAGAACACAACAACGTCACCTTCTTCTGCTTCTTCTACAGCACAAGGCATACCCCAGTCTAAGTAAGAGCGCGCGTTAAGTTTATTAGTAGCACGAATACCTGCGCGGAAAAGCATTGACCCAATAAACGCAGCGCACCACGGAGTCTCATCATCGTTTACCCACGAATGCCCAACGTCATCAAAGTACTTTAGAACTACAGGGTTATGTCCTACTTCCCACTCCCAAGTACCTATCTCCTGTTTAGCAAGTTTATACGCACTATTGGTCATTTACTTACCTCTATTGTTAGCTCTACTCTCTAATAATCTGTCTAGTTTAGCATCGAGGGCTTCTAAGCGAGTCATAACGCGGTTTATTTCCGCGTGTACTTCGTCTTTAGTAACGTAGTCTTTTGCCATTTCCTCACGAGTTTTATTAAGTAGAATTGTCACACGCTTTAGCTCGTCCACATAAGTTTTTACCACCCACCCTAGTAAACTAAACCCAAAGGTAAGCACCCCGTTCCATAATACTGTTGACTCTACCACTTAGCAAAACCACTTATAACCATACGCGCTTGGGCGTGTCAATCGACTCCGGATCAATTAGGCCAACGTTCTCGACGATCAAAGCCGACTCGTGCGCGTTAATTTCTGTATCTGCAACGCCGCTTTCAGTCCACAAGATTGCTGTGGTCTGCCAGTCAGGATAGCCGTTCTCATCAACTGCAGTTAGCGCTGGGCCCGCCATGCGCAGGTTTACGTGGTAGCGATTATCCATGACCGGCGGTGTGAGTTCGTTACCTTCGTCATCGTACGTTGCTGGCACAACAACCACGGGGCCAATAACGCTGACATTAACGCCAGCCGCCGGACGGATAATCTCGTTGCCGTCCTCATCTAAGACAGGCTCCTCTGTTTCAACGCCATCGTCGTCCACAACTGTTTGCATTTCTTTGACGTATATACCTTGCTGCAAAGCTGCTGCCACAAAAGCAGCCTCATCAGTTGCCCTAACTTCTGCGTCAATCATGCCGCCTGACCATTGCAGATTTACCGAAACGTCATCGCCGTTAGGGTCTTGGATTACTATGCTCATAAATCT
>Ga0206125_10005419_pt1 | contig 10790 bp, 5 predicted proteins | sample Helgoland_Spring_4_FD_148598 | JGI IMG/M metagenome (GOLD analysis project Ga0206125, IMG submission 148598) | Pelagic subsurface seawater microbial communities from Kabeltonne, Helgoland, North Sea - Helgoland_Spring_Bloom_20160331_1 | ecosystem: Environmental > Aquatic > Marine > Epipelagic ...
AATATCGAAAAACGGGGACTTATCAGCATGGGAGATTATTTGCCTAGTATCCCAGGTGTAAGTTTTCAGGACAGGGGGGCAGGGCAGAATAACATTACGATACGTGGTGTTGGTTCAGATCAAGAGCGTGAGAGTAAAACTGTTGGCGTGTATTTTGGAGAAACACCGATTACTGAACTTGGGTCCGGTTCGGGTGCCGCTGGTGGTTCGGGAGATGTCAAGTTGGTTGATATCGAGCGTGTAGAAGTGCTCCGTGGTCCACAGGGTACATTGTTTGGTTCTAGTAGTATGGGAGGCGCGTTAAGAGTTATACCTAATGCTCCAAATCTGGAACAGATCGAAGGTAAAGTTGCTGCTGGTTATTCGAGTACCGGCGGTGAAGGTGGTGGCAACAACATGATGCAGGGTGTTCTTAATGTACCTCTTGTAGAAGACCAGCTTGCTATACGTGGAGTGGTCTATCGTTATGATAACAGTGGTTATGTCAAGAATGTTGCTGGAAGCAATTCGGGGCCAAGTGAGGGGGTGACAGGTGCTCTTGCGAATGATGGAGTTGCAATAGACAGAGATGACATTGGTAGTGATGAGTACGTTGGATTTCGACTCACCACATTATGGAGGCCTAGTGATGCTCTAAGCCTAAATTTGACTCATATGCAGCAAAAAATCGAGCAGGATGGGTTTCCGGGTGTATCCCAAGTCGATGTTGGTACGTTTGAACAGGTCAGGTTAAAAACTGGTGAAAATGGTACTGGTGATGAGTTTTTAGAGAATGATGTTTCGATTACTAGTTTGGTTTTTGAGTACAAACAAGAGTGGGGAAGCGTTTTAAGTTCATCATCTTGGGTTGATTATGATGGCCGTAGCCATTTAGATGCGAGCGGTTTAGTTGGCTTGCCTTTCTATGTAGATAACGATGTTAATACGGAAATTTTTACTCAGGAAATACGTTTTACTTCAGAATTCGAAGGTCCTATTCAAGTGCTTATAGGGGCTTATTATGAAGATCATGAATCATCTAAATCTCTACCTTTTAATTGGAGTGGAAATGACCCTATAGAAGAGCTTGCATTTGCATCGAGTATTCTTGATGCAAATGGTCAGCCATTTACAAATTTAGATAACCCACAAGAAGCTTTCTTAAAGAAAGAACAATACGCTTTATTTGGTGAAGTCTCTTATGATATCTCTGATAGTCTTGTCGCAACGTTGGGGGCGCGTCATTTTGAATATGATCAGAACCAGAAATTTGAAGGTTCAGGGGCATTGTTTTACGGAGTAGATCCTTCTGACACAGACGATACATCTTCTGGAAATGGGCAGAACTATAAAGCTAACCTAAGCTATTCCCCTAGCGATGATGTGTTGGTATATGCACAATGGGCGGAAGGGTTTAGATTGGCGCAAGAGTATTTTCCTCTACCAGCTTCATGTCTAGACTCTAATGGTTTAGTTGATGGTTTGGGGATAACTCCAGCGGAATCTCTTGAACCGGATGATCTGGAAAGTTATGAGGTAGGGTTAAAAACGACCTTTTCAGATGGGCGTGTTTCTCTAAATGCCGCCGCTTATCGAATTAATTGGGATGGTATCCCTATCAGCTTCGTTGCTCCTTGCTTTTCATTTTCTACAATAAATGGCGGAGAATCGAAATTGGAAGGTGTTGAAATTGAGATACGTACCCATCTCACTGATTCTTTAATAATGGACATTAGTGCATCTTATAATAATGCGGAATTAACGGAAGATAATGTACTCGGTGCTAAAGGCGACAATTTACCTGGCTCAGCAGATGTAAATGCATTTGTTGCTTTAGAGTATGGTTTTGATTTAGCAGGCAATGAAGCATTCGTTCGCGGTGATTACTCTTATGTCGGTGAGTACTACAACAACTTGGCTGAAGCGGGAGATGCTTCTGGGGACTATGGCCAAGTCAACCTTGTTGTAGGGGTGTTGATTGATAACTTCAATGTTGATTTGTTCGTCAAAAATTTAACAGATGAAGACGAGTATACATGGGTAGAATCTGCTTTATCCGGTTCAGCTTATAGACTAAGACCCCGTACTGTAGGATTAAATTTGGGGTATCGCTTCTAGCTACCATGTAGGTAATAATATTTTCCTTGCCACAACTTTTAGGTAACAAAAGTGGTGAGGAAATTACTGCTTGGTTTATATCCATATTTAATGCCTTGCTTTTCGTAAATCCTAATTATTTTGTCCTTACACTATTTAGAATAGATGTGAAAAGGTAAAAATAATTATTTGGGAACAATATCGCTAAAAAGTAGTTGGTAAATTTTTTTAAGAAACTTCCTAATAAATTGTTCCTGATGGGGTTATAAAATAAATATTTTCACCGAAAAAAAATCTCATAATTCGCTAGGTTCCTACCAAAGTGTTAGTTATGCACTGCCAACGCTGGCTATTAATATTCTAGTTGGCCCTATTGCTATTATGCAAGGTATCTATGCTAAGTACTTTGGCCTTACATTGATATCTATCGCTTTTGTGATTTTGATAGCACGGCTATTTGATGCAGTTAGTGATCCGCTAATTGGTTATTTTTCAGATCGATATTACTCCCGTAAAGCTAGCAGGAAACCGTTTGTATTTATTGGTGGAGTTTTATTTGTCATTAGTAGCTACTTTCTATATGTGCCGGTCAATCCCGAGAGTGTAACGTCAGCAACACAGGTAAGTGTCACCTATTTTTTATGTTGGTTTATATTGTTTTACTTGGCCTACACATTGTTCGAAGTGCCACATTTAGCGTGGGGAGGGGAGGTAGCTAACAACTCAACTGAAAAAAACAAGATATATGCATTCCGGACTCTTTTTATATTTTTGGGCCACATAATATTTTTTCTAATGCCTCTGTTACCCTTTTTTGAAACAGAAGAGTTTACACCACAAACCTTAAAGTGGTCGGTAATCGCCGTAGGGTTAATAATGTTGCCTATATTATTTTTCTCGCTTAAAACAGTCCCGAATGGGAAGGTAGTTGTTCATTATTCATCTGTTAAAAAACAAGATAGTCTTCGAGAGCTGATATCTTCTGTTGCAGGTAATACACCGTTACTTATTTTTCTGAGTGCATACCTATTAGCCAGTATCGGCTTTGGTATGTGGTATGGGTTATTATTTATATTTGCAGACTCGTATCTGGATATTGGGAAGGACCTTGCTAAAACGTATGGAATAAGTTTGGCCTTAAGCCTTTTGGCATTGGGCGTGTGGTATAGGTTGGCTCACTATTTGGGAAAACAAATTGCTTGGAGCGCAGGGATGCTGATTACTGTATTTGGTGTGGCTGGTACTGGGCTGTTACAGCCAGGTGAGTCTAGTTGGATCGGGTTGTTGGTATGCATGACAACTATATATTTCGGGTTGATGGCAATGAATGTACTCGCACCGTCACTGTTGGCCGATATTATCGATTACAGTATATGGAAGTTTGGCAGGGGTCGTGCGGCAACCTATTTTGCTCTTTACGCATTAGTACAAAAAGCAGCAGTTGCCATAGGTGGTGCTTTAAGCCTTACCATTGCTGGGTGGTATGGTTTTGATCCCACTATTACTAATAATGATGATAGCGCGAATATAGGACTGCTGCTTGCTATAACTTGGTTGCCAGGAGTATTTATCCTGCTTTCTATCATTTTTGTTTCACTTATACCTATTAATACTCGTCGTCATGCCATTATTCGTCGTAGTCTTGATGCTAAGTCATCTCGAAAAAAGACAGTTAAGGTTCAACAATATTCGGTAACTTTAAGAGATGATAGTTCGCTCACTCAGCCAGTGTAAAAAATTTGATTGGCTGAATTAAGTGCTCATCGTTTGGCTGATTCGCTTAACGCTGGTTTTATCTTAATAGCTGGATCATCCATATCGCCGAGTGGAGATATAGCCATAGGTATGGAAGGCCATAAACAATCTGGCTTTGGATTTGAAGGTGGAGTAGCAGGATTAGCCTCCTATACGGTTAGCTCGGCTGTCTATATGTCAATGTAAGACGAACTACTTAAAGAGAGCATATATTTAAAAAATAGTTAAGGCGTGCCTACTGTTTATTACTCTAGCATTGGAAAATTTAGGAGGTCAAAAAATGAACGTGCAAATTAAAACACTAAACAATTCAGGTACAAAGGAAATAGAAAATAAATACGAAAATGCTCAGAGATTAATGCAAGGAATATTGAGTAAGAACTTGGTTTTCAATGCAACAGTCATTCCAACTTGGATTAGTGATAGTGACAGCTTTTGGTACTGCCGTGAAACACAATCAGGAAAGGAATATCGTATTGTTGATGCTAATAAAGCAACTAATGATATTGCCTTTGATCATAGTGTATTGGCTAAAGCTCTTGGTCTGCAGGTGAGTGAAAAAATAGAAACTTTTGATCTGCCTATTATGATATCCAAAATAATGCTTAATCCATTACGTGTTGTTTTTTCAGCATTTGATAAAAATTGGATCTTTTCTAGGGAAACAAATAGTTGTTCTGAGAACAAAAAATTGCCTGCTGAGTGGGTGATATCACCTGATGGAAAGCAAGCCCTGGTCGTTCGTGATTTCAATTTGTGGGTGCATGATATTTCAAGTGGTGAAGAAAAGGCTCTTACACATGATGGTGAAGATCATTTTGCCTATGGAGCTTTTGGCTCCGCGTGGGGGGGCGTGCCTGGTGGTGATGGCGTAATGGTTCCGCAGGTTTTATGGTCGCCTGATGGTAAAAAGATACTCACTGCACAACGTGACCGGCGCAAAGTTAAAGAGTTGCCGATAGTGCATCATGTGCCGCAGGACGGCAGTACGCGTCCTACAGTAGAGTTTGCGAAGGTCTCCTATCCTGGTGATGAACATATAGAGACATTACGTGTGCTGGCTATTGATGTTGAATCTGGTCGTTTGCAGGAGGCCAACTACCGTCAAATCCCTGTAACGCGAAGTGACTGGGGGTTAATTGATTCTAATCTTGCATGGTGGGGGCCAGATAGCCAACGTGCTTACTTTGTTGATATGGAAAGGGATTATAAAACTGTCAGAGTTGTTGCATTTGACACCAGCAATGGCGAAGTCAGCCCTCTTTTCAAAGAGACATCGACAACTCAAATTAACTTGATGTTAAATTCAGACGAACGGCCTACCTTTATGCCTTTGTCTGATACCAACGAATTACTGTGGTTTTCTGAACGCAGTGGTTGGGCGCATCTTTATCTTTATAATCTCGATTCTGGTGAATTAAAAACCTCGATTACACAAGGGGAATGGGTAGTAAGGGATCTGGTAAGCTTTGATGCCAAGCGGAGGGATGTTTTTATACAAACCAGTGGCCGTGTGCCCATCAGAGATCCTTATTATCGTGATTTAGTCCGGGTTAATATTGATAGTGGTGAGCTTACAACTATTGCCTCCAGTGATCATGAAATTTGGGCATTTACCCAAAAGAATTTCAGTGCTGATTTAATCGTAGAGTTTGGCATGGAAATTAACGATAAAGCCTGTGCTATTTCTGAGAGTGGTCATTTTGCCTTAGTTAATCGATCTCGTGTTGATGAGGCTCCAGTCACTATATTGTTTGATCGAGATGGTAATGAAGTACTTGAAGTGGAAACTGCTGATATTTCAGGTCTACCAGCCAATTGGCAATGGCCAGAACCAGTTAAATTACTGGCAGCTGATGGTAAAACCGATATTTATGGTGTGGTTTATCGTCCTTCTGATTTTTCCCCAGCTAAATCTTATCCTATCATAGACTATGCTTTTAAATCCCCAGAATATCCCTATGCGGCAAAAGGATCTTTTGCGAGTGGATTACTGTTAGGTATTCCTTATCTTGATGCTATGGCTATCGCAGAGTTAGGTTTTATTGTTGTACAAATTGATGGACGTGGTTTGCCATATAGAAGCAAAGCCTTTCAAGATGAAAGTTATGGTCGTATTGGATTGGTTAGCAATCTTGACGATCATGTAGCGGGTATCAAACAATTGGCAGAACGTTTTCCATATATAGATTTAGACAAGGTTGGAATAGATTCAAACCTTGCAGGAATGGGAGGGCTAGGTGCCGTTGAGGGTTTATTGGGTTACCCGGACTTTTATAAAGTCGGTGTAACCGGTTGTATTTCTGATAGTAGATTTTTAGGCGGTCAAATGTGGGGGGAAAAATTTGAAGGCTTGTCAAATGCGGAAGGTTTTGACAGCCTTGCAGAAAATTTTCAAGGCAACTTACTCATCATACACGGTATGCTGGATAGGTATGCTGCACCAGCAGGAGCATTCAGTCTTATCGAGTCTCTATACAAAGCGAATAAAGATCCCGACATGGTGTTACTGCCTAATCATAGTCATTTAATGGATACCTACTTTGTTCGGCGCGGGTGGGATTATTTTGTTAAACATTTACTGAATCTTGATCCGCCTAGACAGTTTTTGCTTTCAACACCTTTTGACTCATTTAAGATGGTTACTTAATCGCTTTTTAATGATTGTCACTATTTATTAACGATGCGGTGCTTTTATGGAAGTGCTGCATGATAGTAAATGCGACTTATGTGATTTAATTTTTACTTTTTGTGGTCAATATTTAATTAGGGGAATATACATTTGCTTACACAGAAAATACTACCGCCCGGGTTCAAAATAATCACTCCAGATGCAATGTTACATTTAAATCGATCTGGACCGAAGACTGATGTGAGCGTCCTAATTGAAGCGGGTGCTACATGTTCAACCCCATATTATACTTACCTGGAAAGGGAACTGGCTAAGCAGGTGCAAGTGTATAGTTATGACCGAGCCGGTCTTGGCTGGAGTGAATGCAGTAAAAACCCACGGGATGCTAAGTCTATTGCAAAGGAACTTTGTAATTTATTAGAAATTTCTGGAATCAATGAGCCACTAGTATTGGTGGGTCACTCTATAGCCAGCCTTTATTTAAGGGTTTTTTCTAACATATTTAATAAGCGAATTGCTGCAATTATATTATTAGACCCCTCGAATCCAAATCAAGAAAAAGTGCTAGGTTATCCTACTCATACGCCCGAAGTTAGGCGTGTTTATCGCAAAACACAATGGCTTGCTCACTTGGGGTTAGCGGGTTTGATTAATCCGCTTTTCACGCTAGATAACCCAAAGATATCATCGCTACCTGAAGAGTCTAAGCAACAACTTTCTTGGATTCACAAACAGGCAAAAACTTATATTACTAGCGAAGCTGAAATTGCACAATTTGAAAACTCTGCAAAACAGGCACTTGCCGTAGATGACTTCGGTGATTTGCCCTTAAAAGTCATTACTGGCCCTGATCGAACACATGATGGCGATGAAAACTTACCAATACAACGAAAGCGTTGGATGGATTTACAAACTGATGTTGCAGGCTGGTCTTCTTGCGGAGAGCATACAGTGATTGAAGAGGCAGGACATATGACATTGTTCACAGAGAAGAGACACGCTCAGAGGGTAGCAAAAGAAATACTAGAATTTTGTAAGAAACATGGGTTTAACCTTTAAATATAGGGAAAAATAATGGCAAAAAACTACAATTTAGCTTTAATCGGTTTTGGTGGTGTTAACCGCGCACTGGCCTCAATTATCAATTCCCACAATACAGTTTTAGAAAAAGCTTCGGGTTTTCGTTTAACCATAGTGGGAGTATCGGACAGTTGGCTGGGTTCAGCTTTTGATGAAAGTGGATTACTGCTTGATAGTCTTACAGAGTTATCATCTGATAGAGGTGCTTTGGCATCATTGCCTAACGGTAGTAAACAGGAAAACAATGCATTTTTGATCAAACACCCTGTCGTAGATATTATTTGCGAAGCTACCATAACAAACTCTGAAAATGGTCAACCCGCTATCGATTATTGCAGTTTGGCACTAACGTCAGGAAAACATGTAACCACAACCAACAAAGGGCCATTGGCCTTTGCGAGCCAATATCTCCAACAATTGGCAAAAGATAATGGCGTGGGTTTTGAATATGAAGGTACCGTTATGAGTGGAACGCCAGTAATCCGCTATGCCAAAAACACGTTAAAAGGCTGTGATATTTTAGGGTTTGAAGGAATTCTAAACGGCACTGCTAATTATATTTTAGGCCAAGTTGAACAAGGGCAGTCGTTTGAGGCGGCAATAAAAGAAGCGCAAGAGAAGGGTTATGCAGAAGCTAACCCAGATGCGGATTTACATGGATGGGATGTCAAACTCAAAGTAGTCATACTCTCCAATACTTTACTGGGACAATCACTAGTCCCTGACAAAGTTGATTGCACCGGTATTGTTAACTTAACGGAAGAGCAAGTACGCAGTGCAACAACGGAAGGCAAACACTGGAAACTCATAGGTAAAGCCGAGCGTAATCAACACGGCGAGTTTATGGTTTCCGTTGCACCGCAACTGCTTACAAACGATCACCCTTTAGCCAGTATTCAAGGCCCAACCAATGCGGTGATGTTTACAACAGATCTACTCGGCGATGTTATGGTTGCTGGTCCTGGAGCTGGACGTATTGAAACTGGCTATGCCTTATTGTCCGATATTATTGCCATTCATGCTCAGCAGGAAAGAAAAATGTTAGTTACCTCGTTAGTTGAAAATACTTCGGTACAAGGTGAACCAGCATGAGCACAGCAACGCTACCAACAGAGAGCGTGCTGGAGATAGCGAGGGAAGGTGCATTATTGTGTAAAAAACTATCTCTACATCAACGAGGTAGTGTTCTTACCAAAGCCTCCAATGAAGTGTTGGCAAATGAAGACATTCTTGTGACCCTAATTGTTCAAGAGTCTGGCAAAACCATTCGCCAAGCACGAAAAGAAGTTCATCGTTGTGCGAATACTCTATTGCTATCCGCAGAAGAAGCTAAGCGTTTATCTGGTGAAGTCATACCCTTTGGTGCTTTTGAAGGGTCAGAAAAGCGGCAAGGTTATGCTATTCGTCAGCCAATAGGTATTATCCTGGCTATTACTCCCTTCAATGATCCATTAAATCTTGTGGCGCATAAATTGGGACCAGCTATCGCGGGTGGTAATAGTGTAATTCTTAAGCCGTCGCAACATACTCTAAGAACGGCACAAGCATTGGTCGATATCCTGCGACTTTCAGGATTGCACAATTCTATCATTAGTATCTTCAGTGGGAATCGTCATGAAATACAACAGTTGTTAGCAATTCGTGATATTAGAATGGTGTCTTTCACCGGCGGCATGGAAACGGGGGAGGCTATTACCAAGCAGGCAGGTCTAAAAAAAATGCTTATGGATTTAGGCGGTAATGCGCCTGTTATTGTTTGTGCCGATGCGCAACTTGAAAAGGCGGTTGATGCCTGTGTCGAAGGTGCTTTTTGGGCTGCTGGACAAAATTGCATCGGTGTACAACGTATCCTACTAGATAAAGATATCTATTCTACCTTCACCGATCAATTTGTGGCAAAAACCCAACAACTGAAACTTGGTGACCCGCAACAAGAGTCGACTGATGTGGGCCGAATGATTAATGATGCCGCCGCACAACGGATTGAGACTTGGGTGCAAGAAGCCATAGACAACGGTGCACAATTACTAACGGGCCATCAACGAAAGGGACATTTTTACAGCCCCACGGTGCTGACTAATGTCCCTCATCATTGCAAGGTTTGGCGGGAAGAGGTATTTGCTCCGGTTGTTATCCTGCAATCAACTAATACCTTTGATGAAGCCATCGGTCTTGCCAATAGTATCGACTATAGCCTTCATGCCGCAATTTTTACTCAAAATTTAGAATCAGCATTATCCGCAGCTGATCAATTAGAGGCTGGTGGTGTGATGATCAATGATTCCTCGGACTACCGGTTCGACGCGATGCCCTTTGGAGGTTTTAAGTATGGGGGCATGGGTAGAGAGGGAGTTAAGTACGCTCTGGAAGAAATGACGCAAACGAAAGTCGTTTGTTTTAATCGCTAAGTTGATTTTTACATCCGTATGAGATGCTGTGTCCGCTACATTTTTAGTGTCCTCCAATGCTCTATTAGTTTGAATAATGATGGTGCCATATACAGGGTGAGCTTACGGCAGCCCTGCGTGAATCACCTTTCCTGACCTGATTTAATGCCTCCCTCAACCCTAGGAGGCTAACAGTGTCATTTAATCACCGACTTATCGCAGTTCAAAAACAGTTTCAATCCTGGCGAGCAAACAAAACCTCGCCCCAGCAAACGATGCCCGAGGAACTCAAGGCGACAGCGCTTGCGCTGCGCCAAGAGGGGGTGAGCGGGGTCGGACCTGCGTAAGTGATTGAAATGTAGATAAAAGCACCCGATAATTGAGCTTTTTTAGTGCTTAAACGGCTTGTTTTTAAGGTGAAACACAGGCTTTAAGAAGAACGGGGGGTGAGCGGGGTCGGACCTGCGTAAGTGATTGAAATGTAGATAAAAGCACCCGATAATTGAGCTTTTTTAGTGCTTAAACGGCTTGTTTTTAAGGTGAAACACAGGCTTTAAGAAGAACGCTAAATTGCTCGCCCAAATAAATATTTTATTCCTGAATATGAGAAATTAGGTTCAGTCTGTTCGGAGTTCGGGGGACAGTGACTTTAACTTCACTTGATCAACTGAAATGAAACCGGGGTCAGATGAAAGTTTTCAAAACCGAAGAAAACGGACGGGGCGGTAAATATGCCTCAAATGAGACAGGCGCTTTCAATATTCGTAATAAACGACGGTTGTTAGGGTAATAAAAAATATTGAATTAACGTAAGGAATAAACCATTTCCAGGGAGGAAATTATGCAAACTGAAATCGTAC
>Ga0206125_10005420_pt1:0-2500 | contig 10789 bp, 9 predicted proteins | sample Helgoland_Spring_4_FD_148598 | JGI IMG/M metagenome (GOLD analysis project Ga0206125, IMG submission 148598) | Pelagic subsurface seawater microbial communities from Kabeltonne, Helgoland, North Sea - Helgoland_Spring_Bloom_20160331_1 | ecosystem: Environmental > Aquatic > Marine >...
CTTAAAATGGTCAGAATTCAAAATCCTTTGGGAGAAATGTTCTCCAAGAGGCACTCCAACGGATTTTGGGCCGTAGGATCCGTCTTGGATCCGTTCTGACCCAGGAACAGGCACGAGGCACAAAACCTGCAAAAAGGCGCCAAATATCACATCACAATTCACGTTCAAGTATTAGCGGGGTCTGCGTGTTTGTGGTTGTTTTGTGTGGCGTTTGCGGTGCGTGGGAGTGGGTGGTTGTGTTGGGGAAGGTTTGTGGGGCGTGGGTCGGGTTGTGGGACGGTTTTCGGCGCGTGTGCGTCGCGTTTGCCGTCTGTGAGGGGAACGTGCTGAGGGCAGTGGAGGGCGCGTTTGGGCGCTGTCAAGGGGGTTTCTGCTGCCAGACGACGACAGGGATCATGCTAAGGGCGGTGTGTGCGGTTGCGTTGCACCTGAGGCGCAGAATGAGCCCCTGTGCGTGTTTACATCTGCCCTACTGCGACGTCAGTCCGCGTTAGCGTTTGCTGCATTCGCGCCCCTTCCGGGTGCATGCACCGGACATGCTGAGTGCTTGAAGCTCGATCTCAGGATGCTTTTGAAGTAAATAAATGCCCAGACTTTTTCTCTATCGCTGGCGGACGCCCTGACGCACATTTTGCGCCCCTGTGCGTGTTTGAAACTGCCCTAATGTGACGTCAGTGCCGGTTAGCGTGCACTGCACGCGCAGGCCCCGAAAAGGCGCCAATTTTCACATCGAAAGCGTGTCTTGCGTCCATGCCCACTAGATGAGTTTGGCGACCTTCTGGGTCCCCATTTTTCGAAGAGAGTCGCCCAAGACCCATTCCGATCGAATACAACCGCCGAGCAACAGTAGTTTGTGCTGGAACCCCTCGGACTGCCGTGCCTCTTACCTCGAAATCTGACTGGATTCACGATTCTGTAACAAAGCGCGCTGTCCGGTTCTCGTACGGAACCTGCAGTTGATACAACCCAAAACCAAGTCCATTTACTGCCGATCGCTGCGCCAGTTCGCTTGGTGGCATGCTCAGGATCATTTTCCGCTCCTCCACGTCCACGAACTCGCTCTGAAGCGCCCTGGGGGTACTAAAACAGTCCTCCAACAATTTGAAAATTCTGACCTGAAAAACGAACATTCTCGACATGCAGCACAGGCGGTTGCTGTTGCCACAGCACCCCAGCGTGCAAACTGATGCTTCAACCATTGATCACACATGTCCTGACGGTCATTTTGAGCCCCTGACGGCGCAGTAGCTGCCTCACAGCGGCGTGGGGGGGCGACTGCACGCAAGCACGCAGACCCGGAATTTCCAGAATTGACCGAAATGGGCGCATGCTGTCGACCGGCGACGGTGCTACATGGCAGCTACATGCACACTCAGGGGCTCAAAATGATCGTCAGGGTGTGTGCTATCATAGGACGTATTTACAAAACGTTAATCTGCTCAGGTTCCATGCCGTTACAACGGCTTTGTGACCCACTGTGACCGACCAGGCGCTAGGGGCGATTGTGGAGGTGTCGACCCATTAGCAGTCCCACAGGCCGCTGTGAGGCAGCTACTGTGCACCTCAGGGGCTCAAAATGACCGTCAGGACATGTGTGATCAATGGTGCACCCCCTACCGACATCTCAACCTCTTTCTTGCCAACCCTGCTGTACTTTTCAGATACAGCGAGATGCGGCGAATGGACCAATAGTGGGGCTTTCATCCCCAAATAAATTATGGAATCAACATATTCATAATTTTTTGAATCTATAATTCAAAAGAGCACACCGTGGCCTTTTCAGAACTATCCGGGGATCGCACTAACTCGCGCTCGTCATGATGAAACGAACGGAAACGTACAGCACCTTGCCCTCATTTGCCTTCCCTTGGTTGGTGGTTGACCATTGAAGACCCATTTTCAGACACCACCAGGGTCATGTCTGTCCACCTGCTGCTGTGTGGGGTTAGGTATGGGGTCATGTGCTGCCACCTGGTGCTCAGGGTGCGTGCACAGGCCGCCACAGCTCACCACAGGTCGCCTCAGCGGCATCAGAAAGTGTCATAGTCGAAACAGCGCACAGGCGCCATTTCAGAACTTTTCTCCGGTTTGGGCGTCTTCCTGGGCGATCTGTTGATTTGGAGGGACGACCTGCGATTTTATATCAGTAAACTATTGGTAGTACTGAGGTGTGCGAATGAGTCACGCCGTTTATTTTCTGAACTTCAACTTGGATACGAGAAATCGCTCAACTGAAAATGAAAAAAAAACGGAATTTGATGAAAACCGGCGGTTACAGGGGCGGTACCTAGCTTACTTCATGAGGAGCAGTGCACCCCGGCAGAAGCGCAAGCTTCGGCATGGTTGTTGTTGCCTGTTTCTTAGTCTTGATTGGTAGCGATACTAATCAAGGCAATCCATCTGACGATGTAGCTATCTACGTCTGCCCCGGTATGTTTAGGCAAACCAGGACATACGAGCTAGCTTGATCAGTGACCGTCGGGCCAGCCTATCAGCTAGT
>Ga0206125_10005422_pt1 | contig 10786 bp, 9 predicted proteins | sample Helgoland_Spring_4_FD_148598 | JGI IMG/M metagenome (GOLD analysis project Ga0206125, IMG submission 148598) | Pelagic subsurface seawater microbial communities from Kabeltonne, Helgoland, North Sea - Helgoland_Spring_Bloom_20160331_1 | ecosystem: Environmental > Aquatic > Marine > Epipelagic ...
TATCCCAATTATCTTTGTTATCATTGATTTGTGTTTCAATTTCCATCTTCATGAAGTTAGCAACGTAATCGTTATACTCATACATTTCTTTACTCCAAGGTTTTGTTATTTTAGGTATTTTCATATTATAGATATTTTGGTCCAAAGAATTCCCACTTATCAGTTCCATCAAAGATGTTTCCTCTTGAGTGTCTAGCTGGAGTACTATATGAAGCTGGTTTTAATAAATCACCCTTACATATAAATGAACCTTTTAAAACACCTTCCCACATAGAAACAAAAGCCCATACTGTACTTTCGTCCATAATCTTCATGTATTTTTGTCCTTTTTTAATAGTAAGAGGAGTGTAGGGTTTGTAGGAATAGTTGCTATCCCAATACTTTTTTCTTTTTTGGTTAACTTCATCTAACCACATTTCAAATTTACTCATAGTTTTAACGTTTATGTTATTAATTATTTACATAGTAAATATACGAAAAATAAACGATAAAACCTAATAAAAAGTGAATTATTTTTTAATTTATATTAATTCTAAATAAGAAGTTTTAGAATATACTACCAATATTTTTTTTGAATAGAATATATATCTATTGGTTCTCTTTTCATATGTGTACCTTGTGTAAAAGTACTTTTCTTTAATGAGAATCCAGCTAAAAAGTTTCTTCTAAATCTATTTGAATGATTTGGTTCTGAACCATGTACTGTATGTGAATGAAGTAAAACCATTTCTCCTTTACGAGTATTTCCTTGTATTTTTTTAAAATCATGTCCTTCTGGCATTATACAAGGCTTACCTCGTTCATTTGACCAATTTTTAGGATTTGTTTTTACTCGTTCTTCATCTACCTCGATTGGTAATATACCCAATCTATGAGTTCCCTCATAATTCCATACCGCACCATTTTCTTCATCATGGTTATCCAATGCTAATGCAATATTTACATACTCATTATGTTTACAACCAGTATAAAATGAATTTTGATGCATATCTCTACCCAATTGACCTGGTGGTTTAAAGTATGCCCAAGTTTGGGTTCCATTAACTTTATCACCTAATACATACTCTACGGCTTCTATTATTTTAGGATGTGTAAATAGTTTAGAAATTTTATCTGATATTTTATGTGGGTATGAAAATGGGTCCCACTCACCCCATTCAGAACCATCTTCTTTTGTGGTTTCTTGTCTTTGTTTACGAAGTTTTTCTAACTCATCATTTATTTCATCTGCTTCTTCTTCGGTAAGTAATTGTATTGTAGAAAATCCTCTAAATCTCCAATCAAAAGAAATTTGTTGTTTTTCTTCTTGTGTAAGATAACTCATATAACCTAATTTAGTTTGTATATTTATATATATTAACTTTTATAAAATTGTGTTAAATTTCTAAGATAAAATTTTAAACTTGGAATTGAATCTTTTAATAATAATATTGAAATTCTATTAGATTCTTTTATCCCTTTATCTTTAATTTCTCCTATATCATTATATTGAGTTTCAAGTGGACCAGAAATTCTCCATTTTAATGTAGCTGTTATATAATATGCATTTCTACGATATGAAGATATATCAGTTGAGTTTAATTCATATATAGGTGAATTTTTATCATTTGATTGTTGTACAAAATATCTTTGTATATATCCTTTTTTATAATTATCGAAATTAGGAGTTGGAATAAAAGCTTTTATTTTTTTGGTAAATTTTTGAGGCTTTCTATTTAAACTAGCATATTTTTTATTATTATTCATCTGATTCTTCTCCTATTATTCGTAATTTACCTTTTACACTTGTAGTCCAACCTTCAGTAGATAAAGCTTGGTCTACTTTTACTACTTGATAAAGAGAAGGAGCTCCAAATTTACTTGGTAACCCTTTTACTCTAAACTGGTCTCCTACTTTAAATCCACTTGCACCATGTATATCAAAATTAAATTCTGCCAAACCAAGAGGTGGATTTTGTTTTTGAGCTTCTTTTTTAGTTTGTGATTTAGGTGCTCCTTTAACTAAACCCTTGTCAATTAATTCTATTTGTTTTAATGCAGCTGGGTCATTCCAAGTTCCTACTGTAAGCAAATCTTCTATCACACCATCATTACTAGATTTTAAATCTATCGTTGTATCCGCTATATCAATTTTTCCTTCTCTATCTTGTATTTTTGAAAATATACCAGCTCTTTCTGCAAATAATTCATATGATTTTGCTTTTGCATCTTCTTTTGAGTCAGTATCAGAGCCTGGAGTATTACCAGTAGGTTCTTTATCCTTTTCTTTATTTTTTTCTTCTTTTGAAGTTCTTACTGCTAATAAAATTGTTCCAGCTCTATCAATTTTATCTGTTGAAAATACGTTTCCAAATAAAGGTCTTGGTCCTTCATTAGAACCATCCAAAGTTCCATCTGCCATTTTCTTCTGAACAACAGATGACATCATTGCACCTGGTGTATCTACTGAAAAATCTGATTTTATAAATGGAGATTTAGTACCTCGTGCTTGAAAAATGGCCATACCATCAGGATATGGATTTACTTTTCCTAAAAAATTCATATCCGAAACTGTTAATTCCATAGGCCCATCTTCATCGTTAGTTAAAGCCTTTTCCTGTATTTGAAATTTCCATATTGAATTACATGCTCCACTCATTCCATTTAACATATCATAAAGAACATCTCTAACTACTAAATTTGGTTTACTTAAACATTCACAAAAGAAATCAAAATTTATATATAAATCTTTCAACCATCCCCAAAATTTTCTATTTTCTGTAACAGGTAATACACTATTATCACAAGTATATGAAATAACACTTGAATTTAAATCATATTCACATGGAAAAGCATATGGAACAGGTCTTGATTGACCAGTAGCTGGGTCATGAGCACTACCATTTCTTTGAGAACGGTCATCACTTGGAACTTCGTTTACTTTAGGATGTAAATTTGATTGATTTTCAGTTTTATTTAATGCATTAAACTTTATATATTCTATATCATCTATTTCATCTGACTTAGTTAAAACATTATTTAAGTTAAAATTTGGTGCTGTTGTGTTTGGTATATATAATTTAGATTTATCAGTACTAAACATATGAGGAAATCCTCCAATAAATGTATCTCTTATATTAATCTTTAAACTTCTTGATTGTTTCGTACAAGCACCAGCAGAGTGTGGTGCCAAATCAATAGGATATGCATTTAAAATAGCAACAGCCATTTCAAATCGTATGAACCTTTCTTCATCAAATAAATTAACATCAGATGGTATTTTTAATGATTCTCCACTTTTTGTTCTAATCGCTCTTCCTTTGGTTAACCATTTCTGTAAATAATCCTTAACAACTTCATCAAAATTTACAAAGTTTCCCTCATATGCCCATTTATTAAATACAGCATTATTTATATCTCTTATTTCTGTATGTCCTGTTTGAAACCAATTATATACTTTTGGTATTCTTTTTGCTGCAGGTAATGCGTTGAACATTTGTTTAAATAAAGCAACTCCAACTTCTTTATCTTCTGCATCAGCTGCAATTGTTTTTGGTGAAAATGATTCACCACTATTATTTTTTGCAGTATCAGTTCTATTAGCTCCTCTATGTGTTTGCATATACTCAGCAACGTTACCAATACCTGTTACTTGTACAGATAAGTTGTAAGTTTCTCCATCTCCAAAAGTAATACCACCACCTGTTATGATACCTAACATTGCATCGTATGTAAAGTTTGATTTAACTCTTTTATTTTTTATTGTTGCCCAATTATCATATTTAACAACATCACACGGGTCTATTGCTCCACCACCACCAATTCGTTGATTCCACGCATCAGATACGTTCCAACCAAATTCAACCAATACATGAAATGAGGGTTCTAAAAGATATTGTGCTAGTTTATCTACTTGTTCTTGAGTATAACATTGAATATCAAATGAACATAAACGAGAACCTCCTTCTGCCTTTTCATCAACACTTAAACTTGTCAAAATAGGAGATGGTCGTAATCCTCTACCAATTCCATCTATTTCAACTGGTGTTTTCATATCCAATTCATAACCAAGAATACCTGGTTTATCAGAATTTCCATATCTTTTTTCAAATGTTGAAGGAGAATGAACTGATTCCATTACCAATCCTGCATCAACAGTTGATACTATTCTAATCCATGTTGATAATCCACTAACTCCACCCTTATAAACATCTTGATTGTTCCAAGGAGCATTGCTATTATTAGCTCTTGATTCGAGTAGTTTTTGTAATTCTGGATATACGTTTGATAATTGAGGAAAGAAACCCATAATTTTTATTTTTCAAAATCGTTTATAATTTTAGTATAGTTTTGTGGAATTCGTAAAGTTGTTCCGTCATTAACTGCAAAAGTTGCATCATGTATATTGTTGGCCGAGGCAATAATCCACCAAAGAGAAGATTCACCATAAAATTGATTAGCAAGTGTATCTAATCTATCACCTGTTTGAGTAACAACATAAATATCCTTATCAGATGGTGGAATATTAGGATATATCTTTGAACGATATACATTTCTACCATCTTTTAATTTTTGTGTTTCGTTATTTCTATATCTACTTGCCATAATTAATATTCTCCTCCTGCAATATCTACACTTTCTATTGCAGTTGATTCACCTCTTTTACCTTGTTCATTTAAATATTTTTTCCAAGGCTGAAATCCCCATGTTGCCAATCTACCTGATGGATATGCACCATAAGAATATGTTAATTTATATGCCCATTCTTCTATCTTATTACCATTTTCTCTTTTCAATTCATCCTTTATATAATATACTCCCTCTTTTTCTTTTTTTAATTCTAATAAATAACGATTAGGACTTGAATATCTTCTTGATAATTTTTGTGCAGCTCTTATATCAGTAACTACTTTTTTAATCTCTTTATATCTTTCATCAGAGGTTGTATCTGCTTCTGATGATAAAGTAACCATTGTTGTACCATCCATTTTGGTATCATTACTGATTTTAGGAGTAGGTTCTTTCTTACCAGTATTTATATTTGTTATACCATTAGAATTTGCTTGTGATGAATTAGATTCTTGTGGTTCTTCCTCAGTTATCTGTCCTGTATTATCTATTGAAACAGGTGGTTGTTCACCACCATTACTATTATTAGTTACAGGTGCACCACTTACTGATTCTTCAGATTCCGAGTTAAGTTCTTCTTTAATTTTTTGTCTTGATTCTTCTGATTTAACATATGAATACAATGCAAGTTCAGAACCAGGTACTTCAACAAATTTAATTGTCATTGCAACATCAATAAGCTTTGGTAGTAAAGAACCATCTGTTTCTGTTTCCCAATTACCAGTATCAGGCATAGTATATGATAATGATTCTATGAATCCTGTTTTGTTATTATATATATCACCTAATCTAAATTTTATAAATGGTGGATTTACTAAATTATCTTTTATATTTGGATATGCCTTTGATGTAAGATATGTAACTCTTTCCCAATTTTTCATTAACTCATATTGATTCATACAATATAAGTTTAAATTAAATGAAACATTTCTTTCAACTCCTGTATAGGTATAATAGTTATATGGATTACCAACAAATTGACCAGAATTCCAACTTGGAGAAACTGTTTCTGTAAGTCCTGTTATTAATGTTCTAAAAAATACTGGATATGATGAATCTAACCCACTAATCCATAGTGGAATCAAATTTAAAGATTCCATTTCTTTTTTACTATATACAGTATCACCATCTTTATATCCTTCAGATGTAGGAACACCAACATAGTTTATGAAATCTCCATTGTTTGAACTTAAACCTTTTTGTTCGTGAGTCGATTTACCAACAGTAGATGTATATCCAACCTCATCATCATATGCATTATTGTTTGCAATTCCTAAATCAGAAGGGCCACCTGCAGTTCTAAATAATTTGGGTTTTCTTTCTACATTATTTCCAGGTATTTTAGATAAATCTATTCGTGAAAAAGTTCCTGCTTCTCTATCATCTACTTGTTGGTCTCTTACATTTTCTCTATATGTAGATTCATCAGATGTAGATTTATCTTCAGCTGTTTCACCTAAAGGTAATTTTGATGTTTCTTGATTTAAATTATCTTGTTTCTTTTCATCATCAGATTCTTTTGATGGAACAGATAAATTTGTTTCTTTACTATCTTTTATAACAAAATCTTGTCTACTTGTTGAATAAGTTTCTTCTTCAGATGTTGATGTATCTTCAAGCTTTTCACCAACAGGTTTAAGTTTTTCTAATTTGTTGTTAATTTCTTTTTTAACTTCATCATTTGATTCCTCACTTGGAACTGATAAGTTTGTTTCAGTACTATCATTTACTCTTAACTGTTCATTTACTAAAGAGTACGGTTCTTCATCAGATGTTGATTTATCTTCAACTTTCTCACCAACAGGTTTATTTTTTTGAAGTAAGTCTTTTGTTTTACTTTTTAATGAATCTATTTTTTCTTTTGCCTGTGATTGTACAAGTTGTAATTTATCATTTTCAGGTTCGTTATTTTTTACATTACGAATTGTAGAAGAATATGGTTCAAATGAACTATATTCATATGATTGATTTGTTGGAGAGTTTTCACCAGTAGATAAAGGAGAACCAAATAAAGTATCTCTTAATTTATCTTTAACAAGAGAAATACCCTGTCCAATAATATTTCTTCCAATAGTTTTAAAGTTACCACCACCTGTTTGTTTTAGAAATTTACCAAATTCAGTTCCAGCTGCATCGTTTTTTATTTTACCAAGAGTAATCATGGTATCAGGTTCTTTTCCTTTTTGTAATCCACCAGTACCATCAACGTATGTTGGTATTGGAGAACCAGGAATACCTAATTTAGAATTTACACCATCTCGTGCTTCGGATAAAGAATTTACTTGTCCACCAAAAAGTGCTCTACCAAATCCTCCACCAGTAATTGCACCTAAACCTGCTCCTATTAATCCACCATCTCCACCTTCTCCACCGGTAGCTCCTCTCATCTTTTCAACTGAAGGTGTACTTCTTATTGCGATACGAGTTGCTTCATTACCATATATTAAAGGATTGTTTAGTTCAACTGCAGATTTAATTCTAATACCACTTGTTTCTTGTTCGACAAGAGTTTCTGTATCAGTCTTAACTGAATCTTTTAAACCACTACTATGAAATAATTCTAATATTGTTGGCATATCTTAAGCTCCTTGTAATCCAAATCTATTTTCTCTACCACTTCTCTCTTGAGTATTAGTAACTGCTGATGTAACCAATGATTTATCCATATAAACATCTTTATTAGATAAGAATGCTTGTTTTAATGACTGTAATTCACCAATAACTCCACTCATATCCATACCCACACCACCACTCAACTCTTGTGCTAATCCACTTGGGTTTTTTGTTGCTAATAAGAAATCTGCAGGGTCGGTTGTAATAACCTTACCTCCTTGCATTACACCATCATTTACACTTTCTGATGATGATTCACTACCGCCTCCGCCAAATAAACCACCAAGTCTTCCAATAAATGAACCTATACCATCGAAGAAACTTCTTATCGGACCAATGATATATGTTTCAATTACATCACCAATTTGACCTATAAAATCAGCAATATATCCAACTCCATTTACAAAGATTTCAATTATACCCCCAACAATACTGAATATTCCTCCAAGAACTGCAAGTATAAAACTAAAAATTGGTTTTAATACACCAAATACAGTACTTAGTACTTTACCTACTAATTGAAAAGCAGGAACTAATACTTTACCTAACATTGAAGCTACATCTGATAATATAGGCATTACAAATTCAGCAATAGGTCTAAATGCATCTCCAATAGCTGCTCCAATTGCTGATGATTCATTTTTAAACCTTTCCATTACTGAAGCCATTTCTTGTTGAGATTTCATTCTTGCACTCTGGTTCTTTAAATCAGCTGCACTTATATCTGCAATATCCTTACCAGCATCTAATAGTGAGGTAGCTGCTGCTAATTGTTCTTTATTTAATTTTCCAAATCTTTCTCTAATTCTTTGTTGATTAACTAAAGATGAGAACTCCATACCAGTTGCATCAGCAAGAGCTTGTTGTTCAAATACATTTAATTTAGTTAAATCACCTAGTTGAGAAACTTGGTCATTAATAGCCTGTTGTTGTCCTATTAAATCTCCATTAGCTGCAGCATATCTTGCTTGTGATAAATTAAGATTTACACCTAATATAGCACTTGCTTCAAGTTCTTTAGATATAGAACTTTGAAAATCTAATAAATTATCTGCGGCCTTACCAGCTTCGGCTATTGATGTTCCCATCTTGGCCGCTTCTACTGCTGCTTTTGCTAATTCTTTTGGTGAACCTTTGAAGAATTTATAAGCATATTCAGATGATTCAGCCATATCTGAAATAACTTTCTGAGGAGCAACACCTGCCATCTTAGCCATTTCAGCAGTTTGGCCAATTAAGAATTGTGATTGTTCTTCTGATAATCCACCTATGTTTTGAAATACCTTATTAAGTTTAGAAGCTTCTTTTGTTCCTATTCCAAAGTTTTTGTTCAACATTACCATTGAACCTAAAACACTTTTAGTTGGTTGTTCTAAACCACCAAATTCATTTACAAAATCTGAAGCTGCCTTTGAAACATCTTCAGCACTTACACCAAGATTTGCAAATTCAATTCGTGTCGATGCTATGTTTCTATTTACTTGACCTGTTTGAGATACTAATAAACCTGTGTTTTCTCTAAAACTTTTTGCTGCTGTATCAAGAGCTTTAAACGATTTTAAACCAATAGCAAATCCAGCGGCGAGTATTAATACAGCTGCACCAATAGGTCCAAGAGCTACGAGTAAACTTTTACCCATTGCCATTGCTGCTCGTGTACCCCCTTTAATACCTGCACTAAATGATTTAAAGAAACTTGTACCACCAGCTCTTGCTTCTAAAAATGATTTATTAAAATTACCTTTAAAAGCTTCTCCAATTTTACCAGCTGCCTCTTTACCTTTTTGTTTTAGAGGTTCAAATTGGTTTTTTAAAAATCCACCAATAACTGGTATTTGTTTTAATATATCACCAACCTTATTAAGTTGTTCATCATATGATTTAGTGACATCATCAACTGTCTTACCAACAGCTTCTTGAATTTCTATCTCCCTTAGTTTACTTCTTAAAATTTGTTCTTGTGTAGTTAATTGTGCTAATAATTGGTTTTTGTGTTCTTCATTTACACCTAAATTAGTTTTTGATAATAAAGATTTCTGATTAGTTATATCAGCAATATTGTCTTGAAGAGATTCAACTTGTACTAAGTTTTTAATTTTTTCATTTTCACTTTTGAGTTGTTTATCAATATTTTTTAATTCTTTTTCTGCTGCCTCTTTTTGAGCACCTTTGAAATCACCAATATTTTGAGTAATAGTTGCTTTTGTTCCTAGTAAATCTGCAATTTTCTTTTCTGCATTTGCTTCTTCTTTAAAATCACCAAGAACTTTTTTATTTAAAGAAATAAATTCTTGTATTTTTTTATTTCTTTTATCAGTATCCTTAATTGTTTTTTCAATGGCAGATTGCATATCTGCTAAAAGAGATTTTGTCTCTTGTAACTGAGCATTATATTCTTTTTGTTGTTTAGGTGTAGCCATTGAAATTTACCCTATTATATTAATAATCAAATCCTAATGATTTTCTTACATTTGGTGGTATAGCATCTTTTACTTTAGATTTATCATTATCTAAATATTTTTCAATATCTTTTCTTGATTTTTCTAATTCTCTATCAGCTTTAGAAACTATATTTTTAATATCTTTATTATTTTTAACTTTTTTTCTGACATATCTTGCAAATAAATTTGCAAAGATACTTCCTTCATTTAACCACTTATCATGGGTTTCTTTAAAAAGTTTTGCTTCTTGTTTTGTTAATTTCATAGTGTCTCCCTTATGGATATATTAATACTACTATAAATATAGAGTAAAAAAAAAGTGAGGAATTATTTCCTCACTCTTATATTTGGTCCTTTTGGAGAAGAACCTTTTAATTTACCACTTTGTTTATTAGCCTGTTCTTGTTCCAACTTTTTTGCCTCTAATAATTTCTTATAATAGAAGTTTCTGATATGAATTGGTAACCTATAAACTCCTTCTTGAGTAAATCCATTACCATAGTAACATAACTCAAAAATTTGTTGATGAAGAATAACCGAATAGTTACTCGGAAGGCCAAAAAAACCCCACACCCATAGGGATAGGTTTTGCCTCCTTCTCTCCTGTTTGTGGGTTTTCATACTCAAATTCCATATTAATATCGGGTTGGAGTTCCCTAATTAAGTCTCTGAATTTTCGAGTATCTCTTGTTAAAAATTGATTATTTATAAATTTTGTAATAGAACTTACATTAGAATCACCATCAATTGATTGAATCATATATCTATATCGAGTTGTAAGTTCACCAGTACTACCACCTTTATTTAATCTCTGTAAAGCCTTAACATCCGCATCAATTTTCTTTTCATCACCATGAGTTAATAAACTAAATTCAATTTCTTGACCATTAGTGGTTGTGAAAGTGTATTTATTATCTGTATTTATTTTTGAAAAATCGGTTTCTTTGGTTTGTACTTTTGATAAGTCTACTGTTATTTTATCCTTTTCACCAAGTTCGTTTTCTATCTCAACTTGATATTCAGGTCCATAACCTAAAATACGAGCCGCTAACATTATAGCATTTTTATCCCCTATTAGAATGTCATCTATGTTTACATTCTTATCTACTATAATTGACTCAAAT
>Ga0206125_10005425_pt1 | contig 10783 bp, 5 predicted proteins | sample Helgoland_Spring_4_FD_148598 | JGI IMG/M metagenome (GOLD analysis project Ga0206125, IMG submission 148598) | Pelagic subsurface seawater microbial communities from Kabeltonne, Helgoland, North Sea - Helgoland_Spring_Bloom_20160331_1 | ecosystem: Environmental > Aquatic > Marine > Epipelagic ...
GATACCCGATGAGGGTCAGGGCTCAGGTCCCACCGTAATAATAGTCACTGTTGCTGATGGAAAATTCTTGATCAACGGTGTTAGCCAACAGGCTGCAAATCTGTCTTCGGGAGTAACTTATCGCTTCGATCAGTCAGATATCTCTAATTTATATCACCCGATTAAATTCTCGATCACAGCTGATGGAACCCATGATGGTGGGGTCGAACTTACTTCAGGTGTAACCGAAGTTGGTACGGCTGGTTCAGCAGGTGCGTACACAGAAATCACAGTACCACAAGATAGCGGCTCTATTGAATATTACTGTGAAAATCATTCTGGTATGGGAGCGAGTGCGTACGTTGCGGACACAAACAACAGCGCTATTCCAGCGTTGGTTGTTACTGAGACTGGAACTGATTGGGTTTTGACAGTGGCGAATACTACTGGTCTGGACTCTAACGATTTCATTACAACAACCAACGATGCCTCTGTCACAGTTACTGTAACTTGGGAAGAAAATGCTAGTAATTGGGTGGGCACGGTTGCGAAATCTGCTGTATCGACTGACGACAATGATGCTACAGGGTTCTCAGTTGACTTAGATGGTGTTGGTGATGGTGCTGCTCTGGATGCTACTATGCCGACAGGGACGGGCACACAATTTTCTGGTGATGTGCAAGGAAACCATGTGACGTTGCAACACGTAGACATTTCTGAGCATGATAACGCTGCCTATATCGGTGAATTAGTGTGGAGTAACGTAGACTATCCTAATGCGACGGTCTCTTTTTCGTCAGCGTCAGATAACATTAGAGTAGACGGTACAAGTGTTTATTTGGCAGATAACTACCATTTTGCCACAGATAACTCAGATAGCTCGTCACAAACGCGGATTTATAGTGATGCGTTAAATTATAGCTATGTCTCAAACAGCATTCAAATTGCGGTTACTGGCGATATATTTAACGACAACACCTCTTATGAACAATTTTTGGTACCCTATACCGAAATAGATGCAAACATCTCTTTGACCCCATTAGCATTTGATGGCTTTGCTGTAGGTGAGGTAATAGGTGAGCTTTCAGCGAATATAACTAGTCATTCGTATGATCTATCGAACCAATTTATTGAACTGAACGGAAATCAAATAAAACTCAAAGACGAATTTTATTTTGATCCCAATTTAGGAAATGTGGTGGATAAATCAGATGGGACTTTTTATATAATAGATAGTAACCAACAAGTTAACATCACTTCGTATGAAAGTACGGATAATGATGTAAACTTTGTTGGAACGGTACCCTTGCTGGCAATGTTCTCTAATGCCAATGCGCTAGCTCCTGGTGATTCACCGCCTTATTTCGCTGGTACGGTAACTAAAGAGGTCGAGTTATCAGATGATCCTCTCGTCAACGCGCTTTTGTTAGAGACGGGAAATGGTACTGGAAAGACCGAAATTTGGGACAGTAATCCGAATTATACACCTGTTGGCACTGAGACTATCATTACGTACAGTTTTATATCTAATGATAGTGATAAATTCATGTCAAATTATACGGTGCCTTCACCCATTGATTCAAATACTGAAATTTTTGAACCAACAGCCCTTCAAAAAATATCTATAGAGCAAGCTCTAGCTGAATGGTCAAAAGTTGCGGATATTCAATTTGAAGCTGTAAATGGTACAGGTGAAGAGACTACTGATCTGGTTGGTACGCTACGATTTGGATTTACAAACCACGTCAATGATGATGCTGTCGGATGGGCATATGGACCGTCAAACAACTCACAAGGTGGTGATATATGGCTGAGGTCAGGTCTTGACGAGCTTAACGGTAATTATACTCAGGGCTCTGGTTACGGCTTTGCCACACTATTGCACGAAATAGGTCACTCACTGGGCTTGCAACATTCATTTGAGGACCCAACACTTCCGATTGAATTCGAAAATACTAAATATACTGTAATGTCGTATACGAGCGACAATGGGAGTGGCGAAGATGGATCAACTGCTTACGGTGAAGCGCATACTTATGTAATTTCGTCCACACCCATGGTACTAGATATTGCAGCAATTCAGCACATTTATGGTGCAGCTCCAAACAATGCTACCGATAATCATTATGTTTTTGATGAAACAGTACCATTCGCGGAGAGCATATGGGATACCGGTGGTGTAGATACGATTGATTTTTCAAGCTTTAGCTCTGATTTAATCATTGATCTAACACCGGGGGCCTCATCTACTATTCCTACTGATAATTGGATGCTTGTAGACAACCTCGCATTAGCCAAGGCAACGTCTGATTATACCGTAAATGATATTGGTATAGAGAACGTCGCTTTGGGAAGTGGTAACGACCAGATCACAGGTAATGAGCTGGTGAATTCATTTATATTCAAGGGAGATTTTGGATCCGACGTAATTACTGGATTTGAGTTAGGGAAAGATACGATTTCTCTTCTGGATGACGATGGTACCACTTACACGGCAGAGCAGATTACTGCTTCTAACACTGACAGTGGTTTGGTGTTAACCATTGATGCTGACACAAGTGTCACATTGAGTGGGCTTACGGATGAAGATTATGCCTACTCTTCGATAATTGCGTAATAAAATTTTACCTGCTCCAAACAATTAAGTTTACTTTTTGGAGCAGGTAAAATAATTCCAAAATAATAGTGATATATTTGGCGGTGTATATTCAATTGTTAAAACCCTGCTGAAAAGCAGGGTAAACCAGCTTGAAATATAAATTTGATATTTTGATCTCTACGATCAAATGTTCTCGAATGATAGATTTTAAAACGTGGGTAATTTTTAAAAAACAAGAAGAAAATATAAGATAGATTTACCTAATCCATCAACACCGTCCGCGGTAGTATTTACAAGAATAATTGGGAACACTGCAGTAGTAAGAATGCAACATCATAAATTGTATTGCCAGATAAACTGATAAGCGTAATAGTAAAAAATCATGAGGGTATATGGCTGTTCAGCGTTGGTTAACATTAAGTGAGAAGATTATGAATGAAGAAAATCAGGAAAATAAAATGCTTCAAGAGCTCTCAAATAGAAAGGCTGCTCTAAACAAAAAACATGAAATGGAACAGAAAGCTTTGAAGTCGCGACAAGATCGCGAAAGCAAAGCTTTAGAGGCGCGGTACTCGCAGTGGACGAGCACAATAACCAAAGATGGTGTCATACACTGAATACTTTAAATTAAATAATTTGAAAGTTTTCAATATTTAAATTTTCTAAATCATCGACGCTAATACCTTCAAGGTGGGCAATGCTTACAATCGTGTCTAAGGCATTATCACTATTGGTATCGGTCAAAATCGACACTTCACACATGTTTGAGTTGTTGTTGAACCATATTGAAAGCATTTCGGCATTAATTAAAGCTGTTTCAGTGTGGGCCGTTACACCCGACAAGCCGTTTAATGCTAGAAGAAATAATGTATCACTTTCGAAGCCAGTTTCTGATGTAACAATCAAAATATCATTAGAATCCGTCAATCGCGACTGCGGTCCTGATTTTATATCAATAAATCTAAGTTGCACTTCTGGCGTTGATGGATTTTTGTTTTCGGCGTAAAAAATCAAATCTCCTAGGTTGCCGGTTTCAAAATCTTTAATTGTCACTGTGCCATTTTGAGTGATTGAGAATGTATCTTGGCCAGCACCTCCAACAAATTGATCGTTTCCTCCTCCACCATTAAAATTATCATTTCCTCCATCACCTTCAAAGAAATCATCTGACGTAGTTCCCGTGAATTGGACAGAATTAGGCCCCGTAACTGTAATTTTTTCAAAGCTTGAGATATTTGTTACGTTTCCACGATTGTCAGAAATAGTGTTGGTGCTTAAGTCAATTATTAGATTGGCTGTTGCGTCACTTGTATCAAAATTAAGCTCATCAAGACCCGAGTTACCTAGTATGGTCGATCCAAAGTCAACATTGTTGATGATGTCATTGCCAGAACCTAAATCAATGCTATGCAGCCCCAAACCTAGCGTGACTTGGTCGTTACCACCGCTAGTGTTTATGATGTTATTTCCGTTGCCAGAATAAATCAGGTCGTTTCCATCACCTGTAATTATGTTATTAGAGACTGGTGATCCGTTAACTTGAGTGTCCTTGTTAGAGATAGATACTATGTTCTCAATCGACACAAGTGTGGCGGTTAATTGGTTATTTTGATTTGATGCACGGATAACGCCTTGGTCGAGATCAATAAATAATTCCAAGTTTGCCAAAGCCGCTTCGGTCGCAACTGTATCGTTTCCATTCCCTCCGTCAATATCTTGCGTAAAAGTTGAGATATAAATTTTATCATCGCCATTACCTGAAAATACAGTATCCACCCCAGATCCAGAGTTTATGACGTCATCTCCTCCGAATGAAAGGATGCGGTCGTTCCCCCCCATTCCATATATTAAGTCTGCGGCAGGCGTGCCACGGATATAATCCGCATTGGGGCTACCGTTAATTGTATTTAGTTCTGGCTCCAAATCATCAGGAACTTCGGAGCTACCCCCACCGCACGCGGAAAGACCCTGCAACATCAAGATTTGCGCAAGTGGTATACCCAATTTGTATGTCATGCGATTGTTAAGCTGGACGTTTTGCATAATTCCTGAACCCTAGATGATGGAAATTACCGAATGGTTTATGTAAAGTATATCACTGAGATCCTAATGAATTAAAGTATGGATTACAGATCCAAGTAATGATTTGAAGCAGCTTAAAATGAAAATTTTTTTAAAAAAGGGAAATTAATCCCAACATTCATTTTTTAATGTAGATCTAGCTGAATCACTATTGTTTGGCTTTCGTTTGAAATAACTTTTTAAAGAACAGTCAAACAGTCTGACCGTAAAAAATGGTTGCAACAGCAGCAGAGTATTAGAATTAAAGCTAAAAATAATTCTTTCAAATTATTATTTTTATAACTAAAAATTTAAAAAAGTTTTGATTTTTGTACTCATTTTTCAGTACCAGTAAATTTCGGTCATTAACAAAATTTCAGGCACAGGCGTGCGCGTGTTTAACGCTTGATGAGGTATGACCTGGTTATGCCACCTGAGCCAGAAATTGATGGTGACCTGCGCTTGTAGTGTGCTGTGGAACACATTTATATTCAGAATTTCCTGGCTCTATCGGCTGTTTAAGCTTTCATTGTATCTATTATTCAAGTGATAGTGGGGATAGTTTTGCATTGGTCGTATATTGTGGCTCATAAATCGGATTTATGGCACATAATTTGCTCTTTAAATTTCAACAGGGGAGGGCTGCATGATTACCATGGCTAAGTTTAAAGAGGATTGGGAAGCCAAGAACGCCAAAAAAAATGTGGCACGCGCCGGTGGCGTGTCGCTTATGGCCTTGTCGTTGGTAGCTTGTGGCGGTGGGTCCGCGCCAGCACCTGTGGTGGTGGTTGAGCCTGTGGTTGAACCTGTCACGTTAGATTTGACAATTTTTAGTGATACACTCGTAGGCACTACAGGAGACGATACCGTTACGGGTTTACGAATAGATACCGTGCAAACATTTAACTCAGGCGATTCCATCTCATTGGGCGACGGCATAGATGGACTTACTGCAACACTGAACGATGGAACGGTTACGCCTGTTGCGATAGTGGGTGTAGAAAATGTGACGCTCATCGCTTTGGGTGATGCAACGGTAAATTTTGACAACGTCATTGGAGTGACATCAATCGCTTCAAGAGGATCATCCGCAACTCTCTTTGTTGACAATATTCAAACAATTCCAACATCCATTTCTGTGAACAATAATACAGCCACACAAACGTTTGTAATTAAGGATATTGCTGTCACTGAAACTGCAGACTCGGTTAACTTGTATTTTGATGGAGTTGGCGGCGTAGTGAATGTTGGAAGTGAAGCAGATGGTGATGGCGATATTGAGGTTCTTACAGTTGTGGCAAGTGGTGGCGCGTCTGACTTAGGCATTGGTAACGGTTTTGGTGCGGACGCAGTCGCTATCTCAGTCAATGCGACATCTGTTTTGGATTTGGGCTCCACACCTCAGTTTATTGCTTCTACAAACTTCGACGCTTCGGAATCTACGGCTGCTGTCACTGCTGTGTTTGCGGCTAAAACAACAGCTAGTGAAACGGCAGTCACAATGAAGGGTGGCTCTGGGGCGGACAAATTTGACATCGGTGCGTTTACTACTGAAGAGAATTTTGGCGATTTGGTCGTTGATATGGGAGACGGTAACGATACGCTTGATCTGGGTGCAGTAGCTGATACCGACACTGGCTCATCAATCAAAGGTGGTGCTGGCGCTGATGACATCTTGATCATCAGTGGTGCCGCTCTTACGGCTGAAGTTGGCGCTCAAATATCTGAGTTTGAAATTTTAAACATTGAAACGACGGGTTTAGTGCAGGATGCTGATAATTTTGGCGGCAATGTGTTTGGAACAGGGGCTCCCATAGCGGTGATGAGGATCGATGACCTGAAAAATAATGCGGCTATCAATATTAACCACGATGTTGCTACCTCTCTTACAGCTAACGTTAAAACAGACACTGCATCTGATGCGCTCGCCATCAACATTGGTGGAACCGCTGGAAACATCACACTTGCGTCTCTAATACCATCAACAACATACGAGACTGTTATTATTGAAAGTCAAGGCACAGAAGCGAACACTCTTTCCGCTATCGGTGCAGTAATAAATAATATGACGTTTACAGGTTCTACCGCCATAACTGTATCTTCAATAGATAATATAACTGGTGTTGTTGATTTTACAGATTCTACTGCAAACAACATAGTGACTGTTACAGATACAACGGCTCAAACAATCTCGTTTGGTTCTGGTAACGATACCATAACAACGGGGGTGGTTGAATCGAGTACCCAAATCATTAATGGAGGGGCGGGAGACGATACAATGACAGCTGGGGCAATTACAACAGCTGGTGAGTTACAACTAAACGGCGAAGCCGGTAGTGATACAATTAAAGTTGATGCGATGACTGGGGCTTCGTCAGCTTCAAGCGCTACTATAACTGGTGGTACAGGATTCGACTTTATTACATTAGATGCAAATTCTGGTAACTCTGTTGTTGTAGTGTCAACCGCGACCACGTTACCGGACGCCGATCAGATCACTAGCTTTACAACAGCCGTAGATGATTTTGATTACAATGGGGCTTTACTTAACGATGCTACAACGACTGTTACAGCCGTCTCGAACGCTACATTGGCTGGCGGTATTGCCGCAGATGTAGACGCAACGGTTTATATAATATCGACAGCGGTCACTGATGCGGCTGCGATCGATATGGCTGCTCTTGTAGCTGCAACAACAGTATCTGCGATAACATCAGCCTACGCTACTTTTGAGGCGTCGTTGGCAACAGTTTTGGGAACGGTAGCTGGGCTAGATACAGCGTTTAACATATCAGAAACAGTACTACTTAACGTCGATGATGGCAGCAACTCCGTGGTTCTTAAGTTAACGAATACGGATACTAGCATTGCAGACACATTGATAGCAGCGGAGCTGGATCTTGTCGCAATCATGGTGGGTGCAGATGACCTGGTTATTGGTGACTTCATTTAAGCTTTCAGCATAGGCGAAGTATGTGATCCAGACCCTACTTTGGAAGTACAATAAAACGCGCCCCTCAGTTTTAACTGGGAGATACCGTTGTTGTGACAGGTTCTGAGAACCTCACATTTACAGCACTCACCAACAACGGTGATGAGGTGTTTAATTCGACAGCCGCTACTGGTAACATCACTATCTCTGAAGCTGCTGCTGGTTTGAACGCTCAGTTTGGTTCCGGTGACGACAGCTTCACCTCAACCAATAATGCTGCGTTCACATTGCGCATGGGCGAAGGCGATAACACTGTAGACCTTGATGATACTGTTGCTACGGCCGCAAACATCACGACCGGTGGTGGTGCAGATACTATTCTCGGTGGTGACGCTGCTGATACTATCTCTGCTGGATCCGGTGATGACGCAATCGACGGTGAAGGTGGCGCAGATAATATCACAACTGGTGACGGTAACGATACAGTAACTATTGTGTCGGGCGAAGACGGAGACACTATCACTGACTTCGTAATGGGTACGGACATGCTTGTTCTGACCGGTGCAGCTGCCGCTGCGGTAGATGTGTCGGCGGTTACACCAACAGCCGCTGCATATGCTATTGACGCCAACTTTGACGTTACACTCACTGGTAACACTGCGACCGACCTCCAAGGCTCCGTAACTTTGGGTACACAGGCTACTGCAGCAGTGGCTGCAGGTGCCGCTGTAGGCGTAACAACCTACACAGCGTTTACTACAGGCGGTGCTACAACGGTGTCCGGCGACGCAGATGATGTGTGTCAATCGCAGAGTAAAAAGGGACCAGATCGCGGCGTAAAACTGGTCCACTGAGTTATCGTTTGTCGTGCGCTTTGGCGCGAGTGCTTGTCATATAGCTAACGCGTGCCAAAGCGCATGTTGGCTGTTAGGCCAACATTATTCTGGTCTTGATTGGGCTTTGTTTACTTCTGTTTGTTACGACTGTGTTTGAGCCTGTAGCTTTCGCCGTTCATCTCGAGAATGTGGACGTGATGGGTCAAGCGATCCAGCAGCGCGCCTGTCAGCCGCTCGGAGCCAAAGACTTCTGTCCATTCGTCAAAGGGCAAGTTTGACGTGATGAGGATTGAGCCACGTTCGTAGCATTGGGATATCACTTCGAAGAGTAGTTCTGCGCCGGACTTACTGAGCGGCACGAAGCCCAACTCATCGATGATCAACAGGTTCTGGCTGGTCAGTTGTTTCTGCAGCCGCTGCAACCGTCGCTCATCCTGGGCTTCAATCAAATCGTGGACCAATGCCGCTGCCGTCGTGAAGCGCACTTTCAGCCCCCTTTGACACGCCGCGAGTCCAAGCCCCAAAGCAATGTGGGTCTTGCCCGTCCCCGATGGCCCAAGGGCAATGATGTTTTCTCTGCGATCAACGTAGTCACAACGTGCCAGATCCATCGTTAGCGGCTTGTTCAGGCTGGGCATGATCTTGAAGTCGAAGCTGTCCAGACTTTTGGTGCTGGGAAACTTCGCCGCTTTAATGCGCCGTTCAATCATACGACGCTCGCGGTCAATCAATTCCATCTCACACAGCCGCGCCAGATATTGGATATGGTCTTTGTTCTCGGCAGCACAGATATGGGCCTGTTTGGCGTATTCTCCTTGGAACGTTGGCAGTCGCAGTTTCTTGAGGTGATGCTGCAGAAGGATTTGCGGTGCCTCAGTCATAACGTGGCTCCACCCATCAGGCTCATGTAGCTGGATGGACGCGTCATCCCCACGTTAGCCTTGGGCAGATACGGGTAAAAGTCCAAATCCAATCGTGGTGGCCGCTTCTCAACCCGACACAGCACAAGGTGTTTTACGGCGTCATAGCCAATTGCACCCATATCAATGGCTTGGCTGATCGCGCCTTGTACAACATCCATCTCAAAGGTTTCCAGCAGGCGCAGAACTTGAACGTATTCCCGCTTGCCGGGCTTGCCCATTCTGGCCTCAAGCAGACGGTGCAGCGTGGCGAAGACATCCGGAAGGTCCCAGCCCTGCAAAGGTGCTGCCTGATCCAAGGCACCCACCTTTTGCTCAAGCAGGGGCAAAAAGTGCAGCGGATCAAAGATCATGTCCGCTTTTGCATACGAACGTTTATGCTGGGCAATAATCTCGTTGCCACATCCAATGATGACCTCATGCACAAACCCACGCACGTGAACATCGTGGTGGGCATAAGCCACCGGCACCGAGTAATCATTGCTCCGGTAGCGCACCATCGAGATCGACGTGGCCCGTGTGCTGACGTGGTCGCAGGCTTCATATTCCGCGACGGGCAATCCCATTAGGGCTTCTAAGTCCGACATGAGCCGGTCGCCAATGGTTTGGTTGTGGCCGCGCAGTTTGTCACCCTGACGCTCTAAGCATCTCTGTGCCAGATGTGCGTTCAGATCATCAAAGCTGTCATAACGCGGTGCGGGCACCATGAAGTTGCGGCGGGTGTACCCAACCATCCCTTCAACGTTGCCTTTGTCGTTCCCGCGCGCAGGCCGGCCGAACTTGTCATCAAACAAGTAATGCGATTGCAACTCTGTAAATCGACGGGTCCGGACGCGCGTTCTGTCCCCCAGTATTCGTGCAACGGCGATCTTGGTATTGTCGTAGAGAATGGATTGAGGGATGCCACCAAAGAAAGCAAAGGCCGAGACGTGGCCATCACAAAACGCCTCGGTTGTCTCGGCTGGATAACCCTTCACAAATACCGCGTCAGAATGCGGTAAGCTCATCACGTAGAAGTGGATCTTGCTTTCCACGCCACCAATTACACCAAGGGTCTCTCCAAAATCCACCTGCGCATGGCCTGGACGGTGCGACAGTGGCACAAACACCTCTTTGGTGCGCCGCTTTTGCTCACGCACGTAATACGTCACCGTCGTGAGGCTGCCAGTATACCCATGCTCGTCACGCAGTCGTTCAAAAATGCGCCTCGACGTGTGACGCTGTTTTTTGATCAGGGCTTTGTCGGAGCGCAGTAGCTCATCGATGACACCAACATAAGCATCAAGGGTTGGACGATGTGGCGGTTCTGAGCGGCGATACCCGGGAGGCAGCTCATGACGCAGCATCTTCGCAATCGTCTTACGATCCTTGTTGAAATAACGCGCCGCTTCTCGAGCTGACATCCCGTCCTTCAAACAGGCACGGCGCACACGACTATAAATATCCACAAAATACA
>Ga0206125_10005431_pt1 | contig 10776 bp, 8 predicted proteins | sample Helgoland_Spring_4_FD_148598 | JGI IMG/M metagenome (GOLD analysis project Ga0206125, IMG submission 148598) | Pelagic subsurface seawater microbial communities from Kabeltonne, Helgoland, North Sea - Helgoland_Spring_Bloom_20160331_1 | ecosystem: Environmental > Aquatic > Marine > Epipelagic ...
CTTTATCTGTACCGCTAGATAAGCAAGCGTCGCAATCGTTGCGATTGCCGCAATAAAATCACTGATACTGCCCAAGTACTGCATTGTCATGTTCCGCCTCCTAACGCTTTAGAGAATTAAAGGGGGCAGCTTAGACTCATTCTATACAAAGTGTTGCACTTGTATATTGAGTCTAAGAAGAGCCGTTTATTCTATGCGGGCCGCGATACCGGTCCTGGGTTTTCAATAAACGGCTCTGACCCCTTTGATCGCTTCAATCACAAACAAAAATTTGCGATGCTGCCATTACTTACTTTGATAACAAAACACTGCGAATCTAATGCTGGGCAACGTTTTGACGGCGCGTCTGGCTCGAGTATTTCTATATCAGTAAGCGTTACTTTATCAAACCAGAAACCTTTACCATTGAAAATTTCATCTGTGCCATAGGCAATATCGAGCTGTACCGGAGTGCCGGCATAACTTACCGAACCAAGCGCTCCAGCTGACCATCCACTAACACCCCAACTATCATTAGCAGCCGCCCATCCGCTTTGATTGGCCGTCACACACGAGGCCCCTGCTCCCGAAGCATTATATGCTCGACCACTACTTGGACTTTTTGCATCACGGTCTGACCCAGCAAACACGGCCACGTTAGCGCGATCCCACCATCCATCATCAAAGCCTTCAATAATGTAATTGTTATGCAAAGACAGTGTTGAGGTAGCCGTTAACTGAACTTGGGGCGAACGAATTTGATCGCATTGATTATCGCTCAAAGTAGACGATGCCACATAGCCAGCGCTACCACTTGCTCCACCGCCTGCCGTTGTTTGATTGAACGTTCCTTGTACCACTGTCCAGCCTTCAAGGTCGCTTTCAAAGTCCCACGTTTTGATCGCTGAAAATTGTTTATCGGTTTCTGCATTACTTAATGTCAGAGTCTGCTTTTTAATTCGCGGAGCCAACTCATCACTCGTAAACGAAACCTCAAAGACAAGATTATCTCCAAAAGATAGGCCGTCGGCGCTGAAAGCAAACGTACCTGATCCCGACGCACCTTCTGCCAAACCTGCTGGATTGACTGCTATTGGAAAACGTGAGGTGATGGTTGTTCCAGCTGGAGATTGCACGGTGACTCCTGTGATTCGAGCATTGGTCTGATCTCCGATGCCCGTACTAGCCACATCAAACGTTAACGTTGCGGCTTCGCAGTTGTCAATATACTCATCTGCATCACCAGAAGATATTGAAAGCGCAGCTGAACCTGCATCAATATCAAGGTTAGGGCCTTCAACAGGTGCTTGTGTTGCACATGCCGAGGCTGGACCAAAGCAAGCATCAGAACTTCCTTTAGGTATCACCACATAGGAATAGTCACGACCATTTTGTAGGCCTGAATCCGAATAAAAGTTTCCAGTGGTCTCTGCAATGCGGGCCTTACCAAAATTACAACCGAAGACGCTGTCTGTACGAAACACTTCATAACTACTCGCATTGGCTACGCTTCCCCATGAAAGCTCCACTTCTCTATCGACACCCGTGGCTGTGACCACAGGAGCGGTAGTGGGAGAGCCGCTGCAGCCTGTATCTTGCACAACGGGTGTTTGACACGCAATCTCTTGATCATTAAACGCATCATAAATAGCCGTCATATGGGGAGTGCCATCGGTAAGATCTCCATTATCGTCATCCGCAGCCAGAAAATTCATGTAACCGCTGGTCGCAGAGCAACCCCCATTGGGTGGCCCGCCTGCAAACCACACCCCGGTATTACCTCCACCAATATAAGTCAAACGCGTGACTATCTCGTGCGCTGTATGATCATCATAATTATAAGGTGCAGCCTGTAATTTACGCTTCCATAGAGACCAAACAGCTTCGGAATAACCAGCTCCTACGCAATGAACGCTACCGCCACAATTGGCGTTTGACCAAGTATATGTATGTGGGTTTCCAGAGGTGCGCTTTAAATAGTCAATATCTCTGACTCCCGTGCAAGAGAGACAAGCATCACCATTGCCAGTGCAGTTAGTAGCAACGAAGTTGCGTCCGATACAAGATGAATTAAACCTAAGCGCTGTATAAACATCGGCAATCCCTTCGCCAGAAGGGCTTGCTATAGTTGGAACGGCGTCATTGTCATCTAATCCATGACCCCATTCATGATCAAATACACCGGCTATTTCTCCTGTGTTGGCGCAGCCACCTCCCGATCGATAAAAGTTAACCGTACTACCATTCCAAAAGGCGTTGCACGATTGATTAATGTTCATGTTCGATGTTAATTGCTGGTCGAGCCACATGTTGGACGGAAGTTGACCACGCCCCATTTCGATGATTCGATTAAGCTCATGAAAACCACTTCTAGACGAGTGAGTGTTTCCTGCACCTCCGGTGCCAGGCGTCGTGCAATCTGTGCCGGCCGATGTACCAAAATCTAAATCGCCCGTAGATGATAAAGATATTGCACCGCAATTATCATTCATTCGAACATACTCACCACTCAATGTAGACGTAATACTTCCGTCTACAGCGAATGGTAAATTACCGCCGCTGTCAGTTGTTACCGTGCCACTCGGAGTGGTAACTATCTCAAACGGCATTGGCCATCCGGCCTGCTCGACCCCATCAGGTACAACGCCGTCGTTTGTTACAGGTAGCACGCCGCCCTTAACTTCGCGTCGGCTTGTGACATATTGATTGGTATCTTTAAACGACAAAATCTCCCCTGAGTGAGCGTCAACAAAGGCCTCGTAGTTTTGCATTACATTGTCAAAACTCGGGCGGATTACCCATGCCAATCGGTGCTCATAACCCTGCCCAACCGGATTACTATTTGGGTCTGCATTTTTTTGGAGCGGTAGTAAAATTAACTCTGACTTCTTCCAATAACCTGTTATTGCGTAATCAGCAACATGGGATTGAACCGAGCTACGCGCGGCCGTCTCAGTAATTTTCGGCTTTGTAGATACCTCAATGTCGCCCCAATCATTGGCTCCAAATAATGTGAGATTGCCATGATTGATGGTTGCCGTAACGTAGCTATTGTGTACTTTTACACCACGGTAAACGCGCGGCAGATAGAGTTGAATTGTATCGCTACCCTCGTGGATGGTGACCTTGCCTTGAGGTGCAAGTTCATTTTGGTCAATACTCAAGGCTTGACTAAAATCACCGATAAAATTTCGCACAGCTCTATCGGCTTCGCTTTTTATTTCGGCTGCAGTGCTAGGTGCCGATTGCGTTAAGCTTGACCAACGCAATTTATTACCTTTGCCGTCACCTGGAATAAGTGGCTTAGACATCATTAGCATAGACCATCGCCCGCCTCGCACATCAATCCTTCCAAAGTTCGAACTAGTGCCCAGAGCCTTCAAGTGATTTGATGCAGTAAGTGATGCTTGATCGGGTAATTGCTTAATTGATTTAAATTGATGCTGTATGGTCAAGTTACCAATGCTAAATTCGGCTTGCGCTATTCCTGTGCGTTCAGGTTCTACTTGCCCATACAATGTGCCCGAAAAAGCAGCGAGGATAGAAAAGCACACTAAACTTAAAGTGGTTTTACTAATTAACATTGGCTATTCTTTCTCAATACGTTAGCTTATTGTTGATCCAAGCACTTGGCTCAACACAAATCTTTAATCGAAATGCGGAACTTTGGTACTTCTACCCTTTGCGAAAAACCGCATCTTCAATCTGATAAAAAATCTAAAGCAGATTACGCAGGTTAGCAGAATAAAACATTCATCGCCGCGAGCGCAACAATAACCGTCTAGCCGCTTACTCCATCAACCACCAACCGCCGATAGACATAGTTGATTTGCAACCTTGCAATCGGAGATAACACTATGCGTCTAAGGCCGTTTCATACCAAGAAAATTAGCATTAGCTACGAAGCTCAGATGGCTCTTGTCTTTTTCTTTGCGGCACTGCTAGTGAGAGTATTATTTCTATTCGCAACGCCAGATTTTAGTGGCCCATCAAGCCCCTATTACAAAGGCGATACCTATATTTGGCTTGAATACGCCGCGGCCATACAATCGTCCAATGAGTATAATCACGGCCTGCCTTTGCGCCCGCCAGGGGTCGCTTATCTTGTTGCCCTTTTATGGAATGGCCAAGCCTCGGGTTTTCTAGGCCTAAAACTTATTTGGGCGACCATGGGCGCCGCAAGTGTCGCCTTTTTCTATCTCGCTATAGCCCGTTCATTTGATTGGATCACTGCGACTATTGCAGCATTATTGATGTCTGCTTATACGGGCTTGATAATAGTATCGACGGCCCCGAACAACGAAACTCCCTATTTTCTATTGATCTCGCTTAGTCTTTATCTTTGCCGATCACTATTAAGCCAGCCAACCTGGAGAGTTCTTCTCTATTGGTCAATTCTCAATGGTATAGCGTGCCTGATTAGAGTTGAACACCTGCTCTTTTTTGCGTTCAGCAGCGTCTGGTTATTTTGGTTGTGGGCGCATCCGCTCGGTAAACCAATCAACTGGCGCAGAGCAGCACAAATGACCGTGTTTGCTGGAACACTCTTCGTCCTAACATTAGTGCCATGGCATCTTTACGCATGGTCGCAAATTGATAAATTCAATCGATCACCACTCGCACTAAACCATCAAACTGAACAAGCCTATACACAGTTAGAAAACAATTTATCAGTTATGCGATGGACCCCCCACGCAACTGCACAAAGTAAAGCATTACCCATGTTTACCCAACGAACTCTAACTAATTTTGTGGCAGCCACCGTTGCTAACAGAGGAAGACTAACCGTAACAGGTGATGACTTTAAGATCATAGAAGAAGCATTTGGGTATGATCCGCAACCACTCAGACCCTATCCATTTATTGCCCTGTATGGTGGACTAAATTTTTACCTCGCAAACAATTCATCCACAACAGGCGGTTTTAGTTTAGATGCTTTAGATGATCCGCCGCCATTGTTAGGCGGGCGTAATCAGTACCCTGGCATGTTAATAAACGGCTTGCCACCGCTAGACCTAACATTTAATTACCCTCCGCATTTACAAGCCATAAACCAAGGCTACTTGCTTGGATGGCAATGGATTAGCAACCACCCGTTAGACGCGACTGCGCTGTTAACCAACAAATTGGATCTGTTTTGGAATGGGGTGACTATGGGGTTTACTGGCTATGGTTTTCCAGTTGGGGTATCGGGCATTCGTAACTCGGTAGATATAGTAGTGCCAGAGCCAAGACTAGGACTAAGAATTTGGCAAACCGTAGGATTTACAATTTTACTCGCTGGTCTTTGGGTTGGGCGCAAGAACAAAAACCTGTACCCATGGTTAATGCTATTGGCGACTAAACTTGCAACCACCGTTTTATTCTACGGATACGCTCGCGAAGGAGTGGTGGTATTTCCAATATTTGCGCTCTTGCTTGCACTCTTAATAACTCGATTACTATCGCTGCATTCCACTAACAGCAATTTTCTCATTGATGGTGGTCGGCATGTGTGTCGAGTAGCTACGCTTGTATTATTAGCATCTATGATTGCCGTAGAAAGCTTTAGATTCATATCGGCTCCAACAATACAGCTCGACGGTTATAAAGTAGGCGCACCTGAACCATTTCAGCTATCAGAAAGCGAGCCCCACCGTCTTTCAGTGAACTAACCCCACTCCAAGTAATCTTTTACTTTTTGTAACCCAACACCATGAACCTTTCAGTTGTTATTCCTTGTTTTAACGAAGTGCGCACGATCGAACAGGTACTCATCTCTGTACGTGAGGCTGTGGGGCTCGAAGGAGAAATTATTGTTATTGACGATTTCTCCACAGATGGAACTCGGGAATTGTTAGAAAAGAATGAAAACAATTTACTTTACCAAGTAATCTACCAACCGGTGAATATGGGTAAAGGCGCTGCGCTAAGAGCTGGTTTCGCACGTGCCACCAAAAATACCGTAATTGTTCAGGATGCCGACCTTGAGTACAGTCCCCAAGACTATAGCGCCCTCATTTCGCCAATCGAAGAAGGGTATGCAGATGTGGTTTACGGCTCACGCTTTAAAGGTGACCGCCCACAACGTGTACTTTACTTCTGGCACCGTATCGGCAACAGCGCGCTAACTTGCATGTCAAGCCTATTCACCAACCTAAACCTCACAGACATGGAAACGGGTTACAAAGCGTTTCGCCGCGACATCATTCAATCAATTGTGATCGAAGAAAATGGCTTTGGATTTGAGCCTGAAATTACTGCAAAAATTAGCGGTAAAGGACTAAGAATTTACGAGGTTGGAATAGCGTATTTTGGACGAACTTACGCAGAAGGTAAAAAAATAAGTTGGAAAGATGGGCTGTTGGCAGTGTGGTGTATATTGAAATACAATGTAAAAGACTAGAGGGGTCACTTATAATTACCCCAGTTCTAAATGTGTTAGATTTCAATTAATAGTTTGCTATTTAGGCCGTTGATTCGACCGCCACACCATGTAAATAGTCCACAAAGAGGGTATTTGATGCCTTACGTAACACTTTGTCTTGCGATGTTTTGCTTGCTATCCGGGCCCGAAAAAATAAAAGCCGCGCCTGAAGATATACCTCTAAGTCAGACGGAGAATGTCCTCTCACTCGAAATCCGTGGATTGTCCTTCGCTGGCCCAACCGAAATCAATTCTGGATGGACCACGATCCGAATCCGCAATGACCCCGGAATGACCCATCACGGGTTGGTTTACCGCTTGCCAGACGGTATCACTGAGGAGATGCTCAGCGAACAAGTGGTGCGGCCCATTCAGGAAGGCCTGACTGCGAACATAGCGGGCGATCTAGATAAAGCAGCCGAAATAATGCAGACAATTCCTGCGTGGATTGCAGACCTCGGCTATATGGGCGGCCCAGGGATGATGTCTCACGGTGTCCTTGGGGGATGCGACAATGTATCTGGAGCCTGGAATCTATATTGTTGAGTGCTACGTTAAGACCAATGGCGTGCAACACAACTACAACCCGAATCCTGATGCGAGTGGCATGGTCCTTGCGTTTACGGTGAAAGAAGAGCCGGGCGGCATGGCAGAGCCCGGTGCAAATGTCACACTCTCGATCTCGAATTCGGGCTATGTGATCGAGGATGGAGAATTTGTTTCTGGCGAAAACAATATAAGAGTGAAGTTCGCTGAGCAGAGACTCTACAACAACTTTGTTGGACACGACGCACACTTTTTCAAGATTTCGCCGGAAACCGACGTAGAGGCCAGCGCTAAGTGGGTAGACTTTTTCCCGAACGACGGCCAACAAACACCTGCTCCGGCCCATTACGTTGGCGGCATTCATGATATGCCACAAGGTTCAACCGCCTATCTCAAATTGCGCCTCGAAGATGGCGAATACGGTATCGTCGCCGAAATCCCCGACGCGCTGGAGCAAGGGCTGTTTCGAAGATTCACTGTAGAAGCAGACTAATACAAAACTCGTCCTTGGTGATACATTGCCTGCGGTTTAAAGGGGTCAGCTTGAAGCTGTCATAGTTTGACGGACACTATAAATGAGAGACAATGGTTTCTCAGGAGTATCCCGATGATAACTAAACGAAAACCCTATAAAACCTACCCCAAAGAGTTCAAGCTTGAAGCTGTACGCTTGATGGAAACGTCTGATAAGCCCGCATCTGAAATCGCGGCAGAGCTAGGAATCCGTCGCAATCTGCTCTACAAGTGGAAGGAACAACTTGAAACTAACGGCGAAGCAAGTCTCAAAAGTAAGCGAGGTAGGCCTTTAAAAGCCGATCAAGGCGAAGTAACGACCTTGCGCCAGGAAAATGAGCGGTTGCGTGAAGAGGTCGAAATACTAAAAAAGGCCGCGGCGTACTTTGCTCGAGAGCTCAAGTGAAGTACGCCTTCATCCGAGACAATGCGGCAGCGCATTCAATCGTTACACTTTGCCGTGTGTTGAGCGTTTCAAGCAGTGGTTTTTACGACTGGCTAGATAGGCCTATGAGCACTACTTCTGTAAAAAATCGGCAACTCACGACCAAAATCAGATGCTTTCATAAGGCCAGCAATGACATTTATGGTGCACCGCGGCTACAACGAGATCTAAGTGACGATGGTGAACATGTGAGCCGCCAGCGAGTTAGTCGGCTCATGAAAGAAGCGGGTATCCAATCTAAGGTTGTTAAAAAGTTTATCGTAACGACGGACTCAAAAGCCACCACCAAGCCCGCTCCTGATCGGTTACGGCGTTGCTTTGCAACGCCGGAGCCCAATCAAGCTTGGGTGGCTGATACGACGTTCGTTCGAACACGCAAGGGTTGGTTGTTCTTAGCGGTTGTCCTCGATCTTTACTCACGCAAAATCGTTGGTTGGTCGATGAGTGATCGCAACAATACGAAGCTGGTGACCGATGCATTAACCATGGCCTTCTGGCGACGAAAAGTACGGAGCAAAATCATTGTTCATTCCGACCGAGGCTCAACCTACAGTTCATTCAGTTATCGAAATCTGATCACTGCAAACGATGGTCTTTGCAGCATGAGCCGCAAGGGCGATTGTTATGATAATGCCGTTGCGGAGAGCTTCTTCGGAAGCTTAAAAACAGAGCTTGTGGATCACGAAGACTATCTCACTAAAGAGCAAGCTAGACGAAGCTTGTTTGAATATATTGAGCTGTTCTATAACAAGCGACGAAGACATTCTTACTTGGACTATGTTAGTCCAGAAGAATATGAGCGGGCATCTTGCCCATAATTAAACTGTCCGGAAAACTATGGCAACCTCATACTGTCGAATATCTGCTCTCTTTTTTATTAAGCACGACCATACCTGTTTGTAACTGTCCTAACTCTCAATTTTTACTTATTTGACCCCAGCAGGAAAGCCGCTTTGGCGATTAATTTTCTTTTTAAGCGTTGGTCTCTATCAACTTCTTGTAAAAGTAAAACCCATAATGGTTTTGGAATCAGGGGAATTACATAACTACGCGAGTTCTCCACGCAAAAAAAGGCCTCTCAAATTACGAGTGGCCTTAAATAACAAAAAGAGGAGAGGTATGAAAGGAAAGTACTGATTTACTTTTCATGTGCTAACAATACGCCAACCCCGTCGGCCGCCCCCTTAGCTAACGCAGTATTAAGTAAATTCTCTTCTTTAGCCTAATTGCCTGTGTTAGATACGACAGAGTGGTGTCGTTTTTACCACTAAATTTATCAATATAACCGCGTTGCCCTCAACTCATTCGCTTCAAGCGCGAATGGCTTTGCCACCTACCCTTAAGTTTTCATTAGACTTGCAGGGCGAAAAGACTTAGGTTTATTGCCTTCGTGCGTATTTATCTACAACTTAAGTTATTGCAAAATTTAAAAGCGTCTGCCCTCATTAAGCCATTTTGGTCTTACGCAAGATTAAAAGGGTTGTCCATAGACTTACTCGGGGCTGTGAACCACTTCGGCCCATCCTCAGAGATATAAGCATGATCTTCGAGTCGTACACCAAACTCGCCATAACTACATATCATGGGCTCTATTGAGAAACACATACCAGGCGCTAACGGTAATTCGTTGCCTTTTACAATATAAGGGTGTTCATGCACATCGAGTCCAACTCCATGACCTGTTCTATGAGGCAAGCCTGGCACCTGGTAGTCAGGCCCCAATCCGGCTTGTTCGATTACTTTTCTAGCCGCTGCGTCAGGTGCTGAGCAGGGTGCTCCAATTTGAGCCGCATTAAACGCTGCCAATTGCGCTGCCTGTTCTAGGTCCCAAATTTCCTTTTGACGAGGTGTTGATTCACCAAAGACATAGCTGCGCGTGATATCCGAATTGTAGCCATACAGACTAGCGCCCGTATCGATCAACACCATATCGCCTTCAACAAGGTTTTGCGGATAGGGAACCCCGTGAGGGTAAGCGGTTGGTTGACCAAACAGCACAATATTAAAGGTAGAGGGTCCATCCATACCGCACGCCTTATGTGCCGAATCCAAAAATGCCTGCACGTCTCGCGTATCAATACCCGGCTTCAATATCCTGGCCACAACCTGATGTATATGCAAAGTAATCGCCTTAGCTTGTGATAACAATGCTATTTCTGCTTTAGTTTTTATACGCCTACACTCAGCTATAAGTGCCTCACCATTTTCGATGGTTAAATTCTGGTTGGCATTTTGTAAGCGATTGGCGGTAAAGAATGGCGTTTGTGAATCGATGGCAAGTCTGCAATTAGATTTTTTTGAAACTTTAATGGCACAGTCAGCAACCGCCATTGTTGGGTCTTGATGTTCCTGCCAAAGAACAAAGTCACCTTCAATTAATATACTTGCTTTAATTTTTTCCTCTTCAAAAACAGGGCAAATATAGACCAGCTCACCACTTGCCGAAATAATCGCCCCATGAAGCCGCTCACTTGCATAGCAGCGCAGACCCGTAAAATAATACAAGCTAGTTGTTGCATCTAAATACAGCGCGTCGATACCCGCTGCTTGCATCAAGGATCGCGCTTTGCTCATTCGTTGCTGATACTCTTCAAGCGCAATTGGATTCGCCTGATCTCTACTAGACCTTAATAACGAAAGCTCATGTTCTGCGGTGGAACCGCCTACTCCTCTAGTCACAAATGTCCTCTTTTAAGATTGTTTAGCTGTGCCGGCAATTCTACGCCTACTCCGCGCAGTATGCGATGAAAAGGGAAACTGGAGTACCTGCTTTGGTTTAGTTGTCATCGGGATACTCCTGAGAGAGCTTTGTCTCTTCTTTAAAGTGTCCGTCAAACTATGACAGCTTCAGGTTGTCCCTAATTCAATCCGTTTTCAGTGAGTAGAT
>Ga0206125_10005433_pt1 | contig 10776 bp, 10 predicted proteins | sample Helgoland_Spring_4_FD_148598 | JGI IMG/M metagenome (GOLD analysis project Ga0206125, IMG submission 148598) | Pelagic subsurface seawater microbial communities from Kabeltonne, Helgoland, North Sea - Helgoland_Spring_Bloom_20160331_1 | ecosystem: Environmental > Aquatic > Marine > Epipelagic ...
TCTTGTAATTTTACTAAGGTGTCTGGATGAAAACATAACGATCTTGTCATCTGCCCTGGTGGGCCACTCCACACGCTTCCTAATGTCATGCGCACACCATCCATCATGTACATGAAGGTAACTACTGTTCCTGAAAGTTTGGCAACACTATCTTTGATTGCAATTGTTATTTTCTGAAACTCAAATACCAGATTCACAAAAATGCCCATCACAGAACCCATTATACCTCCAAATGAGTCACGAATAAATGCAATCATTTTACGGAAGTTCTGTAGGCTACCTAAGGTGTCCGTCGCCATGGACTGCATCGAACTTATAGTAGTCCAAATAGGCTGGAGCAGGTAGCCCATATAATTAGCCTGCATGTTTTGCACACAGAATGCAAAGTTTTTACTTACATCATCTGCAAACGGCATATACACTGGATTACAACGATACTTTGGCCAGTTCTTGCGTATTTCTTGCAGACGCAGAAAGATAGAAATCACGAAGATCAATGCTAAATAAGCCATGTTCACATATACAAAATTAAACCAGTCGCTTCCTCTTGGCATTATTACTATACTATACTAGGAAAACATATTTGCCGAGGTAGGCGCGCTCTATGATGATGCTGGGACTGGTTCTGGAACTTTGGAATCGAGACTTGACTGAGCATCTGCCTCCATTCCACTCGATTGTGCTAAGGTTGTGTTTGCAGCTACCGTCTGATCACCTGCGCCGCGGTCGGGATAAATTGGAGAGCCAACATCAGCTTCGACCATTCCAGGACCACATGCGCTTCCGCCACGCATACCTTTCTTACCCTTCTTACCTTTCGCGCTCTTTCTGCTCTTTCTGCTCTTGCGACTCTTTCTGCTCTTGCGACTCTTGCGACTCTTTCTGCTCTTTCTGCTCTTGCGAGTCTTTCTGCTCTTGCGAGTCTTGCGGCTCTTTCTATTCGCCATACGATGAGTTCGGTGCCGACGACGACGACGACCTCCTCCTGTGGCATTATTCGCATCTGATTGGGACTCACCTTGAGCCTGTCCCTGTGCGTATGCGTTCTCTCCAGGAGTGCTACCGTATGCCATACCTGCGGACTGTTGTGACGTTCCAGATTCTGATGTCGTTGCGGGATGTAGTGCAGGCGCCATATAGAATACACATATACTATTTATTTTGCAGACAATATAGACTAAATAGAAATAGAAAGAGTATAAATATAATTAATATGTTATATATATCATGTCAGAAATGGACGACAATGCACGACTCCAACTACAGAAGATGATCAGCGAAAATAACGTAGAAGACCAGACTAGTCTCATACGCGAACTGAAACATAGTCATAAACTCGCAGCAGACATTCGCGCACTCCAACAAGTAAAGGTACGTTTCGCTGGAAATAATGAGGCCATTCATGAGAATGGAGTTCAAGAATGCACCTTCCTACATACATACTATACAGATATCTATAACAAGATCAAAAATGACGAGATTGATTTGGTATTGCTAAACAGGTTTCTAAACGTTCTGCGTAGCATCGAAGACGGAGAAGTTGACCAACACGAAGGATCCTTTGTTGTAGGCACGATCCTCAAGGAAATCTACATAGATAGTGCGCTAAAAAAGGGAGACAAACTAGATGCCGAACACGCAACAGTTGAGCGACCGGTATCCCCTGTACACCATGTTTCATGGACTGAGTTCAGAAAAACACACCCAAAAAATTAACAATATTTTCATTTTTACACACATTCTAATCTAATCGGATATTTACAATTAAAGGGTAGTGGTCAGAATTCATCTTACCACAGTATTCTGCATATCCCTGATAAATACCCACATTCTCTACACGGTCTAATAACCCTGTAGTAACTAGCACGTGGTCAATCATGACAATCTCGTTTGCAGTTGCTTCACAATCATCGTTCTTATCCCACCAGTTAGTACCGCGATACTGTTGAGGAATTTTATATGCAACATTTGTAAGAACATTACCCTTAATTATAGACAACACATTTGATGTAGGGCGACTTGTATTCTCATCTAACACATCACCATCATAATCGTTGAAATCACCCATGACCACCACCTCGTAGCCATCTGCGATGTGCTGCTCTACAATATCTGCGATCACCAATGCCTGTGCTTCGCGCTTTGCGCACCGCTCGGGATCAGTGGGATACGCAATCAGATGCACCGAAATCACAGCAGCATGAATGCCATTCCAGTCGAAGAGAGCAACAGAATGCTTGCTTACACCAGAATGACCACCACTTGAAGCATCAATGCCACATGATGACCCAGACACAGGATAGGCATGAGTTGCATCACTTCGAGACAATGGTGCGATTGGAGGAATCTTAGATAACAATCCTACGTTCTGACCTGTGGACGTATCCGTTCCAGGAATAAGATATCCACTGTATTCAGGGGAAAGCAATGCGCCTAGAGCATTCACTTCATTGATTCCCTCTACTTCACACAAATTAATAATATCGGGTACAAACTTATCAATCACGGTTGCAACATAATTCATATGGTCAAGCGATTCGGTTTGGTTATTCCAAGTACAACCAGATCCAGGACAGTCGGCATTCTTGTAATAATCCAAGAATAACCACTCCACATTATACTGCATCAGACGCAGTGTATTGGAACGCACTTGTGGCGGAGGAACAGCGTCGACCAAATAGGCGACGGACAGAGTTCCGATAAGACAGAGAAGGTGGGCGATCATTCTATACTATAGAGATAGGTATATTATGCTCATAGAATACGTCAATAACATTCGTATCAATTTATTTACAGTACTGGGATCCAAGGTATTGTTCCACGTGTGTATATCATATCTCGTATTTTACAACATCTTTCTTATTTAGGAGGATTTAGGAGGAAATTGAAACGTCAACACACATGCATAAGATATACAACATCCAATGCAATATGGAACAGGTAACTGTATCAGCACAAAACACACAGTGGAGAGAGACAAGAAAACCTAAAATCCCACAAGTACTTCTGAATATGGTATGGGAGTACGACGGAAGACACCGCAAACAATTCAAGGAGTGCGTTCAAGACCTGTCACGATACACCAACCATTCGCTCATGATAGACAGAATACATGGTGACATACAGACTTACGATGTGTATTTATATATTCATGATAAAAGACATCGCGCATTATCTAAAAAGAAACTGGTGTCATTTTCAACATACGTCCTATCGCGTATAGCACAATGGGGAGATACAGTTCCCACCAATAATTTGTGTCCGTATAACCTACGGAAGACATATCCTCAACAAAATACGGACAATAACAGGACAAATGAATAACATAATGGAACATCCAAGAGATATTGTATTTTTATCTTGGGGTATACTATAATAAATGTCTACACAACGACCACAACCACAAAGACCAGTCAAACCACCAAACCCACGCACTCCTATTACACGTTCAGGCCCACAACCTAAGTTTGGAGGAGGAAACGAACAACCTCCTAGTATTAAAAAGGACTACCTGGAGTGGAAGAGAAAGAATCGTGGAACTATCCAGACACCACGACCATTGCAGCCCGGACCAGGCCTTTTTCCACCAAAAACAAAAGAACAAAATGGAGGCAAAACAAGACGTCGCAAGGGCACAAAGTCAAAAAGATCCAAACGCTCTCACAAGAAGACACGCAACACACGCAAAAAGAGCAAATCACATCGCAAGAGACGTTAAGGTTGATTGCATCATTGAATATTTAGGACGAGAAAATTGAACCAGCATGATAATTTATATATCTTATTGTATATTATAATGTCAACACCAGGCGCACCCAATCCGTATCTACATGGAAGAACCCCGGCAACAGTACATCAACATCCTGATGATGCAATGACACTACCTGGACAGACTCGTAGTAATCAACAATGGGCTGCACGTGAAATATATGAAAATAGTGAAGGCCGCAATCTTATGAATGATTTCGGTAGGCCTTCACAAAGAACACCACCATCTACTCCTCCTAGAAGAGGTGGAACACGGAGACAAAGGGGGGTAATAAGGAGAGGCAAGAAAACAAAAAGATCCAAACGCTCTCACAAGAAGACACGCCGCGCACGCAAAAAGAGCAAATCCCACCACAAAAGACGCTAAGTTTTTATATTTGGGTATATAAGTATAGAACATTAGCATGATTGATATGCAACCAAGACTGTGTGACAGTAATGACAAAAATATAACACCCTTTCGTAAATATATTGAACGAAATGAAACAAATACGATAACTAGAAATTCTCCACGAAGTAGCCCACGAAGCAGCCCACGTAGCAACGTAGCGCTTGCAAAACTTCTCTCTAGCTACATAAGAATCAAAGCCAAATCAAATTAGACATATTGTGATTATGTGATACGTTACAGCGTATCACATAACCTAGTATTTTCTACAAGGATACATATTTATACAGATAATGGAATGGTGGAATATTTACAGTTGAACTTATTCTCTATCTCTTGTTGCTGCTCAGGTGTAAATGTAGGAGGGGACCGCATGTCGTGAATTATAGACTTATTTATTGTATTGACTATATCCTTCCGACCACCACTATTGTGAATAACAAACCTAGACCCTGGTGCTGCATTCACTTCCCTAATCCCTTGATTGTAGGAGTGGTCGAACGCAGAATTAGAATACTGCTTACCCTCATCTACCTCGCGCTCCTTTCCACTCTCTGTAGCGCCCTTACACTTATATCCAACCTCCTCGGGACATTCGATCCCCGTTTTATGCTGATAAATCATAGTACCTATCCATTCGTTGTCCTTGCTAATATTCACATATGGATCTAACTTTGACTTACACCCAGATGGCCTATAACTGCCACAGTCTCCAAGCGTTTCAGGTACGTATAAACTTATATTGGTTTCAATAGGTTGTGTTTTCAGGTAGGATATCATACCCTTCTTTATCTTACCTGATGCGAACAGAGAAGATTGTGTTAACGATATTCCAGCCAAAACCAGGTTGGAGAACCCTATGATACTGACCCTTTTTACTTGGGTTACGATGGTTTGATACACCTGAGATAACTCGCGATATAACCCTCCATCAATAGACAGAAACGTATCTGGAAAATTGGCATCACGCATACGCATCATCTCTATGAGATTTTTAGCCCAAAATGTTTTTCCTGACGCACTAGGACCAAATCCCATGATTAATCGTCCTGGTTTATCAAAAGGTTTTATGGTGAAGAACTTTGCATCATCTAGCCATTTTCCAGTGAGCGCCGTATTTGTAGGGTTGTCATAATTAATATCAATCCCACCAGTTCCATCAGACCTAATCGTAGTATTTGCTAAGACACGTAGAAAATACGCGGTCGAGTTGAGTTCCGTTTTAAATGCGTTCATTGATAACGTTTTGCAATCGCCTGCACATGTTGTCCAGATATGTTCAGAAGATTTGGGCATATTGGCGATCACTTCTTTTAAGTGTGAATCAAAATTATGTATAAACTGCCTACCATTTTCACCATCTATGCTGAAAGATTTATCGTATATATGATGTTTTATCATGTTGACTTCATCGGCATTACCAGATGGAATATACAGATTAAGTCCCTCTAAATATTGTAGGGACTCAGGAGAAGAGGTATATAATGACCCTGCTTCTATTGTCCTTTGTAATGCCATAGCCTCATCAGGTGATAATCTGAGTCCATGACGATTTAAATCTCTATTTCTTCCTCCAATCTTCTTACCTCGAACACGTCTGCGAACGCTCTTTCGTTTCCGATCCTTTGTCTGCGGTTTTCTCGTATTGCGCCTATTCTTTCTACGCGTTCGAGATTGACCACGGTATCGCTTTCGAGTGACAGTCATGTATTGTGATATAAAGTACACAATCATAAAAAAATAAATTACCGATGTGCATAATAGACACAAGTAAAAACACCTAATTAGGTTAAGTTACACAATATAAACTATTCTACACTACACTGCCTTTGCGATCTTCTCTTGCACCCTTGCGGCCTTTGCTGCCTCTTTCTCTTGCACCCTTGCGGCCTTTGCTGCCTCTTTCTCTTGCACCCTTGCGGCCTTTGCTGCCTCTTTCTCTTGCACCCTTGCGGCCTTTGCTGCCTCTTTCTCTTGCACCTTTGAGGCCTTTGCGGCCTCTTGCTCCTGCGCCTTTGCGGCCTTTGCGGCCTCTTGCTCCTGCGCCTTCGCGGCCTTTGCGGCCTCTTTCTCTTGCACCTTTGCGGCCTTTGTGGCCTCTTTCTCTTGCACCTTCGCGGCCTTTGCGGCCTCTTTCTCTTGCACCTTCGCGGCCTTTGCGGCCTCTTTCTCTTGCACCTTCGCGACCTTTGCGGCCTCTTGCTCCGTGACCTTCGCGGCCTTCTTTTGTGCGTGTATGACCATTTTCATTTCCTTCTCTGCTAAAAGCATTGCATCTCTGTCAGCCTTTCTCTCAGCCTTTGCCTTCTTTGCTGCATCGACTTTGGCTTTTCTAACTGTATTGCGGGCTTCGATGCGTGCATTAGTCCTAAGCACTGCGGCTTGAATACGCGCTTCGGACTTAAGTATCGCTGATTGGCGACGTTCTTCAGCCTTAAGTTTCAATGCATTCTCACGTTGAATACGAGCATTCATCACTGTATCCTTGTAGATAATGATGGCTGACACTAGTTGATATGCTGTGCGTCTAAGGAAATTGTCAAATGGAGCAATAAATGTAGTAGTCTTCATAAGACATCTAATCGCTTGACGAATAGGACGAGTATTTCGAAAGATATGCGAGGAACGAATGAACTTCATAAGGTCAAATAACACTGGGTGTCGTGCAGGAGTATGTGATTTCATACGGCCTTGTAAATCCATGTAGCAGGTAGTCTGCTGTTTAGGAAGTAAATTAACCACTTCTGAACGGCACTTGCGAACGTGTCCAGTTGTTTCAACTAGTTTCTTGACAAAACCTTCCTGGAAAATCTTCTCGACTTGCGTAGCAGTGAATATGTCCGCCAGTGTAGTATCAGCAATTGACATGATAAAGGGGTGCTTATCAAGAATTTCCAAAGTGCGAGATTCGTAGTCAAGATTCTTGTGAAACTCTCGAACCATATCGAGAGGCATCTTTTGAACCCAGTCGTAGTTAAAGTTCTCTTTGAGATATTCTTTGCGTTCGGTGTAGGTGACAAGACCTTGGGTATCAACAGTCTTTGTTCGAGCAAGACGGATTTCTTCGGAATGAATAAATCTATTGAGCATGATGATTGATTACTGTTAGGTAATTGTTGGTTGTATACATTGGCCTTCTTTGCACGATGGATTTCAATTCTTTTTAACGCTTCCGACCGATGTACGGTATATGTGGGCGAAGAGATCGAGAAATTCCTCGATAAACATTCTTAGTCGATGATATAACAAAAGGTGGTTGTTGCCTATATCTTGATGTTATGTGGTCATATATACCAGTCTCATGATAAGGATATGTCATCTCATGAGTTGTCGAATATAATGGATTTGCTACTAAGCGTGTGTCTCGATGATATGGTGGAGAGAATACATATCGGGAGTGATGTTGGTTTCGAATACCCATATTATACTATATTATCACAATATGTTTATACCGCGACACCAATATAGATACGCAGGTATATGATAAGTAATGGGCGCATGCATTAGCAGTAATACAGAAGTAATAGATTTAACACATATTCAATCACAACAAGATGAGACAACGACCAACCAAATCGACTGGGAACATATATCCTACAAGGACACCATACTGTTTCGTCCTGAAATCTCCGTTGCGAAATGCATCAAGGTATATGACGGGGACACGATCACGATTGCTTGTGGGCTTCCTCCGTATCAGTCAGGCAAGCCTATTTACCGATGGTCAGTACGTCTACGTGGCATCGATGCGCCCGAGATGCGGACGAAATGTGTCAACGAAAAGGGGTGCGCCCTTCTCGCCAAAGAAATGATGGAAGCGCAAGTTCTAGACAAAATCGTCACACTTGAGAATGTAAGTTACGATAAATATGGACGCGTTCTTGCCGATGTATTTGTAGACAGCGTAAATGTCACGGATAAATTACTCGCCCATAATCTAGCGGTTCCATATGATGGCGGAACGAAACAAACACCTAACGACTGGTTTAAGTATCATGCTCTGGTACACCCCTAAAGGAGCGCAATACAACAGGTGATCGTTACAATAAATGGATTATACATTTTATCGCGCGGGGATAAAATGTACATATACTATAGAACCATATATTATGAACTCGTCGCCACCTGACACAAAAAAAAGTGAGATTATTAAGGCATTTGTGATGACGGATAGTGAGGTTGCTGGAAATATCGCATATAAAACCGATATCATTGATGGAGTTCAGATGTACGAGGGGTTGCCTATTGATATGTTTCATAAAATTATGGATTTAGAAATAATGAAAGGCAAATATATAGTGGAATACACTTATTCAAAAGAGGGTGAGTCAAATTACTCTAATGTGATAAAAAACATACATAACGGAGAATACGATATTGGTATTGGAGTGTTCAATAGAAATGTTGAACGAGAACAACAAGTTAATTTTAGCGCGCCATTTATATTGGATCCAAACTGCATATTTCACATTGAAAATAATAGCATCATAACACTTGTCCAGTTGATGGCAAAAAGTATTGGCAATATTATATTAATCATTATTTTGCTCGGCATGGTTTCGGGATTACTGATCTACTTTGGAAATCCAGCACGTATGTCCCGATTAAAGATAAAAACAAACCGTAAGTTCTTTTTTTATTCAATTATTGCAGGTATGGCAGCAATGTTTGGAGAAATGGGGTTGATTGCGGATGGAGCCACACGTTCCATAAAGGGTTTATTGATATTTTTTGTTACCATGCTCACGGCCTTTATATTTGTTCTTATCGCACAGGCTAGAATGACATCAGCGCTTGTCGATGAAAAAATAGGGTCAAAGATAACGAAAGGCAATATGCCGACCTCTAAAATATTGGGATTGGAAGGGTATATACCAACGACGACCATAGAGGAGTATGGCGGTCGAATAGAGTATCTAAAGGACGGCACTATAGATGGTATAATGACCAAGTATATGGAAAATCCTGATAATTATGCTGGCGTTGCACTATCCTATGCCGACGGATTCAAATATCTAGATAAATATCCAACATTATTTGTTTCATTAGGGTTTGGAGTAGAAACAGGAGGATATCCTATCAATCAAAAAAAAACGAATATATTGGAAGACATAAATAAAGGAATTGTATTTCTAGAGAACGAAGGCACCTTGCAAAATACATGCGTATTCTATTATGGAGACCGTCCCGATAACCCAATATGCTCACTTCGGTAGGTATGATCATCATTACCGACTCCACGACATCGCATGCGCTGCCTCAGGATTAACATACAATGGCGCGCTCGCATTGGCTTTTGAAATTGCAGGCGGGCAAATGATCGGGTTACTACGATATACAAACTCTGGATCAGAGTCGGATTCTTGATATTTTTTCCTGAAAGAGACATCACGCTCATCAACATTTCTCGACAGAAACACCGATTGCTCTAACTCTAATACACGCCGTTCAAGCGTATCTATTCTGGTTGTATGTTCTACATCTTTTTCTGAACCGCATACGTTTCCCATTTAGTTATATACTATACATTATACTATTTTCTCTCTATATAGTACTTGTATCATCCAACTCATGACATATGATAACACTGTGCTATACGGAGGGGGTCTCATATTAATTATCACGGCGCTATACCTTCTTCGAAATGTATTCCACCCGCTCGCCGGCGCAAAGAACATTTACGCGATTATGATGGATTCATTGGGAGGCGCAGCGTTTAACACGTACGTTATACCAGATAACTTTCATCGAGATTAATCACTTTGAGTTTTTGTGTATAGAGAGAAATATCTCTCTTACTTGAGGAATGGACACACGATTCATAACCTACCACGAGAACATTTGCAGCGAATACATTATTTAGAAAAATAGAACACAAGAAAGAACACAAGAACACATATCAATACATGACATTTTGTCATGTGTCGATATACTTATTGAATATGTAACTATTACATTGCGCAAGAAACAGGTGGATTCGGGATATTACTTTTAAAATTACCCTTACAAATTTCTCGAAGTTCTTTTGTACTCCGAATATACAGGAGTCCTTTGTTGAGATCTTCTCCAAATTTGACTTTTCTAGGGTTATATATCATACTGGTCATAGTATTTCCAAATATAGAGACCTTGAGTCCTGGATTCAACTCTAGTAATGGAAACCCATCATAGTACGAGAGAATTACCCCTAGGTATTTACTCTGATTCTCCTTGTAAACTTCTAGAAGCTCGACATTGTTCTTCTCTTTAAATAATTCCACAGTTCCACCATTTTCCTCCCATCTGGTTGTATGGGCATAACCCTCGTGACCTATTGCCAGGTTTGTTTTGATGTCTAGAGATGATATTTCATCACTCGTTTGGTTATCGATGAACAATGTGGTGATTTCGGCTTGCATAAACTGGAGAAATACAAGAGAAATTAACATAATCAATGTGATTGTAATTAGTCCTTTGATTGACGAGGAGTTTTCAAATAAAAACCCTGCCTCCCCGAAAAATGTTGCGACTCCTGTCGTTATAGAACGTATCATAAATGCCTTTCGACTTTTAACTTTTGTAGCAATAGAACGCTGTGGATCTACAAAGAATAACACTAGTCCTGTAATTATACCTAGAAT
>Ga0206125_10005436_pt1 | contig 10774 bp, 10 predicted proteins | sample Helgoland_Spring_4_FD_148598 | JGI IMG/M metagenome (GOLD analysis project Ga0206125, IMG submission 148598) | Pelagic subsurface seawater microbial communities from Kabeltonne, Helgoland, North Sea - Helgoland_Spring_Bloom_20160331_1 | ecosystem: Environmental > Aquatic > Marine > Epipelagic ...
TTTAATCCGATACCATAAATCGATCTCTTTCCTTCAGGAACACCGTACATCCCAGAAAATGGTTTTGAAACAAAAATAAATCTTGAAGTAGCAGGTGCTATATTTACTCTTAAATTTTCATTTTTACGCCATAGTATACCTGGACCAAAACTAAAATATGCAGGAGACATAATAGATGAAACTTCTAATCTAGGGTCTTTAGAGTAATCAAAACCTCTAGAAAATTGAGATATAAAGTTTGAAAAAAAAGAGATATACCATTCTTTGATAGACTCCAGCGCGAGAATAGAGTTATATTCAAATCGATCATCTGTTTTTCTAAAACCTTGTTTATTTGCATGAGTTATGCCAAATGAAGAGATAATTTTATTATCCCATTTCCATTTTTTATTTCTATAATTAAAATCATAATTAACACCAATATTTCCTGCAACATTATTTTCACCACCTGCTAGCCAATTTGAAAATGATGTTTGGTTAAAAATAAAATTAACTCTTCCGTTTACAGACCATTCTTCTAGAGCTTCTTTTTTTTCTTTTTGTTCATTTTTTAAAATTGAGTCTAGCTTTAGTTGCAATGATGCAATGTTCTTTTTTAATTCAGCTTTTTTTATGGAGTCAAGCCTTCTAATAGAATCTTTTTTTATTTGAGAAAAACAAGCGACTGAAAACAAAAAGAATATGATGAATAGTTTTTTCATAAACCGATCAAATAGTGTAAGAATCTTTTTTTCTTTTATATAATGGTACTGTAGAGCAAGCTTCTCCGTACATAATAGTTTTTGCTATTGGATGTAACTTTTGAATTAACATTGTAAAAGCTGATGAGGGTATAGGTTTGTTAGCGCAACCTTTAATTATTATAGGTTTATCTTTGAACCTTTCAATGTTGTAATTTTGTAGTATTTCACTGAATATGATGGTTTCTAAAAGGTCTAAATCTCCCACAACAATTTTTTTTGCAAAAGGAGCTAGTTCAGCTGAAATTAATAAATAAGCCCATGAGGGTATAATAGCATCTTCAGAACATGTTAAGGCAACAAAAGAGTCTTTGTAAATAGACCAATCATGATTTTTTACGGAAGCTCTAAAACTTTTCTCTTTCAAAACAATCCCTTCAAACAACCAATCTTTGATATCTATAAAAATTCTTTTGCCAGCAGGATATATTTCCTCTAAATCAATAGTTATAAGGCTGCTGTTTGAAACTCTATTAATTATTTCTTCCGACATTTTTATTAGTTAATATATAGAAAATGATTACTTATTATAACATCCCCAGTTCTAGTTTTGCCTCATCACTCATCATTTCTTGTGTCCAGGTAGGATCAAAAGTAATTTCAACTTCTGCATTGTTTATCTCTTTCAGAGATTTCACTTTATCCTCAATTTCTACTGGAAGACTTTCTGCCACTGGGCAGTTGGGTGAGGTTAATGTCATTAGTATTTTTGCATTATTCTCATCATTTACAAATACATCGTAAATTAACCCTAATTCATAGATGTCTACTGGTATTTCAGGGTCATAAATAGTTTTAAGAACTCCTACTATTTTGTCACCTATTTCTTGAACTTCTTGCTCTGTCATTTTTAAAAATTTACTTAACTAAGGTTGTAATTAATTTGATGCATTAGCCTGTTGAGCTATTGCATATAGTTTTATTTGCTTAAGCATAGAAACTAATCCATTTGCTCTAGTTGGAGACAAATGTTCTTTCAACCCAATTTGATCAATAAAAAGTGTATCTGCCATTAATATATCTTCAGGTGTTTGGTTTGAGAAGACCCGTAATAAAAGTGCAACAAGACCCTTTGTTAAAATTGCATCACTATCTGCGGTAAAATTAATTTTAGTATTATTCATTTCTGAATACAACCAAACTTTAGATTGACACCCTTTAATAATATTCTCATCTAGTTTATATTGTTGATCAATAATTGGAAGTGACTTACCTAGTTCTATAAGATATTCATAACGTTCCATCCAATCATCAAATAGATTGAATTCGTCAATTATTTCTTCTTGTATTTCTTTGATTGTCATTTTTAAAACTTATTTTTGATCTCTTACAATTGGGATGTATTGCGTAAAACAAAATTACGTTAAAAAAATAAGAAATGAGTAAATTATTAGCAGTTGGAACTGTTGCATTTGATGCCATAGAAACTCCCTTTGGCAAAACAGATAAAATTTTAGGAGGTTCAGGAACTTTTGTTGGTTTAGCTGCTGCTCAGTTTGGAGTTACAACCGGAGTTGTATCTGTTGTTGGTGGAGATTTTCCTCAAGCATATTTTGATATGATGAATCAAAGAGGAATAAATACAGAGGGTGTTGAAGTTGTAAAGGATGGGAAAACATTTTTTTGGAGTGGAAAATATCATAATGATATGAACTCTAGAGATACCCTAGTTACTGAATTAAACGTATTAGCAGATTTTACTCCTGTAGTGCCAAAAGCATTTAAAGATGCAGCTATTGTTATGTTAGGGAATTTACACCCGTTAACTCAAAATTCTGTGTTAGATCAACTCATTAAAAAACCGAAATTAGTGATCTTAGATACTATGAACTTTTGGATGGACGCAGCACTAGAAGATCTTCACTCGGTATTAAAAAGAGTTGATGTAATTTCGATTAATGACGAAGAAGCTAGACAATTAAGTGGAGAATACTCTCTAGTAAATGCAGCAAATAAAATCCATCAAATGGGACCTAAATTTGTTATCATTAAAAAAGGAGAACACGGAGCTTTGTTATTTAATGAAGGAAAAATGTTTTTCGCCCCAGCATTACCTCTTGCTGAGGTTTTTGATCCAACTGGAGCTGGTGATACATTTGCAGGTGGCTTTTCTGGATATTTAGCAAAAACTGAAAATTTTTCTTTTGAGAATATGAAAAATGCTGTTATTTACGGATCAAACCTAGCCTCTTTCTGTGTAGAAAAATTTGGAACAGAACGAATGGAGAGTTTACAGGCAAATGAAGTAAATGACAGATTAAAAGTTTTTAAAGAGTTAACACAATTTGAAATTAAATTAGCATAAACTTATTTCCGCGCTTGCGCGGATTTTTTTATTTTTAAAAACAAATGACCAAACTATGAGCGACGCTATTAAACACGAATGTGGAATTGCCTTAGTAAGATTAAAGAAACCCCTACAGTTTTACAAAGATAAATATGGTTCTGCATTTTATGGAATTAATAAAATGTATTTACTAATGGAGAAACAGCACAATAGAGGTCAAGATGGTGCTGGATTTGCAAGTGTAAAATTTAATGTTTCCCCAGGAACAAGATATATCAGTAGAGTAAGGTCAAATAAATCTCAACCGATACAAGACATATTTGCTCAAATAAATGAGCGTTTGAATGGAGTTTTAGAAAAAAATCAAGATAAATTAAATGATGTAGCATGGCAGGAAGAAAATCTACCATACTTAGGAAATCTATTTCTTGGGCATGTTCGTTATGGTACTTTTGGAAAAAATAGTATTGAAAGTGTTCATCCATTTCTACGTCAAAGTAATTGGAAACATCAAAATTTAATCGTTGCGGGAAATTTTAACATGACCAATTCTAGACAGTTATTAGAGGAATTAGTTGAATTAGGGCAACATCCAAAAGAGTTTACAGATACAGTGACCGTTATGGAAAAAATAGGTCATTTTTTAGAGGAAGAAGTTTCTAAATTATATAATGAAGCAAAAGAAAAGGGCTTCAATAAAAAAGATGCATCACCATATATTGAGGAAAACTTAGATTTACAAAATGTTTTAAAAAGATCTTCAAAAAACTGGGATGGAGGCTATGCTATGGCTGGTTTAGTGGGACATGGTGATGCCTTTGTGTTAAGAGATCCAAACGGGATTAGGCCAACGTATTTTTATGAAGATGAAGAGGTAGTTGTAGTAGCCTCTGAAAGACCTGTAATTCAGACAGTATTTAATGCAAATATTAGCGATGTCAAAGAATTAAAAAGAGGACATGCGCTCATTATAAAAAAGAATGGTGTTACGTCAATAAAAGAGGTAAACAAGCCAAGAGAAAAGAAATCTTGTTCATTTGAGCGCATTTATTTTTCTAGAGGTAGCGATTCAGATATTTATCAAGAACGCAAAAACTTGGGAAAATTTGTTTTTCCTCAAATATTAAAGTCTATTGATAATGACATTACAAATAGTGTTTTTTCATTTATACCCAATACTGCCGAAACTTCTTTTTATGGGATGACAGAAGCAGCTGAAGATATTTTAAACGAGCAGAAAACTTCAAAAATATTATCTGGAGGGAAATCTTTATCAGCCAAAAAAGTAACAGAAATTTTATCAGAAAGGCCAAGATTTGAAAAAATAGCAATTAAAGATGCTAAATTGAGAACCTTCATTGCAGATGATAGTAGTAGAGATGATTTAGTTGCCCATGTTTATGATATTACTTACGGCGTTGTAAAACCAACTGATAACTTGGTAATTATTGATGATAGTATAGTAAGAGGAACTACTTTAAAGAAAAGCATCATCAAGATTTTAGACAGATTAAGTCCCAAGAAAATTGTTGTGGTGTCATCAGCGCCACAGATTCGTTATCCAGATTGTTATGGAATTGATATGGCTAGAATTGAGGATTTTATTGCTTTTAAAGCAGCCTTAGAATTATTAAAAGAAACAAATCAATATCATATAGTAGATTTAATATATAAAAAAGCAATAGATCAAAGGGATAAAGAAGATGCTAAAATTGTTAATTATGTTAAAGATATTTACAGTCCATTCACTTCTGAACAAGTATCTAAAAAGATTGCTCAAATGCTAAAAACTGATGATATAAATGCTGAAGTTGAGGTGATTTATCAGTCAGTTGATAATTTGCATAAAGCATGTCCAGATAATTTGGGTGATTGGTATTTTACAGGAGATTATCCTACAGATGGTGGTCACAGGGTAGTAAACGAAGCATTTATAAATTTTTATGAGGGGAATAAAAAAAGAGCTTACTAAGAGCATTTTATAACAAAAGGCATCCAATTGGGTGCCTTTTGTTATAAAATATTCCTTATAAATTTATTTGTTAGCCTCGTATCTGCTAGCAACTTCGTTCCAGTTAATTACATTAAAGAAGGCTTCAATATAATCTGGACGTCTATTTTGATAATTTAGGTAGTACGCATGTTCCCAAACATCAATACCTAAAATTGGTGTTCCATTGCATGTTACCCCTGGCATTAATGGATTATCCTGATTTGGGGTAGAACACACTTCCACTTTCCCACCCGGAAGAACACATAACCAAGCCCATCCAGAACCAAATTGGGTTGCCGCTGCTTTTGAAAAAGCATCTTTAAAAGTTTCAAAAGAACCAAATTCAGCCATGATAGCATCTTTTAAGTCTCCTGATAATTCTCCAGTATTATTTGGATTCATTACAGACCAAAATAAAGAATGATTATAAAATCCTCCTCCATTATTTCTAACCGCTCCATTGCTCATATCTAAGTTTCCTAGGATTTCTTCTATAGAGTTTCCTTCTAGATCAGATCCTGCAATTGCTGCGTTTAGTTTTGATGTATAACCGTTGTGATGTTTACTATGGTGTATTTCCATAGTTCTTGCATCTATGTTAGGTTCTAATGCATCATATGCATATCCTAATTCTGGTAATTCAAAAGCCATATTTTTTAATTTTTATATTGTTTTTTAAAATAATTAAATACAAATTTAACTATTAATAACCATGCAAACAAGAACTTCACTTTTTGATAATTTATAACGCTATAAGAAAATATTATTTAGCAGCCAACATAAATTCCTCGGCTTTATTAACCATATTTTTACTTCCACAGATAAAGGGTACTCTTTGATGAAGTTCAGTGGGCTCTAGATCCATAATTCTTGTAAAACCATCACTAGCTTTTCCATTAGCTTGTTCAGCTAAAAAAGCCATGGGGTTACATTCATATAATAATCTAAGTTTACCATTAGAGTTTTTCGAACTTTTAGGATACATATAAATCCCTCCTTTTATCATATTTCTATGAAAATCTGAAACCAATGATCCAATATACCTGCTCGTATATGGTCTATCTCCTTCCTCTTGTTGACAATATTTTATGTAGTTTTTTATTCCTTGTGGAAAGTGAGTGTAATTTCCTTCATTAACAGAATAGATGGCGCCATTTTCAGGAAATTTAATATTAGGATGAGATAAATAATAACTCCCGATTGCAGGATTTAGAGTAAATCCATTTACACCATCCCCAGTGGTGTAAACAAGCATTGTAGAGGTTCCATAAACTATATAACCTGCTGCAACTTGTTGATTTCCTTTTTGTAAAAAATCCTTTAGTTGAACAGGAGTTCCTACTGGAGTAATTCGCCTGTAAACAGAAAAAATGGTACCTACAGAAACATTTACATCTATGTTAGATGATCCATCTAGAGGGTCTATTAATACAATATATTTATTTTGATGATTTTCATCTTGGCTGTTTATGGTAATAAAATCTTCTTCTTCTTCACTAGCTATTCCACAAACAATATTTCTGTTAGTAAGTGTCTGTATAAATTTTTCATTTGCATAAACATCTAGTTTTTGTTGATCTTCACCCTGTATATTAGTGTCGCCTGCAACACCAATAATATCTACTAGCCCAGCTTTGTTTACTTCATGGTTTACCACCTTGGCAGCAAGACGAATTGAGTTAATTAGTCTAGATAACTCTCCGGAAGAATATTTAAACGAGGATTGATTTTCAATAATAAATTCACCTAGGGTTTGATTTTTATTGGCCATGAAAATATTTTAAATTTGATACAAAGATGCTGAATTTTTAATCAACTACAACGATTTCGTAGATCATTTTATTAAGGGATTTAAAAATGTTTTTACAATTTTTAACAAATACGATAAAAAGGTTTTTAAACTGTCAAATTTTTTAAGCTGATATCAAAAAAACTATCTTTGAAAAAAATTATATAAAATGAATTTTACACTAAGATTGGCGGAAAAGAAAGACATGGAATCGGTACTCAATTTAATTACAGAACTTGCAGTTTTTGAAAAAGAACCAGATGCAGTTGAAATTACTATTGATGATTTAGTTCGAGATGGTTTTTCTAATCCACCAAAGTTCAGAGTTTATGTAGCTGAGCAAGAGAATAAAATTATTGGAATTGCATTATTTTATGAACGATTCTCAACTTGGAAAGGAAAAACTCTGCATTTAGAGGATTTAATTGTAACAAAAAGTAAACAAAAGATAGGAGCAGGAAAAGCATTATATACTGCAGTTTTAAAATATGCATATGATCACAATTTTAATAGAGTAGCTTGGGAGGTAATTGATTGGAATTCAAATGCTATAGATTTTTATAAAAGCACTGGAGCTACTTATTTAAACAATTGGTCTGTAGTTCAAATGAATAAAGAAAATCTAGAAAAATTTATTCAAGACAATTAATATGAAGGTTTTTAAATTTGGTGGTGCTTCAATAAATAGCGCAGAGGCTATAAAAAATGTAGCACGTATTCTTGATAGGGAAGATGCAGCAAATTGTCTAGTGGTTATTTCTGCAATGGGTAAAATGACCAATACATTTGAAAAAATTATTGATGCGTACATAACTAACAAGAAGGAAAATCTATCAAAATTCTTAGATTATGCAACTGATTATCATATACAGATTATAAAAAATATTTTTAATGAAAATCATGAAATACATCAAAAAGTAACTCTTTTATTTGGCCAATTAACTCATTTTTTAATTCAAAATAATTCATATGATTATGATTATTTATATGATCAAATTGTTTGTTATGGTGAATTATTATCTTCAACTATTGTTAGTGATTATTTAAATGAAGTTGGGATAAATAATACTTGGAAAGACGCAAGAGAGCTTGTAATAACAGATGCTACTTTTAGAGATGCTTCTGTGAATTGGCAAGCTACAGAAAAATGTATAAAAACTAAGGTAGATACCTCAAAAATAACTTTAGTTCAAGGATTTATAGCAGGAGATTTAAATGGAAATACAACTACTTTAGGGAGAGAAGGTTCTGATTTTACAGCTGGGATTTTTGCCTATTGCTTAAATGCTGAAAGTCTTACTATTTGGAAAGATGTTTTAGGAGTATTGAATGCAGATCCTAGAGAATTCAAAGACACAGAACTACTTGAGCGAATTTCTTATGAGGAAACCATTGAAATGGCTTTTTATGGTGCTTCAGTTATTCATCCTAAAACAATCAAACCAATTCAAAACAAAAAAATACCTTTGATTGTAAGATCATTTAAAAATCTTAATTCTCCGGGAACCAAGGTTACCAATGAAGCTAATATGCAACCTCATATCCCTTGTTACATAGTAAAAAAAAATCAAGTATTGGTTTCAATAGCTTCATTAGACTTCTCATTTATTGTAGAAGAAAATATTAGTCATATTTTCAAACTTTTTCATAAATATCAATTAAAAGTTAATTTAATACAAAATTCAGCAATTAGTTTTTCTGTGTGTGTTGATAATAATTTAAATCATTTTGATGAGTTTTTCAATGAAATTAAAGCGATGTACAAAGTATCTTTTATTAAAAATGTAGATTTATTTACAGTTAGACATTTTACTCAAAATTCACTTAACAAAATTTACAATTTGGGAACTTCACTGTTATCACAAGTTAATAAAAACACGGCTCAAATTATAATTCAAAAAAAATAAATGCCTTAAATTTTGATTTTTTGGTTAAGTTTGCTCCTACCTGAAGTTTAATTTATGGAATTAGTAACATCTAAAGAAATTTCTAAAGTAATAGGTACTGATAAGTTTGGTTTTATTGGAACCTTCATGGGATGGATTTTATTGAGATTACTAAGAATTTCTGAAGTCAATAAGATATATCAAAAACATAAAGCAAAAAAAGATTTAATTTTTTTAAATGGGATTTTAGAAGAATTTCAAATAGAGTTTGAAATTCCAGAAGAGGATTTAAAAAGAATTCCTAAAAATGGACCTTTTATAACAGTATCTAACCATCCTCTTGGAGGAATTGATGGAATTCTTTTATTGAAACTATTGATAGAACACAGGCCAGATTATAAGATAATAGCAAATTTTCTTTTACATAGAATTGAACCTCTTAAGCCTTATGTGATGCCTGTGAATCCATTTGAAAATCACAAGGATGTTAAATCTAGTATACTTGGATTAAAAAGTTCACTTCAGCATATAAAAGATGGATGCCCATTAGGAATTTTTCCTGCAGGGGAGGTATCAACCTACAGAGATGGGAAATTAATGGTTGATAAACCATGGGAATTAGGGGCTGTTAAGCTAATAAAGAAAGCAGAGGTTCCAGTAATACCTATTTATTTTCATGCAAAAAACAGTAAACTTTTTTATATTCTATCAAAAATTAGTGATACACTCAGAACAGCTAAATTACCCTCAGAGTTGTTATCTCAAAAAAATAGAATCATAAAGGTTAGAATTGGTAAACCTATATCGGTTAAGGATCAATTAGAATACAAAGACATCAATTCTTTTTACGAATATCTTAGAAAGAAAACATACATGTTAGCAAATCCTTTTGTTAAAAATCCAAAAAATATTCTTTCAACTCAAAATTTAAAAATCACAATACCTCCAAAAAAAATTACTTCACAAAAAAGTACTCATGGTTTTATTAAAGAAGTTTCTTTATTAAGAAAAAAAGGTAAAAGGCTTTTGGAAAGTAAAAACTATGAGGTGTTTTTTGCATCGGCTAAAGAAATACCAAATCTATTACATGAAATAGGTAGGCTTAGAGAAATTACCTTTAGAGATATTGGAGAGGGAACAAATAAGGCCATTGATTTAGATAAATTTGACAAGTATTATCATCATTTATTTCTATGGGATAGTAAGTCAAAGGCTATTGTGGGGGCCTATAGAATGGGACTTGGAAAAGATATTTTTAAAAAATATGGAATTTCTGGTTTTTACATTCAAACCTTATTTCGTTTAGAGCCTGAATTGCATGGCATGATGGAACAAACTATAGAAATGGGAAGAGCTTTTATTATAAAAGAGTATCAACAAAAACCGATGCCACTTTTTCTTCTTTGGAAAGGTATTGTTCATGTAACTTTAAGATATCCAGAATATAAATATTTAATGGGTGGTGTTAGTATTAGTAATCAATTTTCTGATTTTTCAAAATCATTAATGATAGAATTTATGAAATCTCATTACTATGATCCATACATAGCCCAGTATATTCAGCCTAAAAAAGAATTTAAAGTTAAATTAAAAGATGCAGATAAAGATTTTGTTTTTGATGCTACTAAAGCAGATATGCAAAAATTTGATAAAGTAATAGATGAAATAGAACCTGGAGCTCTTAGAATCCCAGTACTGATAAAAAAATACGTAAAACAAAATGCGAGATTGGTTGCTTTTAATGTAGATCCAAAATTTAATAATGCTGTTGATGGGCTTATGTATATTAAAGTTTCAGACATTCCAGAAAGTACAGTTAAACCAGTAATGGAAGAATTTCAGGCTGAATTGGAAAGAAAATCAACTGAAGAAAATCAAAAGTAGCCTACTATAATTTATCTCAATAAGAGTCACCTGAAATTCAAGTATTTAAACATTGTAAGAATTAAGAAAAAGATGTAGTTTTGCACTCAATTTTTTTAAGAATAATACACGAAAATGGATATTACAAGAGAGAATATTGACGCATTAAATGCAGTAGTGAAAGTAGATATAATCGCAGATGATTATCAGCCAAAA